>JAEEGH010026249.1_pt1 | contig 11615 bp, 5 predicted proteins | sample 9134181 | NCBI WGS metagenome assembly JAEEGH01 (sample SAMN16246544, study PRJNA631951) | gut metagenome | biome: gut microbiome; feature: rumen; material: DP-attached | host: Bos | place: Iran: Karaj | collected 2018-10 | reverse complement strand
AGGACGACTCTGTGAAGTTCTGCAACCAGCTGAAGGACATCTACGCTAACGACAAGAACGACGGCGTGATGGAGAAGCTCTACAACGTACTGCTCGGACTGGGCGAAGAGGCTGCTGCTTACAAGATCCTCGACGATGCCCTCGCTGCTAACCCCAACAACTTCGTAGCCCTCGCCGACAAGGGGCTCGCTCTGCTCCAGGCCAATAAGGCGGCCGAGGCTGTGATCTACCTGAAGAAGGCATTCGAGCTAAAACCCGACAACGCCATTATAGCCACCTATGCAGGTACCGCATACAGCGTACAGGCACAGAATACAGATAATAAATCTATAATGAATGATCTATATTCTAAAGCTATTTATTATTTCGACAAGGCTAAGGAGCTCGACCCCAACCGTCTGCAGAGCAACTGGTGCTACAACCGCTATAATGCCTATTATCATATATACGGTCCTGATGACAATAAGACCAAACAAGCAGAAGCAGATTGTAAATAACACTAATAACATAATAATCCCCGCTTTTAGCGGGGATTAATATATTCAAATATCTATATAGACTTAACTGATTATTTGTAATCAGCTTCAGCCTGCTTTGTTTCAGGAGCATCCTCTCCATAATAGTTGTAGTAAGCACTCCAGCGGACATAACCCCAATTGCTTTGAATATGATCAGGATCAAGTTCCTTAGCTTTATCCAATATTGTTATTGCTGTTTTATATAATTCCTTCTGCTTAGCTTTGTCTTCTGTATTTTGAGCACAAATAGTATAAGCTGAGCCTGCATAACAAGCGACTATAGGATTGTCGGATTTGAGATCAAATGCCTTATGCAAATATTTAGCAGCTTCAGAAAAATCCTTTTTTACATTAAGATTATACAATCCCTTATCAGCAATAGCCACAAAATTATCTGGGTTCACAGCAAGTGCATCATCAAGCATCTTAATTGCCTCTTCATCCTGACCTAAGCCTAACAAAACATTATAGAGTTTCTCCATCACGCCGTCGTTCTTGTCGTTAGCGTAGATGTCCTTCAGTTGATTGCAATACTTCACTGAGTCATCCCTGGTCTTGAGCTCATTGCCGAGGACCTCAAGCTTGAGGTTAACAGCAAATTCCTTTTCTTCAGGGATCTTCATAGCAATATCTGCCAACTGGAGAGCTTTAGCCATATCTTTCTCTTGGAAAGCAATTTGAGCTGAATAATGGGCTACCTGACCGAAGAAATCTTTCTGCTGATCACGATTACACTCAGCGAACATGGGAAATTCATTAGACTCTACGAACATACTCCAATACTTAAGAGCTTTTGCATTATCTTTAGCAGTGAGAGCCTCCTGACCTGCGTTAACGAGGGTGTTACGCAAGCCTGTCCACAGGCGCTCAGCGTTCTTCTTGGCGAACTTAGGAGATACCTTTCCCTTCTCGTTGGGCTTCTGGTCGAACTCATCGCAGAGCTTGGCAGCTGTCAGGGCATTGTAAGCCATCTCTGCCATCAGAGCATTGTCAACCGGCTTTTCTTCCTTGCCCATCTGCTTGTTAACCTGGTTCTCGATCGCGATTGAGTTCTGTTCACTGAATACTTCGTAAGCGAGGTCTACGAGCTTGTTGTAAGCCTTAGCCTTCTCAGCATCGTTAGCGAGTGAAGAAAGACTGCTGTTGATCAGGGTCTCAGCGTCTGCATAGGTCTTTGCCTTGAGGATAGCCTTCAAAGCGTCACTGTCACCGGCAAATGCTGTAGCGCTTGCTACGAACATCACTGCCATCATCATTAATTTTTTCATAAGCCTTTTAAAAATTTGGTTTGAACTATTGTTTGTTTTTAATCGTTTGACGATATTATGTTCCGATGGTTTAATCCTCGGGGGTCTCGATGGTCGGGGTATCGATAGCTTCGGTGAGCTCCTCATCGACAATCTGTGCCTCTTCTATGTCTTCCTCGGGATCCTCGGAATGCTGCACCTTGCAGACGCTGGCGATGACATCGTTCTTCTTCGTGAGATTGATCAGGCGCACGCCCTGAGTAGCACGACCCATGACTCGCACATCGGCTACCTTCAGACGGATGAGGATACCCGACTTGTTGATGATCATCAGGTCGTTCTCGTCGGTAACAACCTTGATGGCTACCAGGCGGCCTGTCTTCTCGGTGATGGCGAGGGTCTTGACACCCTTGGCGCCACGGGCGGTCTTACGATAGTCTTCGACCTCTGAACGCTTGCCGTAGCCGTTCTCGGATACAACCATGATGGTCTCGGTCTGAGGATCGTTGACGCAAACGAGTCCTACTACCTCATCGTCGTCGCCATCGAGGCGCATACCGATCACACCTGTAGACACACGACCCATCGTGCGGACATCGTTCTCGTCGAAGCGCACGGCGCGACCATTGCGGTTGGCGAGCAGCAGCTCGTTGTGGCCGTTGGTCAGACGAACGCCTATTACCTCGTCGCCCTCGTTGATGTTGATGGCGATGACACCGTTGGCACGCGGACGGCTGTAGGCCTCGAGGCAGGTCTTCTTGATGATACCCTGCTTCGTGGCGAACACCACGTAGTGGGAGTTGATGAACTCAGTATCGTTGAAGTTCTTGATGCGCAGAACGGCGTTGATGGCGTCGTCGGGCTCGATGTTGAGCATATTCTGGATGGCGCGACCCTTCGAGTTCTTGTCGCCCTCGGGAATCTCGTAGCACTTCTGCCAGTAGCAGCGACCCTTCTGGGTGAAGAAGAGCAGCGTGTTGTGCATCGTGGCGGGATAGATATACTCGGTGAAGTCGTTGTCGCGGTGACGGGCTGCCTTGGCGCCTACGCCGCCTCTACCCTGCTCGTGGAACTCGTCGAGATGGGTGCGCTTGATGTAACCCATGTGTGAAATCGTGATGACCACAGGATCATCGGGATAGAAGTCCTCGGCATTGAACTCGTGGTCGAAGGGGATGATCTCCGTGCGACGCTCGTCGCCATACTTCTCCTTCACCTCGATCAGATCCTGCTTCATCACCTCCTTGCAGCGCTCAGGATTGTTGAGGATCTCCTCCAAGTCGGCGATGAGCTTTTGCAGATCGTCGTACTCCTGATGGAGCTGCTCTACGCGCAGACCTGTGAGCTGCGAGAGACGCATATCAACGATGGCCTTCGACTGGATCTCGTCGAGCTCGAAGCGCTTCTCGAGGTTACGCTGGGCGTCGGAGGGTGTCTCGCTGTTGCGGATGATGTGTACCACCTCGTCGATATTGTTGACGGCAATGATCAAGCCTTCGAGGATGTGAGCACGCTCCTGAGCCTTGCGCAGGTCGTACTTGGTGCGGCGGATGGTGACATCGTGGCGGTGCTCTACGAAGTACTTGATGCAATCCTTGAGTGAGAGCAGGCGGGGACGACCCTTCACCAGCGCGATATTATTGACAGAGAACGAGCTCTGCAGGGCTGTCATCTTGAAGAGCTTGTTGAGCAGCACGTTGGCATTGGCATCGCGCTTCACATCGACAACGATACGCATACCCTGACGGCCTGACTCATCGTTGACATTGGCTACGCCCTCGATCTTGTGCTGATTGGCCAGCTCGGCGATATAGGCTACGAGATCGGCCTTGTTGACACCATAAGGTATCTCGGTGACAACAATCTTGTCGTGGGTCTCTCCGCTCTCGATCTCAGCCTTGGCACGCATCACGATACGGCCGCGACCTGTCTCGTAAGCATCGCGCACACCCTGCAGACCATAGATATAGGCTCCTGTAGGGAAGTCGGGACCCGGGATGAACTGCATCAGTCCGTCGGTATCGATATCGGGATTGTCGATATAGGCGCAACAGCCATCGATGACCTCACTGAGGTTGTGAGTGGGCATGTTGGTAGCCATACCTACGGCAATACCGTTACCGCCGTTTACCAGCAGGTTAGGAATCTTGGTAGGCATGACGGTGGGCTCAACGAGCGAGTCGTCGAAGTTGTTCATCATGTCGACGGTCTCCTTGTCGAGGTCGTCCATGATGTGCTCGCCCATCTTCGAGAGGCGGCACTCAGTGTAACGCATAGCTGCGGGAGAGTCGCCATCGACAGAGCCGAAGTTACCCTGGCCGTCGACCAATGTGTATCGCATGTTCCACTCCTGCGCCATACGCACGAGGGCACCATATACGGAGCTGTCGCCGTGAGGGTGGTACTTACCGAGCACCTCACCTACGACGCGCGCACATTTCTTATAAGGTTGGGTAGATACATTGTTGATGCCCATCATACCATAAAGGATGCGACGGTGAACGGGCTTGAATCCGTCGCGCACATCGGGAAGAGCACGGGCTACGATGACTGACATAGAGTAGTCGATGTAGCTGGACTTCATTTCCTCCTCGATGTTGATTTTCATAATTCTGTCGTTGTCAATTGTCTGATCCATTGAATTTTTTCTCTTTTATTTTTTTTACTTTTTTACTCTTTTGATTTTTCAATATTTCGCGTTTAAGGCACTTTTCAGCCCCTCTGGCGCGTTTTTAACCGTGCAAAGGTACTCATTTTTTCTAAACCAGCCAAACCTTTTAAACTATTTTAGGAGAAAGTTTTTGGATTTTATGGCACGATGTTTGCAGAAAATGTTGTATCTTTGCAAAAGCTAGATGAAATAGAAAAATAGAGTATAGTTAATAAGGCATATAGAATGACAAGTCAGTTTTCACCAAAAGTCTCTGAGATTCTCGCTTTCTCGCGCGAGGAGGCTGCCCGTCTGGCCAGTAGGAGCGTAGGCCCCGAACACCTGCTGCTGGGTATGCTCCGAAGCAATGGAGGACCCGTGATAGACCTTTTCCGCAGGCTGGATCTGAACCTGCAGGCGGTGAAGTACGAACTGGAACAGCGTGTGAGGGAAGACGAGATCAACGTGCCCATTCACACCACAGACCTTGTGCTCAATGAGAAGGCCAGCAACATCCTGAAGCTGGCTGTGCTTGAGGCCAGAATACAGAGAACTAATAAAGTAGACGAACAGCACCTGTTGCTCGCCATCCTGCACGATGCAGTGAACAACGGGGCCAAACAAGTTTTAGAATTGAACAACATGAATTATGAAGACGCGATGGCGATGCTCTTCGCCAAGCAGAATAACAATGTGACTAACGGTATCGGACTGCCCGACGAGGACGAGGACGAATACGAGGAGACGGGCAGCAAGCCCGGAGCCAGCAATAACGCGGGCAGCACCACGACAACGACGGCTCAGAAGAAGGCCAGCTCGAAGACTCCTGTTCTCGACACCTTTGGTACTGACCTGACGCAGGCAGCTGCCGAGGGCAAGCTCGACCCCTGCGTGGGGCGCGAGAAGGAGATACAGCGCATCATCGAGATTCTCGGACGCAGAAAGAAGAACAATCCTATATTAATAGGTGAGCCAGGTGTGGGCAAGAGTGCCATTGTGGAAGGACTGGCACAGCTCATCGAGAAGCACCATACCAGCCCCATGCTCTTCGGCAAGCGCATCTACACCCTCGACATGACGGGCGTAGTGGCTGGCACAAAGTATCGCGGACAGTTTGAGGAGCGACTGAAGGCACTCATGAAGGAGCTGGAGGCTAACCCCGATGTGATCGTGTTCATCGACGAGATACACACCATCATCGGTGCTGGATCGACACCTGGCAGTATGGATGCTGCGAACATCATGAAACCCGCGCTGGCAAGGGGTACGATACAGTGTATCGGTGCCACAACGCTCGATGAATACCGTAACTCGATAGAGAAAGACGGTGCGCTGGAGCGTCGATTCCAGAAAGTCCAGGTGGAGCCTACGACCAACGAGGAGACGCTGCAGATACTCCATAACATCAAGGACCGCTATGAGCATCACCACCACGTGACCTATACGGACGAGGCACTTGCGGCATGTGTCAAATTGACAGACCGCTATGTGACAGACCGCTTCATGCCTGACAAAGCCATCGATGCCCTCGATGAAACTGGTTCGCGCGTACATCTTGGTAATGCCCAGATTCCACCAGAGATCATAGAGAAGGAAAAGGAGATTGCCACCGTGAAGGAGAAAAAGCAGCTGGCAGTGAGAAACCAGAACTTCGAACTGGCTGCAGGCTACAGAGACCGTCAGACGGTGCTGGAGACGGAGTTGAAGCTGCTCAACGAGCGTTGGACTTCGGGTGAAGGTGAGGAGCGACAGGTGGTAAGTGCTGAACAGGTGGCTGAGGTCGTTTCGATGATGACGGGTGTTCCTGCACAGCGTATGGCTGAGCAAGAAGGCATCAGACTGAAGGGTATGGCACAGGAACTGAAGAACGCCGTGATTGCTCAGGATGCTGCCATCGACAAGATGGTGAAGGCCATCCAGCGCAACCGCGTCGGACTGAAGGATCCCAATCATCCCATCGGTGTGTTTATGTTCCTCGGACCTACTGGTGTGGGTAAGACCTATCTGGCCAAGAAACTGGCAGAGTTCATGTTTGGCAACAAGGATGCCCTGATACGTATCGACATGAGTGAGTATACGGAGAGCTTCAACACCTCAAGACTGATCGGAGCGCCTCCAGGATATGTGGGCTATGAGGAAGGCGGACAGCTGACAGAGCGCGTAAGGCGTCACCCCTACTCTATCGTGCTGCTCGACGAGATCGAGAAGGCTCACGGCAATGTGTTCAACCTGTTGCTGCAGGTGCTCGATGAAGGACGACTGACTGACGGTAACGGCAGATTCGTGGATTTCCGCAACACCGTGATTATCATGACTTCGAATGCAGGAACACGTCAGCTGAAGGATTTCGGACGAGGTGTAGGCTTCAGTGCTGGCAACAGTTCGGCACTGGCTCTGAACGAGAAAGACAAGCAGCATGCGCGCGACATCGTGCAGAAAGCGCTCTCGAAGCAGTTCTCGCCTGAGTTCCTGAACCGTCTCGACGAGATCATCACCTTCGACCAGCTCGATCTGGAGGCTATCAAGCGGATCATCGACGTGGAACTGAAGGGACTCTACAATCGCATCGAACAGATTGGCTATCACATAGACCTGAGTGACGAGGCGAAGGAGTTTGTGGCTACGAAGGGCTACGATGTGCAGTTTGGCGCTCGTCCGCTGAAACGAGCCATCCAGAACTATATAGAGGACGGCATCAGCGACATGATCGTGAACGGCAACCTGGAACCAGGAGCCACCATCCATATCACACTGAACGAAAATGAGCTAGCATTCAGCTAGCTCATTTTTCGTTTAAAGTCCTTCGCACTCCTTTAGCCAGATGTTATACGAGGCATCGCTCGGCATGCGCCAGTCGCCACGAGGCGAAAGACTCACACTTCCCACCTTAGGACCATCGGGCAGACAGCTGCGCTTGAACTGCTGTGTGAAGAAACGACGGCAGAATGTGGTGAGCCACTTCTTCACCACATCTTCTGTATAGAGTTGCTCGCGGCCATTCACAATCGAAGGTGTGCAGAAGGCGCGCTGTGCCAGCAGGAATATCTTCTTGGGACTGAAGCCGTAGCGCAGGAAATAATAGATGAAGAAGTCGTGGAGCTCGTAGGGACCCACCAAGTCTTCTGTCTTCTGCTTGATGTTACCCTGCTCGTCGGCAGGTATCAGCTCTGGAGAGATAGGCGTGTCGATAATATCGAGCAGAGTATCCGTAGCCATCTCGCCTGCCACGAAGCTGACAAGATGACGGATGAGCGTCTTGGGGACTCCTGCGTTCACACCATACATCGACATGTGGTCGCCATTATATGTAGCCCAGCCCAGAGCCAATTCTGAGAGGTCGCCCGTACCCACGACGATGGCATTCTCCTTGTTGGCTACATCCATTAGGATCTGCGTGCGCTCGCGTGCCTGCGAGTTCTCATAGGTAATATCGTGAATCTTCGGATTCTGCCCGATATCCTCGAAGTGCTGGGTAACGGCCTTTGCTATGCTGATCTCACGGATGGTGACACCCAGCGTCTCCATCAGCTTCAGTGCATTATGATAGGTGCGGTCTGTGGTTCCGAAACCAGGCATCGTGATACCGATGATACCCTTCCGGCTGATGTTAAGCTGATCAAAAGCCTTCACCGTCACCAGCAGAGCGAGCGTGGAGTCGAGACCACCACTGATGCCGATGACTGCCTTCTGGGCATTGATATGATAAAGGCGCTTGACGAGACCAGCCACCTGGATATTGAGAATTTCCTCGCAGGAAGCCTGCATATCGTCGCTTTTAGGAATAAAAGGATGAGGGTCGATATCTCGAGTCAGCTCGAAATCGCGCGGGGCGGCATGCTTCAGATTGGTCTCGATGGCATGAGCACCGCGCTGGGCATTTATGAAGGTCGTATTCTCACGACGCTCAGCACGCAGCTTCTCGATATCAATCTGACACATCTGGATCTGTGGCTGCAAAGAGAATCGAGAGCCTTCGACGAGCAACTTACCATTCTCGAACAACATAGCGTTGCCACCATAGACCACATCCTGTGTGGACTCTCCGAAACCACTGCTGGCATACACATAGCCACTGATGGTGCGGGCACTCTGCTGTGCCAGCAGCGACTTCAGGTAAGCATGCTTGCCAATGAGCTCATCGCTGGCTGAGAGATTGAAGATGATATCTGCTCCCGCTAATGCGAGATTGTTGCTGGGAGGAATGGGCGCCCAGACATCCTCGCAGATCTCAACGCCAAACTTCATGCCGTCGCCTGTCACAAAGAGCTGGGGCTCGGCACTGACGTGAATCGTTCCTCCTGCATAGAAGATATCTGCAGGATTCAGATCCTGAGCAGAGGCAAACCAACGCTTCTCGTAGAACTCACCATAGTTGGGGAGGTATGTCTTGGGGACAATTCCCATGATGCTACCACCTTGAATGATTACTGCACAATTATAGAGTAACCCATTGATTATGATGGGAGTACCGACAATTGAAACAATATCGAGCTTGCGCGTGAAGTCGAGCAGCATGAGCACAGCTTCTTCCGCACGATCGAGCAACAGCTGCTCTCTGAAAAGATCCTGGCAGGTATAGCCTGTCAGACAGAGTTCTGGGAAGACAATCACTTCCACACCTCGACCCTCAGCCTGAGCAATGATGCTCTCGGCCTGTTGTACATTATACTCCACATCGGCTACCTTGACCATAGGTACAGCTGCAGCCACATTAACAAATCCGTATTTCATTGCTTGTTTGGTTTATTTGGGGGCAAAGGTAAAAAAAAAAGCCCGAACTACCAAAAGTTCGGGCTTCTTTCTGCTGTTTCGTTGTTTAGTTGTTGACAGAACCTCCGACGATATCAAGCAGTTCGCTCGTAATCGCCTGCTGGCGACTCTTATTGTACTGCAAGTTAAGTTGACGCAACAGCTCATCGGCATTATCCGTAGCTGTCTGCATGGCCACCATACGGGCAGCATGCTCTGATGCGTTACTGTCGAGCAGGGCTGTATAAAACAACAGGTGGGCGTACTTCGGAAGAAGTTGTGAGAGCACGGTATTCATGTCGGGCTCTACGATAAAGTTATCGTTGAGTGGCTTCACATTGTTTTCCTTCTGCTCTGTCTGACGCTCACCGCGCTTCTTGAGATACTCCTGCGACTCTTTCGTGGCAATGACGCTCGTCAGGTCGCGCTCATGATCGGCATTGAGCTCCGACTCGAGGTCGATAGGCAGGAAGGTCTTACGGGTGAGCACCTGAGAGCCTGCGCTCTTGAAGTGGTGGTAGATGAGCTCTACCTTGTCGATGCTACCTTCATAAAACTTCCCTCCCAACTCCATAGCAATCTCGATGCACTTGTTGACATTGGGTTTGTCGGCTAGTGCAGAGAAATCGCCTTGGACGTTGAGTCCCAGTTTCTTCGCCTTCTCATAGACCTTACGGCCAATGGGATAGATCTCGATGTTCTCGCGCCCGATCTCCTCTGAGTATTTCTCTACGGCATGCATCATCATCCTGATGGTGTTGGCATTGAAGCCACCGCAGAGTGAAGAGTTTGACGTGAACACGACGAGAGCTACGCGCTTGATGGGGCGCTCCTGGTCGAAGACTGTGTGTGCCTCTGCCTCGGCTGCGAGGAACGACTTGAGGATGTGTTCCAGCATCGTCTCGTAAGGCAGCATATTCTGAATAGCTACCTGTGCGTGATGCAGTTTGCTGGAGGCCACCATCTTCATAGCCGACGTGATTTTTCGCGTGGAGTTGACTGAGGCTATGCGGCCTTTAATTTCTTTCAGGCTGGGCATAGGCTATCAGGCTTTATAAGTTCCTGCTATATCTGCCATCACTGCCTCGATCTTGCTCGTCGTCTCGTCGTCGATCTTTCCGCTGGCAAGCGTCTGGATGACTTCAGGATTAGCTGAGCGCAGCTTATCGAGGAAAGATGTCTGGCACTCACGTACCTTGTCGATGGGCACCTCGCGCATCAGTCCGTGTACACCGCAATAGAGGATGGCAATCTGCTCGCCTACGGGCATAGGACTGTACTGAGGCTGAATCAACAACTGATTGTTCTTACGTCCACGATCCAGCGTCATCGCTGTCACAGCATCCATATCGCTTGAGAACTTCGAGAAGGCCTCGAGCTCACGATACTGAGCCTGGTCGATCTTCAAGGTACCAGCCACCTTCTTCATAGACTTGATCTGTGCCGAACCACCCACACGTGATACAGAGATACCGACGTTGATGGCAGGACGGAAGCCCTGGTTGAAGAGGTCTGACTCCAAGAAGATCTGACCATCGGTGATAGAGATTACATTCGTGGGGATATATGCCGACACGTCGCCGGCCTGTGTCTCGATGATAGGCAAAGCGGTCAGCGAACCGCCACCTTTCACGTGTCCCTTCATGCACTCAGGCAGGTCGTTCATCTGCTCGGCTACCTCCTGCTGTTCGTTCATCTTGGCAGCACGCTCAAGGAGACGAGAGTGGAGATAGAAGACATCACCAGGATATGCTTCACGACCTGAAGGACGGCGCAGAATCAGCGACACCTCACGATAGGCGACAGCCTGCTTCGACAGGTCATCGTAGACTACCAGTGCGGGCAGACCGCGATCACGGAAGTACTCGCCGATGGCAGCACCTGCAAAGGGTGCGTAGAACTGCATGGCAGCAGGATCGGCTGCGGTAGCGGCCACGACGATGGTATAAGGCATTGCACCATGCTCCTTTAGCGTGCTGACAAGAGCGGCAACGGTAGAAGCTTTCTGTCCAATGGCAACATAGATACAATAGACAGGTTTGCCTGCCTCATAGAAACTCTTCTGATTGATGATAGTATCAACAGCGATGGCGGTCTTACCTGTCTGGCGGTCACCGATAATGAGCTCACGCTGTCCACGTCCGATGGGAATCATTGAGTCGATGGCCTTCAGACCTGTCTGCAGAGGCTCTTTCACGGGCTGACGGTAGATAACACCAGGAGCCTTACGGTCAAGCGGCATCTCGAAGGCACCGGTGAGATCGATATCGCCTTTACCATCGATAGCTTGACCCAGCGGATTGATGACGCGTCCCAGCATGTTGTCGTTGACGCGGATAGAGGCAATGCGCTTGGTGCGCTTCACCACCTGTCCCTCCTTGATGCCTGCGGTAGGACCAAGAAGCACGCAACCGACGTTGTCTTCCTCGAGATTCATCACGATAGCCATCG
>JAEEGH010026246.1_pt1 | contig 11616 bp, 14 predicted proteins | sample 9134181 | NCBI WGS metagenome assembly JAEEGH01 (sample SAMN16246544, study PRJNA631951) | gut metagenome | biome: gut microbiome; feature: rumen; material: DP-attached | host: Bos | place: Iran: Karaj | collected 2018-10 | reverse complement strand
TCTCACAATTGAAAAAAGTCTGGTGACGATGGCGCGGTGGACACACCTGTTCCCATCCCGAACACAGAAGTTAAGCACCGTAGTGGCGAAGGTATCCGATTTATCGGGGAGAATAGCGAGCCGCCGGGCTTTTTTCTTTTTTAAGACAAATTGTTACTATATAATAGTAAGTAGTTATGAATAAAATAAACTTTATATTTATTAGATCTCATGTTGGAAATGATGAGAGATTTAAAGATGAAGAAAAGGCTAAATATTTAGATAAATTAAACGAGAAAAATGACTTTATTTTTGATAAGTCAGGACGAGATATTTTCTTCATTGAAACAGGTGGAACAGAGGAACAATTTAAGTCTATTTTTAGCTCGTTTTCTGAGCCATATTTGCTCCTTGCTACAGACGCAAATAACTCTCTTCCAGCAAGCTTAGAGATTGCTACTTTTTTAAGAAAAAATGGTAAGAAATTTAAATTATTCCATGGAAAACCTGAAGAAGTTCGTGAACAATTAAAATCCGATGAAATCTCAAAAATATGCGAGAAAAATAGGGGATTTTTGAAATTTGATAATCTAAAAGGAATGCGCTTAGGCGTAGTTGGAAAACCTTCTAACTGGTTGATTGCGAGTGATGTAGATTATAAAGAAGCTAAAACAAAATTCGGTGTTGAATTAGTTGATATTTCTACTGAAGAATTTTTGTCTCAAATTAAAGAGTCAAAACCTAAATTAGACCCAATAATTTTTGAACCACTTTTAAGCGAAAAAGTTAACAAAGAAACTCTTGATGGAGCACTTCAAATTTATGCTGCATTACGAGACCTAATCATTAAGTACAATCTAAGTGGTTTGACTGTCAGATGCTTTGATCTTCTTGGGCTTGTTCATAACACTTCTTGTCTAGCTCTTGCGATGCTAAATAAGGACGGATATATTGCAACTTGTGAAGGTGATATTCCGGCAATGCTAACCATGGCAATTGTTCGAAAAGCGTTCAATCAATCTTCATTTCAAGTCAATCCATCTTACCTTAATTTGAAAGAACGTTATGGCTATTTTGCTCACTGCACACTTCCGCTTGATATGTGTCTAAGTTATGAATTTGATACTCACTTTGAATCAGGAATTGGTTTAGGCATTAAAGGCAGACTTAATCTAGGCAAAGTTACAGTTTTCAAAATTAATGGTAACTTAAATGATTATGAAGGTTTTGAAGGTCAAATTGTGGAGAACCTTCACAAGAATAATCTTTGTAGAACGCAAGTTAAGATTCAGTTTAATGAACCAATTGATGAAATGTTCTCTATGCCAAACGGAAATCATTTAATTATCTTCCGTGGGGCTCACAAAGAAGAATTAGTTAATTTATTAACTAATTTTAACTAATTTTTGCAATTTATTATATTATGTGATATATTTGTCGCCAGATAATGTAAATTATCTAAATTTTATATGTCAATTAATAAAAAAACCAACTTAGGTAGAATAAACATTACTAAAAAAGCCATTGTTTCCTTAGTCGCAGATACAGCTTTAGGATGTTATGGTGTAGTTGGATTATGTAAAAAAGATGATAAAGCTGAAGTTCTTTCAAAGAAAGAACTAGAAAAAGTAGTTTTAGTAAGTGAAGAAAAAGGTAGTTATAGTTTCAGTTTTAACATTGTTGTCGCTTTAGGCGTAAAAGTTACCGAAATATTACGTAGCGTTCAAAAAGAAGTTAAATATGTTGTTGAGACCACATTTGATATTAAAGTGTCTAAAGTTAATATCTTTGTGCAAGACCTCAAGAAAGTAGACTAACTATGAAATCGATCAATGCAAAAGTTTTACAAGAGATGCTCATCTCTGGCGCTAATAATTTATACAATCACTATCCAGAGATTGATGCTTTAAACGTCTTTCCAGTACCTGATGGAGATACTGGTATGAATATGAATCTTACTTTAGCATCAGGTGCTAAAGAAGTACAAAATAGAAATGATTCTGATGTTCATCAGATCGCTGTTACATTCTCCAAAGGCTTACTTATGGGTGCTAGAGGAAACTCTGGTGTTATTACCTCCCAAATCTTTAGAGGTTTTGCCCAAGCTCTTGAAGGAAGTAAGAATATTGATGCTCTTTTACTCGCAGAGGCGTTTTCTAATGGTAGCAAAGTAGCCTATAAGGCTGTTATGAGACCAGTAGAAGGTACAATTCTTACCGTTATTAGAGAATCTTCAACTTCCTTAAAAGAATATGTCAAACACGACATGGATGTTGTTGATGCATTTAAGTATCTCTTAAAAGAAGCTAATGCTTCATTAAAACGTACTCCAGAACTTCTTCCAGTTTTAAAAGAAGTTGGTGTTGTTGACTCAGGTGGAGCTGGATTAATTAAGATTCTTGAAGGTATGCTTTCTGCCTTAACAGGAAAGTTTATCCAAAAGAAATCTATTTCAAGAAGTAGCGAAACTGATAATTCTGCTCAACAAGCAATGGAAAGTGATGAATTTGGTTATTGTACCGAGTTTATTCTCCGTCTTGATCCAGAACACAAAAAACCATTTATTGAATCAAGATTTAAATCAGTCCTTTCAAATCATGGTAATTCATTAGTCGTTGTCCGTGATGATGATATTGTTAAAGTTCACGTTCATACTCTCGCTCCTGGTGCAGTATTGACCTATGGTCAATCATTCGGTGAATTCATCAAACTTAAGATTGAAAATATGACCGAACAACATACTTCACTTCAAGAAAAGAAATCTGGCGAAGAACATGTTGAAAAACATGTTGAAGAAGCACCAAAAGAACCAACAAATGAAGTTGCAATGGTTGCTGTTGCAGCAGGTAAAGGTGTTGAAGATGCATTCAAAGAACTTGGTGTAGACGCAATCATTACTGGTGGTCAAACAATGAACCCATCAATTAATGACATCGTCAAAGCAATTAAAGATACAGACGCCAAAACTGTCTACGTCTTCCCAAATAACTCAAATATCGTTATGGCAGCACTTCAAGCAAAAGATGTTCTCCATGATGAACTCGATGTCGTAGTTGTCCAATCTAAGACAATTCCTCAAGGTGTTGCAGCAGTATCTCAATTCTCACCTGATTTATCTGTTTCTGAAAACCTTGCAAACATGAAGGAAGTTATCGCGCACATTTCTACTGGTGAGATTACTTACGCAGTAAAAGATACCACCATGAATGGCGTGCAAATTAAGAAAGACGATTTTATGGCTATTGCTAATAAGAAGGTTATTTGTTGTGAATCTAAACCTGAAAAAGCTCTCTACAAGATGCTTAAGAAGATGATTCGTGAAGATAGTTATCTCGCCACAATCTTTGTTGGAGAAGGTGTCTCAGATAAGATTCTTAATAATCTTAAGAAAGAACTTCCAGAACAATATCCAGAGGTTGAATTTGATATTAGACGTGGTGATCAACCGGTCTACAATTACCTCGTTGGAATTGAATAAAAATTAATAAGGCCATCTAAAAGATGGCTTTTTTATTGGCTAAATCAAACTTTTCTATCAGTTAGATAAACATAAAATGTTTTTTAGTGTGATATTTTATTTTGCGTGCTACAATACATGCGGAGGATTTAATTATGGTCAAAATAGTAATTGATATGATGGGCGGAGATAATGGTTATGCCATTACTATTGAAGCAGTTAAGAACTTTTTAAAGGAACACGATGATTGTGAAATTATCGCAGTTGGTGATGAAAAGGTCTTAGAACCAATCAAGGATATTGTCAAAATTATTCCATCACAAAGCATTCTTCCTATGGAATGTGGAGTTATGCAAGCAATGAGACAAAAAGACTCATCTTGTTATAAAGCTATTAGTGCCGTTAACGAAGAGAAAGCAGACGGTGTTTTATCTGCTGGTTCAACAGGAGCGTTCCTTTCGTTAGCTACATTAATTAACAAGAAAATCCCTGGTGTGGAACGTCCAGCTTTAATTTCACCATTCCCAACCAGAATTCCTGGTAAGAGTGTTGTTTTACTTGACGTTGGCGCAACAAGCGACAATTCTCCAGAAGATTTATATCAATTCGCTAAAATGGGTGAAGCATACTATAAAGCAGCCTATGGTGAAGAAGCTAAAAATATCAATTTAGTTTGTAACGGAACTGAAGAAGGCAAAGGTAATGACCTAACCAAAAAGGCAAATGCTTTGCTTAAGCAAAATCCACACTACACTGGTTATATTGAAGCTCGTCACGTCTTAGATGGTAAGTGCGATGTTTGTGTTTTTGATGGCTTTACTGGTAACGTCTTCTTAAAAGGTGTTGAAGGTGTTGCAAAGATGATGGGTGGAATGATGAAAGAAGCATTCACAGCCTCATTCTCTTCAAAGATGGGTTACTTACTTGCTAAGAAGAGCTTCAAGCCTATGATTAAATTAATGGACTATAAGAGAGTTGGTGGTGCACTTCTTATCGGAGTTAATACAGTTGCAGTTAAAGCTCACGGTAATTCAGATGCATATTCATTTGGTAACGCCTTAACTCTTACTTACACTCTTGCCAAAAACAAGATGGTTGACCAAATTAAGCAAAATTTATAATGAAAGATTTAAAGGAATTTTTAAAACAATTTAACATTGTGCCAAAACATCCTGTTCTTTATGAACAGGCTTTTACCCATCCTTCATATAATGCTGATGCAAATACAAAGCATCACGACTATGAAAGATTAGAATTTTTAGGGGATTCAGTAATTGACCTTTGTATTGCTGAGATGTCTTTTATCGCTAGAAGTGATTTAAACCAAGGTAATCTCACCAAAATGAGAGCTGCATTAGTTAATACTAATGGTTTATCTACAATGGCCCGTAAATACAATCTTCACGAATATATTCGTTTAGGTAATTCGTTCTCTGGCGATATTTCAAAAGCTAATCATATTTTAGAGAATGTTTTTGAAGCATTTATTGGTGCATTATATCTTGACCAAGGATTTAAAAACACAAAAGAAGTTTTAGTGAACATGTTTTTAGATTCAATCAAGAAGTTCAATATTGATGAATTAACTGACTATAAATCAAGACTTCAAGAAGAGATTCAAGCTGAACATAGAGAGTCAGTTACATATGAACTTATTGGTGAAACAGGACCAGCACACGATAAAAGATTTAAAGTTAGAGTCTTATTCGACGGAATAGAACTCGGCACTGGTGAAGGCTCTACAAAGAAAGAAGCTGAACAATTAGCAGCTAAAGCTGCTCTTGAAAAGGAAGCAAGCAAATAATGGGTTTATTTAAGTTTCTTAAAGAGAAGTTTAGTAAAAACAAATCACAGGAATCCGAAAACTATGTAAAAGGAATGGAAAAATCCCGTGAAAACTTTGCTAACAAAATGGATGTAATTGCAAAGAAATCCAAAAAAGTTAACAAAGAATATTTTGACGAGCTTGAAGAAATCTTAATTGAAGCCGACGTTGGTGTTAATCTCACCATGAGAGTTATTGAAGAAGTTGTTCAAGAATCTCTTAAAAATAAGATTACAGACGCTGAAGAAATCAATGAGCTTGTCATAGACAAGTTATTTGAAGGCTATAATTCTAAAGGCGAAGAAATACAATGCGATGTTAGATTCCGCGAAGAAGGACCAACCGTTCTTCTTGTCGCTGGTGTAAATGGTGTTGGAAAGACCACAACAATCGCTAAACTTGCATATCGCTATATTAATCAAGGCAAGAAAGTTATGCTTTGTGCTGCTGATACATTTAGAGCAGGCGCTATTGAACAGCTTTCCATTTGGGCTGATAGACTCGGCTGCGAAATTGTTGTAGGTAAACCAAATTCAGATCCAGCAGCAGTTGCTTTTGATGGTGCAAAGAAAGCTAGAGAAAACGGTGTTGATCTTCTTATTGTTGATACCGCAGGTAGATTGCAAAACAAGATTAACTTAATGAATGAGTTATCAAAGATCTCTAGAGTTATTTCTAAAGAAATACCAGACTCACCACATGAAGTATTTTTGATTATTGATGCAACAACTGGGCAAAATGGTGTTGTTCAAGCAAAGCAGTTCTTAGATTGTATTAAATTAACGGGTATTGTTATCACAAAAATGGACGGAACATCAAAAGGTGGAATTATTCTTGCTATTAGAGATGAATTAGGCATCCCAGTTAGATTTATTGGTCTTGGTGAAAAGATGGAAGACTTAAGGGAATTTGACCTTGAAAAATATCTTATTGGTCTTTGTATAGGAGACGCAAAATGAGTGAAATAGAGAAGGCGTTAGAGATTAATCGTTTGCTCGACATTTATGGTCGTCTTTTAACTAAACAACAATTCGAAATTATGTCAGATTACTATTATTGTGACCTTTCATTAAGTGAGATTTCTGAGCTTAGAAATATCTCAAGAACAGCCGTTTCCGATGCTATTAAAACTGCAACAAAAAAACTCGATAAATTCGAAAAAAGTGTGGGAATTTGTGGGGTTTTTGATAAAAATCGTAATGAAAAAAATAGTGAAATTATCGATAAATTAGAAGAGGATTTGAAGAATGGCATTTGAGTCACTGACCGAGAAATTTAAACGCATTATCAAGTCCATTCGTGGTCAAGCACATCTTACTGAAGCGAACATGGACGCAATGCTTAAAGAAGTGCGTATTGCTTTACTTGAAGCAGACGTTAACTTTAAGGTTGTAAAAGCGTTTATTGAGAACATAAAACAAAAAGCAATTGGTGAAGAAGTTTATACAAAATTAAATCCTTCACAAATGGTTGTTAAAATTGTTCATGATGAACTTGTTGAACTTCTTGGTTCAGGTGAATCTGAGCTTAAATTTGAGTCAAATAAACCAACAATTATTATGATGGTTGGTCTTCAAGGTACAGGTAAAACTACATCAGCAGGTAAGCTTGCTTACCTAATGAAGAATAAAATGAACAAAAAGGTTCTTTTAGCAGCTGGAGATATTTATCGTCCAGGTGCTATTGAACAACTTCAACAATTAGGAGATAAAATTGGTGTTTCAGTCTTTTCAATGGGCACAAATGTTTCTCCTGTTGAGATTGCAAAGAAGGCAAAAGAAAAGGCTTATAACGAACACTTGGATGTTTTGATTATTGATACTGCAGGTCGTTTACAAATTGATGAAAAATTAATGCAAGAACTTAACGATATTACCGCTGCAGTTAACCCAACAGAGACACTTTTACTTGTTGATGCAATGTCTGGTCAAGATGCTATTAACGTTGCAAATACATTTCATTCTCAGCTTAGTTTAACTGGTATTATCATGTCAAAACTTGATGGTGATGCTCGTGGCGGTTCTGCTCTTTCAATCAAACATTTAACGGGAATTCCTATAAAATTTGCCGGTATTGGAGAGAAAATTAGTGATTTAGATGTCTTCCATCCAGATAGAATGGCAGACAGAATTTTAGGAATGGGCGACATTGTTACCCTCGCTGAAAAAGTTAAAGATGAGATAGATGAAAAAGAAGCTCGTAAAGAAGCTGAGCAAATGATGAGTGGTAAGTTTACTCTTGATGACTTACTAAAGAATATGAAACGTATTCAACGTATGGGTAATCTTGGTGGACTTATGAAGTTAATTCCTGGTATGCCAACAATTACTGATGAGCAAAGAGAAGCAGGCGAAAAAGAAATGAGAACTTTTGAAGCTGTTATCAATTCTATGACTCCTGAAGAAAGAAGAAATCCTGAAATCTTAAAGAACTCTAGAAAAGTTAGAATTGCTAGAGGCTCTGGTAAAACCAATGCTGATATTAATAGACTTCTAAAGAAGTATGAACAAATGCAAGAAATGATGAAACGCATGCAGCAATATAAAAAGACAGGCCGTATGCCTCCAGGAACTAACTTTCCTGGTATGGGAGGAATGATGTAAAAAAAGTAACCTTATGGTTACTTTTTATTTTCAATAATTACAAGTGAAGGTTTACTAAATAACACTTTAACATTATCAGGAATAGATTCGGTAATGAATACGTTAGAACCAATTGTGACATTACTACCGATATTAACATCACCAAGGATACTTGCACCTGCGTAGATAATTACATTCTCACCAATTGTTGGGTGTCGTTTAACTCCTTTAATCTTTGAACCATCTTTAAGAGATAAAGCACCCAATGTAACACCTTGGTAGATTTTGACATTCTTTCCAGTAATTGTAGTTTCTCCAACAACAATACCCGTTCCATGGTCTATAAATAGTGGAGCAGCAAGTTTTGATGCTGGGTGAATATCAATACCAGTTTGCGAGTGAGCACCTTCTGTAATCATACGAGCTTGGAGTTTATATCCAAGTCCATGAATGGCGTGTGCGATACGGTAAGAAGCGATTGCTTTATAGCCTGGATATGCAAGTAAAATTTCTTCTTCACTATCAGCAGCAGGATCACTTTCTATAAAGAATTTTAAATCAGCACGTAGTGCTTCATTTAAACTTGGTAAAACAGCTTCAAATTCTAAATACTTTTGTTCGTTTCTATCCATGACTGAAAGGAATAACTTTTTAATTTGTTTTAAGTTATCTTCGTTAAACAAAAGATGAGCTTTAACAGCTTCAGAGAATTTCATTAAATTTCTAGCATTTACCATAGTTTTTCTCTCGTTATGAGCGATATTATACTTAATATCTGTTTGTCTGTCTAACAAGAAGATAAAAAAAGTAAGAACTTTCGTCCTTACCTTATTTTGTAAACTTTTTACCTTTCTCTAAGGCATCTTGCATCCATTTAGGATTTTCTTCGCCTTCATCTAATTCATTAAGAAGTTTCTTATCTTGTTTTGTAAGTTCATGCTTCTTGAATAAATCAGGTCTATGTTCTCTAGTGAGTCTTAAACTTTCTTTTCTTCTATATTTCTCAATAGCGGTGTGGTTTCCAGTATATAAAATATCTGGAACCTTCTTGCCTTCAAAGTCTTTTGGCTCTGTATATTGAGGATATTCAAGAAGGTTATCGTTAAATGATTCTTCATCTAATGAAACATCAGTGATAGCTCCATCAAGAAGTCTAATTACAGCATCAGCAATTGCCATAGCTCCAATTTCGCCGCCTGTTAAAACATAATCACCAATTGAAACTAACTCATCAACATAGTCATTAACTCTTTCATCAATTCCTTCGTAGTGACCACAAAGTAAGACTAAATCTTTATCTTTAGATAAAGAAACTGCCATTTGTTGGTTAAATTGCTTGCCACGAGGACTAAGCATAATCTTCTTTGATTCATTTGTGGAAACATCCTTTAAGGCATCAACAATTGGTTGACATTTCATTACTAGACCAGCCCCTCCTCCGATAGGTGGAGTGTCAACGCGGCCATATTTATCTTTAGTATAGTCGCGGATGTTTACTACTTTAACTTCAACAACTTTCTTTCCGATCGCACGCTTAATAATTGAGTTCGTAAGGAACCCATCAAACATTTCTGGAAATAAGGTTAAAATTGTTATTTTCATAGTAAGCCGTCGATGTAGTTAATGATAATCTTTTTCTCTTCAAGTGAGACTGATTTGATGAATGCTTTTACGAATGGAATAAGAACATCTTTTCCATTAGTTTTGACACGTAAAGTTTGGTATGAAGTGAACTCTTCAACAGCTTTCACAATGCCTATTTCTTTTCCGTTATCAAAGTCAACTTTCATGCCAACTAAATCTGAGAAGAAATACTCATTTTTCCCGAGAAAATCAAGGTTTTTTTCGACAAAAAGGTATTTTTTATTAATTTTTTCTGCCTCTTCAATTGAGGTGATTTCTTCAAAAATTAAGTTGTCACAATCACCATTTGTGCGGTGGAGTTTAATGGTAAGTTCTCTTTCGATTTCGCCATTATCATTTAAAAGAAAAACGTGACTACCTTTTTTGAATCTGGTGTCACGAAAATGAGTAGAGGGATATACTTTTACTTCGCCTTTAAGTCCAATAGTTCTAACTACTTGACCGACAGTAAGAAATTCCATGCTTATTTAATTTCTTCTTCGAATGATTCGAATTTTAAATGAATGTGTTTTCCTTCATTCTTACCAGAAATGGCAACTACTTCTCTAAGAGCATTAGCGACAGCGCCTTTTTTACCGATAAGTCTTGCTGTGTCTTCGGCTTCTGCACAGATGAGAAGGACTATGTCCTTATCATTGTCAAATGGCATGACACGAACCATTAAAGCTTCTGGATTAATTAAGAAAGGATCAACAATAGTATGAATGATCTTCTCGTAGTCCATTATTTAGCTTCCTTTTTGGATTTTGCGTATTGTTCCATGATACCTTTCTTGGTGAATAAGGTACGGATGGATTCTGATGGTTGAGCACCTTTTTGCAACCATTTAAGAGCTAATTCGACATTAATGTCGGCTGCTTCTTCTGGTTTTGCTGGATCAAAGTATCCAATTTGTTCAATGATGCGGCCGTCTCTTGCGCTTCTGGAATCAGAAACAACAACACGGTAGATGGCGTCTTTATGACGACCAATTCTAGTAAGTCTAATTTTAACTGACATATTAGTAATCTCCTTTTTACCGACATCTATTATATATAGATAAGATTAGGTGTCAAGTATTTTTACTTTACAGCGCGAAACAAATTGAAATATTTCTCTTTTTAGAATAAAGTTTTCGTGATGAAAAATATTGTTAAATTATCAGTAATCTCAACCGTTATTTTGTGTGGTTGCCAGAAGAAATACGATTATAATCGTAGTTATTATGAATCTTTCTTTCCTCATTATGTTGAAAGATGCGATAAATTCATAGAAGAAGTAAATGATTACAAGAACTGTGATGTTTGTTTTGTTGGAGATTCAATCACAGAAGGTTATCCGTTAGGTGAATTTTATAGTGATCTTGATGTCTGCAACCGTGGCATCAACGGAGACATTACTGGAGGAGTCATCAATCGCTTGGAATTTTGTGTTTATGATTTAAAACCTAAAATTGTTTACCTTATGATTGGGACAAACAACGCTAACGATTGTATGGATAATTATGAAGACATTTTGTCAGGCATAAAAAAGCATTGTCCAAACACAAAAGTCTTAGTTATGTCAATCACTCCAAGATGGGGTGAAAACCTCATGGAAAAAATACGCGATAATAATGTGGAAATTGAAAAATTAGCGGGAAAATACGGGTATTTTTACGTAAATGCCTTTACTCCATTGACCGTTGAAAATAAAAATTTATCTGCAAATGATGCCTTCTTTGTTGATGGGTTACACCCGAATATCGATGGCTATAAAGTTATTACAGATTTAGTAAGACCAACCATTTTTGAATGGTTAAAATAAAACATTAGATAAGATTTACTTGCTAAGTAAATACGAATTTGGTAGTATCTTCCTTGCGAGTTTCAAATCTCGCTGAGGGCGTCCCGCTTTCATAAAATGATATGAACGTACCAAAACATTACTAGTTAGAAAGGAGTAAAGACATGAACACAAACATTGTTAGAGAAATTACTGCACGTCAACTTAAAAAAGATGTTCCTAATTTCAAATCCGGTGATACTGTCTCAGTTTCAGTCAGAATTACCGAAGGTAACAAAACACGTATCCAAGTCTTCCAAGGCGTCGTTATTAAACGCTGCGGCTCCGGTGTCAGCGAAACCTTCACTGTTAGAAAAATTTCTTCA
>JAEEGH010026245.1_pt1 | contig 11617 bp, 11 predicted proteins | sample 9134181 | NCBI WGS metagenome assembly JAEEGH01 (sample SAMN16246544, study PRJNA631951) | gut metagenome | biome: gut microbiome; feature: rumen; material: DP-attached | host: Bos | place: Iran: Karaj | collected 2018-10 | reverse complement strand
CCTAATTCTTTCATCATTCCCAAAATTACCACTTTGTGTTCCGCCTTTAGATGATCTAAATTGTCAATTGCCACTGCCATACTTGACGGATTGGCATTGTAGGCATCTACAATAATGGTTTGTCCGTTGATCATTTCCACTTGAGAGCGGTTGTTGGTCGGCAAATAAGATATCAATGCATAGACAATGTCTTCCATATCCACATCGAAATGCAAGCCGGCAGCCACAGCTGCCATGGCATTGTTAAAATTATAGCTGCCTGTCAGTTGTGTGGATATAGTGCGATTGAATTGCGGCAATTTGAAGGTCATATACATGGTTTTCTCGTTGCATTTTCCACATACGTCTGCCTGTTTGGAAGTTCCGTATGTCAATCTGGTGATTTCTTCCGACAATTTCATCAACAAGGCATCGTCGGCATTGACAAATACAGTTCCGTCAACACTTTGTACAGCTTTATACAAGGCTGATTTGGTTTCGATAATTCCTTCCACCGAGCCGAAGCCTTCTATATGTGCCTTGCCGATATTGGTAATCACGCCATAGTTGGGTTGAGCAATCGCACACAATTGTGCGATTTCACCTCTATGATTGGCACCCATTTCCACAATGGCTATTTGTGTAGTTGCTTTATCTATCGACAACAATGTCAATGGCACGCCGATATGATTGTTCAGATTGCCTTTGGTGGACCAAACATGGTATTTTCTTGACAACACTGCCGTCAGCAATTCTTTAGTAGTTGTTTTTCCGTTGGTTCCTGTAATACCTATTACCGGTATCACCAACTGACTCCTATGATATTTCGCCAATGCTTGCAAAGTATCTATCGTATTGTCCACTAAAATAGTTCGTTCATCTATTTGATAGTCTTTGTTGTCTATCAAGACAAAAGATGCTCCTTGTTCCAAAGCATCTTTCGCGAATGTATTTCCGTCAAAGTTGTCACCTTTTATACAAACAAAAAAACACCCTTTTGACAATTGTCGGGTATCGGTGCAAACTTGTGTACATTGAAGATATTTGCTGTATATGTCTTTGATTTCCATAGATATTCTTCTAAATCAAAAACCCCCAAATAAATGGGGGTTTTGTAATATTTACATTAATATTAATTATCTTGCACTTTGAGATCCTAAACGAGTCATAGCACAACGGAAACCGATGTAGCAGGTTGCTTCGTTTTGGTCTAAAAATCTTCTGTTACCGGGAGATGCGAAATAGTGAATATCTGCCCAAGAACCACCTTTTACCACTCTTGAATTATCCGATACCAAAGAATAATTTCCTTGCGGATAATTTTGTTTATCATACATGTTTACGGTTGAATTGGTATTGTTTTTTCTTGTCCAAGATTCACCATCTATATCCAAATTGGAAGCCCAGTCACCATCCAGATAATTGATATTGTTGGCAGAACGATAATTTCTACGTCTGTCATTTTTGAAATCTGATACAGGAATTTTTGGTACATTACCTTCTTCATCCCTGTCTTCGATAGTTCCGTCGTCCATCATTTTGTATGTTTCATACACATTACCTCTAAATGGATCTAATTCTGCTACGTCATCGTGGTTGACAGGACGATAAACATCCATTACCCATTCTGCCACGTTGCCGCCCATGCTGTACAAACCATAGTCGTTTGGCCAATATGCATAAGTTGAAGAAGTATAGTTGGCATCGTCATTCAAAGCACTGGCAACACCCATATAGTCACCTCTGCCTCTTCTTACGTTCATGACATAGTCACCCATATATTTTTTATCGTCAGTTCTGGTAACTTGACCATTCCATGGGTAAGTTCTTCTATCCAAAATACGTTCGTTTAATGTATTTCCTATCAAACCAAGAGCTGCAAATTCCCATTCTGCTTCTGTCGGGAGTCTGTATTTGGGCAAAAGAATACCATCTTCCAATTTAGCATTTCTTTCTTCGCCGGTGAGAATATATTGTAAACGACGATCGCTATTTTGTTCGTAATCGGGATACAACAAATAAGCTTCTGTATTGAAGTGACCTTCTGCCGTCGGCTCATTAGTCATATTGATTAAGCCTTCGTCTATCAATATTTGTTCGTTTACACGGTCGGTTCTCCATGCACAATATTTTGTAGCTTGTACCCATGAAACACCAACTACAGGATAGTCTCTGTAAGCCGGATATCTCAAATAATTTTCCACGTAGGGTTCATTGTATGCCAATTTGTGTCTCCAGCATGCTGTATCCGGCAAGGCTGCATAATAAACTGACTGCAAATCCACCGGTACATATACTCTATCCAACCAGTATAAATATTCCAAATAATCAAAATTGGTAATTTCACCTTCGTCCATATAGAAAGAAGAAACTGTGACGGTACGCGGATAGTTGTCCCAATCTTTCATTACATCTTCTTCTACACGTCCCATAGTAAAACGACCGCCTTCTATAAATACCAAACCCGGACCTGTAATTTGTCCGCGGAAAGATGCTTTTTCAAAACCGCCGTTTTTTGGATTGTTGTATGCCCAACCTGTAGTGTTAGACACTTCTTTACTTTTGCATGAAGCAAGCAAAATGACCACTGCACTGAATGCAAATACTAATTGAAAAATTCTCTTGGTCTTCATATACAATTAATTATTTTTATTATTTTCTTTACTTTATTTTACATTAAAACTTCGGACAATTGATATTTCTGATTCTACGTGATTTTACAGGACACGGCAAATCAAATTGTGCAGAAATTTCGTGAGCACCACCTGTTGCCGGCTTTACATATTTCTTTGACGGCAAAGTAAAATCATAAGAATATCCTATTTTTAAGAATTTATAATGTATGCCTACTAAAAATATCAAAGCATCCACATTTTTGAAACCTTGCCTGAACCATGCTCCGACTACCATCGGATAGCAAGAGAAATATAAACCATAGTTCAAAGTAGTATAAGCGTGTCCTTCACTGAATTTGGTTTGATATTGGAAAATCAAATTAGGTGATAAAGACATATCGCCAAACGATTTTTGATGTTTCAAACGACTTTTTAGATTGATATTTCCACCCACATGGGCTGTCAATTTCATCGGCAAACGGCATTCTGCTCCATCGCTGTCGTAAAAACTTTCTTTAGGTTGCGTAAAGTGATTGACAGCTATACCTCCGTACACTTTATCGGAATAAATAACCAAACCTGCTGAAAAATCTGCCAAACCTTTTGTCTGGTGAGCAATTTGTTCTGCAGTTGCATAGGTAAAACCATAACGTGCGTCTATCATATCTCCGAAAGTACATTTGTCATAATTCAAAGATTTTTGTTGATAGGTGGCTTGAATACCTAATCGCATGGAAACTTTTCTTGACAAATTGGCATGGAATGAATAAATAAGACTGATAGCATTGGTATTGATAGTACCATTGGCAGCCCTGTCTCCTAAGAAAAGGACACCGATTCCACCATGGAGGGCATTAAAATGTTGGTCGTAAGATGCAGAATATGTAGTATATTTTCCGGAAACTGATGGCCATTGATGACGATAATTGACTACGATTCTTGGGCACACGGCTGACCCTGCAAGTGCAGGATTCAGATACACCGGATTGGCGTAGAACTGCGAGAAATGCGAGTCTTGAGCTTCTGCTCGTGTTGCTATCAACAGCAACGCTACCACTATCAAATATACTACGTTTTTCATCTTCATAAATAGCCAATTTTTCAAGGCACAAAGATAACATTTTTTTTCTTACCAAACAACATTATCTCCGCATTTTTTTTATAATGATATTTTGTTTGTGTACGCATCCTTTTTAAAAAAGTTTCATCTATTGAAAAATTTTTCATTTTTTCCAGCAGTTTTTCCTATTTTTTGTGGTCATCGGTCTTCAAATAATTCATTTCATTGAATTGATTTTTAGATAGTTCTTGTAGTTTTCCTTGGTCTATCAGCCAAATTTTGTCACAGACTTCCACTGCCATTTCCACATCGTGACAAGAGAACAAAATGCAGCGATTTTCTGTGTTGGCAATCTGTTTTAACTCCTGCAAAAGTTGTTGTTTGGCAAAAAAATCCAAAAAAGCTGTCGGTTCATCCAACAAAATCAGTGGTGTTTGTTGCACAATTGAACGAGCTATCATGGCTTTTTGTTTCTCGCCGTCGCTCACATCAGACAAAGCCCGGTCTGCCAATGCTTCCAACGAAAATTTTGCTATCACCTGCTCTATCAGTTGTTGGTCTTTGGCTTGTTGGTGATCGAAAATATTGGTATAAGGAGTTCGTCCGATGGCTATCAGATTTCTTAGCGTCATATTTGCCACTGCATCAATTTTTGACGGAACAAAGCTGACATACAAAGATTTTTTGCGGGCAGGTATTGACGATACCGGCTGTCCGCAAATATTAAAATCGCCCCCCATTGGTTTTATTACGCCCGACAAAGTATTGAGCAAAGTGGTTTTTCCGGTGCCGTTTCTACCTATCAGACAGATCAAATCTTTTCGGTAGGCCGACAAAGAAATCGGCTGTAGCGACAAAGCTCGCTTATAACCTATACGCAAATTGCTAATTTCCAACACTTTTTGATTCATCATATAATAGTTCTTTGATTTTTTAAAACTATCCAAACGATAAACGGAGCCCCTAATATAGAAATGATGGCATTGATAGGCAGCACTCCGCCGGCATACAATACATGCGACAATATATCTCCGCAAAGCAAAAATACAGCTCCTAAAATTACAGAAGACGGTATCAAAACAAAATGATTAGAAGTATTGAAAATCCAACGGGAAATATGCGGAACCGCCAAACCCAGGAATCCCAAGGGTCCGCAAAATGCTGTTACCGCCCCTGTCAGCAGACTCACTCCGGTAAAGATAATTATTCTCAACATTTTGATATTGACTCCCATAGTTAGAGCAAACGACTCTCCCAGCAACATCAAATTCAATGGTTTAGAGAAAAAATACAAAATCAATATCACCGCTAAACAAATGGGTATCAACAAAATAGATTCTGCAAAAGAAACGGCGTCCAAACTGCCCATGGTCCACACCACATACGATTTTACATTCACATCGTTGGAAAAGAATTGCATCACACTTACAATTGATGCCACCACTCCGGATATCAAAATGCCGACAATGAGGATACTCAGCACATCTTTCACCCGCATGCTGACCGCCAATATCAACATCAACACGGCGGCGGCACCTACTCCCGATGCCAACAAAATCACCCAATTGGACGTTTCAATAGAACGGGAAAATCCCCAAAGGCTGCCACCCAGCACCACTATTGCCACTCCCAAGCCGGCTCCGTTGCTGATGCCTAAGACATAAGGTCCCGCCAAAGGATTTCGGAAAATGGTTTGCATCAGCAAACCCGAAACCGCCAATGCGGCACCTGCCACTACGGCGGTAATCACCCGTGCCAAACGGAATTCTTTTATGGTAAAAATCGTTGACGAGGACAATTGTTCCGGAGAAAAGAAATAGTCAACAATATTGCCCAAGGAGATATGGTTGGTGCCGACTGTCAAATCGAACAATACCAAGCCTATCCACACCATGGATATGACAATAAATTTGACGGTATTTTCCAAATTCTTCCTTTTCATCAATCTAATTTTACATAATAGAACAAACAACTGTCGTTTTCTTCAAAGATATTGCGTAAATCCTGCAATATCACTTCCGGATGCACTATGCCTGACTCCCAAAAATCACAACCTCCGTATGGGTTGACAATTTTATTATTGTTATAAATTCTTGCCTTTTGATAAGGTTGGAATTTTTCCAAGCGACGATCCACTTCCGCGATTTGGCTGCGATGAGTTTTCTCGCTCACATTGAGCCAGATATCAGCATCGGAAGCTGTGGCGAATATTTGCTCCAAAGAATAAGGTACACTTTCTGTGGAAGTATTTTCGGTGGCATATACGCCGCCGGCATCCTTGATAAAGTTGGCAAAAAAACTATCTCCGCCCGGCACCCACCACGTGCCTTTCCACGGCAAACCTACCAACACATTCGGATGATGCTGCATCGGCTTTGCCTTTATTTCCTGATAGATGGCGGCAACACTGTCAAAATAGTTTTGTGCCATGGGCAGTTTATCATAAAAACAAGCAAAAAACTTGATCCATTCGGTTCGTCCCAAGGGCTGCGATTCCAAATAATCGTCCACCAAAACGATCGGTATGCCCAATTTCATCAACTTTTGGAAACCCGACAATGACTCGTTGTCAACGCCAAAGGCAAACACTACATCGGGATGAATGGCAATAATTTTTTCATAATCCAATTGCTTGTCAAAACCGACTTCTTGAATGTTGTTGTTGTCAATTTGCTGCACCACCAAGGGATTGCAAACATATTTCAAGCCGCTGATGCCTTTGATGGTTTCCACCTCGTTGAGAGAGGTGATAAATGACACATAAGTGGTTGAAAAACAAATATTTTTTTCTATCGGTATATGGATGATATGTTTGTCATTGTCGGTAGGTTGCGTTCTACTCAACAGCAAAGTATCGTTGGTATGCTTTAATATAATTTGATAGCCATTGTTGGTTTCTTCTATATTGAAGCCGACTGCATATTCCACGCCCGAGTTGGCGGTGGAATTTTTGTCGGTTTGCACCTTGCAAGCCACCAGCAAAAAACATAATATTCCTATTTTGAAAACATTCGGAAACATGTTCCCTATACAATTATATTATGCAAAATTAGCACTAATTTACATGCAAAACCGCATCTAAAAAAAATCTTTTTAACAAGTCATTGTAGAATATTTTCCCTTGTAAAACAATTATTTTGCACGAACTGCAATTCGTATTGTTTTTTTTTATACTTTTGCATTCTTAATTTTATCACAAAATAATAATAAAAATGAAATCAGTATCAATGAGCGGTTCTCTTAGAGAGAACGTAGGGAAAAAAGATGCCAAACAACAAAGAGCATCGGGTATGATTCCATGCGTAATGTATGGACAAGGAACACAAAAACACATTCTTATCCACGAGAATGATTTTAAAAATTTAATCTACACTCCGGAAGTACGTTATGCAGAAATTACTATTGACGGTCAATTACACAAAGCCATTCTACAAGAAACACAATTTCATCCTGTAACAGAAAAATTGTTGCATGTAGATTTCTTGGAAGTTGTAGATGACAAACCTATCACTATTGCTATTCCAATGCATACAAAAGGTAATTCTCCCGGTGTTATGCGTGGCGGTAGATTGATAAAACGCGTTCGTAAAGTAAAAGTACACGGTTTGTTAGCCAATATTCCTGAAGATATCCAAATCGATATCAGCAAAATGGATATTTTGGACAATGTAAAAGTATCTGACCTTAATATTGACCAATTGACAATTGTAGAACAACCTTCTAAAGTTTTAGTAAGCGTTATGCCTACAAGAAATGTTGAAGACAATCCTCAAGCAACAGAAGAAGCTGCTGCTGAATAAATTCTTCATATTAGGTAGTACAAAAAAGGCAACCCGATGGGTTGCCTTTTTTATGTTCATTATAATATTTCAAAACCTGTATATGCCTGCAAGGCTTTGGGGATTCTTACATGACCGTCTTCGGTGTGATGGTCTTCCAACAAGGCTGCCACCACTCTCGGCAATGCCAAAGCAGAGCCGTTGAGGGTATGTGCCAATTGCGGCTTGCCGTTTTCACCTTTGAAACGCAATTTCATTCTATTGGCTTGGAAGGATTCGAAATTGGAAACCGAACTTACTTCCAACCATCTTTGCTGACCTTTGGCAAACACCTCAAAATCGAATGTCAAAGCGGAAGTGAAACTGATATCGCCACCACAAAGACGAACAATTCTAAACGGCAATTCCAATTTCTGCAACAAACCTGCCACATGGGCTTTCATTTCTTCCAACACCTCGTAGGAATGGTCGGGATGTACTATTTGCACTATCTCCACCTTGTCGAATTGGTGCAGACGATTCAATCCGCGTACATCTTTTCCGTAAGAGCCGGCTTCGCGGCGGAAACATGCCGAATAGGCACAATGTTTGATAGGAAAATCGCTTTCTTTCAACAATACATCTCTATATATATTGGTAACCGGCACTTCTGCTGTCGGTATCAGATAAAAATTGTCTAAAGGAGTATGATACATTTGTCCTTCTTTGTCCGGCAATTGACCGGTGGCATAGGCGGAATTTTCGTTCACCATATAAGGCACTTGCACTTCTTCGTAGCCGGCTGCCACTGCCTGATCGAGAAAGAAATTGATTAAGGCACGTTGCAATCTGGCACCTTTGCTGCGATAGACAGGGAAGCCATTGCCGGTGAGTTTGACACCTAATTCAAAATCCACCAAGTTTTTCTCGCTGCATACATCCCAATGCGGAACATGGCATGGATTGACGGAAAATTCGCCCCATTGATACACCACTTCGTTGTCATCGGCGGACTTGCCGACAGGAACGGATGCATGCGGCATGTTGGGCAACAATACCAAAATGCCGTTCAAGGCTTTTTCTTTTTCATCTAATTGATTTTCTATATCTTTGGCAGCCGTCTTCAAAGTGGCAGACTCCTCTTTGAGACTTTGTGCTTCCTGTGCTTTTCCTTCTTTGAACAATTGACCGATTTGCTTGGCAATAACATTCTGACGGGCATAGTTGTCGTCCAATGTTTTCTGCAATGCCCTGCGTTGGGCATCCAAATCCAAAATTTTTTCTACCGACTCTTTCGCGTCAAAATTTTTCACTTTCAAGCGGTCTATCACCTCTTGCGGATGTTCTCTTAAAAAAATTAATGTAATCATAAATTTGAAAATTTCGGCAAAATTACTATTTTTGCACATTCATTCAAAAAAGAAAGCAGAAAAAATATTTCACATGAAAATATTTGTCTTAGTGATAGTTATCATTTTTGCGGTGATTTTTCTCCTTATTTTTGCCTTTCAGAAAGGTATCATTTGGCAGATTTTTCACCCGCAAAAAGTGCTTTATCTCACTTTTGACGATGGTCCGCAAGAAAATTTAACACATAAAATTTTAGACATTTTGCGTCAAGAAGATGTCAAAGCCACCTTTTTTTGTGTCGGGGACTGTGCAAGGCGACATCCTGAACTTTTGCAAGCCATCCGAAACGAGGGACATGCCATTGGCAATCATACCATGCACCACCTGAAAGGATGGAAAACTCCCTACAAGACCTATATTGCCGATGTGGAAGAAGCCGAACAATGGTTGAACAGCCGTTTTTTCCGTCCTCCCTACGGGAAAATTTCCTTGCGACAATATCTGCAATTGAAAAAAAATTACCAAATCATCTTTTGGACTGCCATCAGTTACGACTGGAACCGGCAACTGAGTCCGCAACAATGTCTCCACAAAGTGGAAGCAGCTGCCCGGCGCGGGGGTATAGTCGTATTTCACGACAACCCGAAAGCCGAAAAAAACATGCTGGAAGCCCTACCCCGATTCATCCGAATGGCAAAAGAAAAGGGTATGACATTCAAAACTTTTGAAGACAGATAATGCACACAAGTAGCGTACCTTCAGCACGCGAGACGAAGGGATTGATTCTTTTAACTCCACACTGCGACCTTCGGTCTTGTATGGAGTTAATCAAATAGCATGCCTTCAGCATGCAAAATGTAAGGATTTTTTCCTAATGCGGTTGAATGGGTTGTAATTTCGTGTTTCGTATAAAAGATTTTACATCTCTCCTATTTATATAAATGTCAATACAATGGATAAAACGACATTCCATTTTCGGCATTCAATGAAAAAACGTGAGAGCTAATAAAATAACATGCCTTTGGCACACACGACACTATCTGAGTTTATTTCCGGCTTTTGTATTTTTCTTCCCAGAAACCGGCATTTTTGATATTGAACTCCTCGGGGTTGAAGGTCGGTTCCTGTCCTTGTTTTTTCTGTTTTTCGTACGATTTCAACAAGCGGAAGGCCTTGGGTGACAGCAATATGATGGCTATAATATTGATCCACGCCATCATGCCGACTCCTATATCACCCAAATCCCAAATGATTTTTGTCTCTTTAACGGCACCCAAAAACACCATGCTTAACACACTTATCCGCAACACCCAAATGAGAAAACGTTCTTTTTTGGTATGTCCGAACAAATATACCAAATTGGTTTCCGCATAGTAATAATAGGCCATAATGGTGGTAAAGGCAAAGAAAAACAATGCCACCGAAATCACTATTCCGCCCCATTGCATTCCCAGGAAGGTGGAAACGGCGGCGGTGGTATAGGATACATCGGGTTGTCCCAAGCTGACGCCTTGTGCAGCAAGCAACAAACTGCCGTCTGCTCCATATATATTATATGTCTTGCATGCCAATATCATCACTGCGGTGGCGGTGCATACCAACAAAGTATCCACATAGACCGAAAACGCCTGCACCAAGCCCTGTTTGACAGGATGCGACACCTTGGCGGCGGCTGCCACTATAGGTCCCGTTCCTTGTCCGGCTTCGTTGGAATAGATGCCGCGTTTTACTCCCCAGGCAATGGTACTGCCCAAAATTCCCCCCAAAGCTTCGTTCATACCGAAAGCACTGCGTAGCATGTCGGCAAAGACAGCGGGAACCTCCGATGCATGACAGATGAGTATTATTATCGCCAATAAAATATACACTATCGCCATAAACGGTGCCACTATTTGTGCCACATGGGCAATGCGGGTCACCCCGCCTATCACCACCAAACCGATTAACAATGCCAATGCCAAGCCGACATAGACCACGGAAATATGAAAGGTGTTGGCGAAGGAGACGGCGATGCCGTTGGATTGTACCGGCGGCATAAACACTCCGCATGCCACCAAGGCACTGATGGCAAACACCACCGCAAAAACCTTGCTACGCAAGCCTTTTTCTATATAATAAGCCGGACCGCCTCTGTATTGTCCGTGATGATTTTCTTTGTACACTTGTGCCAATGCCGCCTCGGTGAAGGCTGAGCCGGCACCCAGAAATGCTATCAGCCACATCCATACTATCGCACCCGGGCCGCCATAGCCGATGGCCGTTGCCACCCCTACTATATTGCCGGTGCCGACACGTCCCGACAGTGCCATGGCAAAAGCTTGAAAGGAGGAAATGCCCGTCTTTTGCGTCTTGTCGGTAGAAAACAGCAACTTGACCATCTCGCCGAAATGCCGTATCTGTACAAAACGCGTCCCCAAGGACAAATAAAGCCCCGCCCCCAAACAGAGTACCACCAAGGCAGGACTCCACACCCAAGCGTTGACCGTGCGTATGATTGCATCCATACTGACTCTTTGATTTTTTTATAAAAATTTAATGTGCAAAGATACTAAAAAAATGATATTTAATTTTTATTTGCATCATTTTTTCATAAATAAAGAAAAAAATGTTATCTTTGCAGATGGAAAAAATATACAAAAAAACCTCACGGAGTACGCAAGGTTAAGATAATCTTCGGCTTATAGCCTTGTTGTGATAAGTCTTTTTTTGTATCTTGGTTGCAAAGGTAACACTTTTTTTGAATTGACAATAAAATAATAATAAAAAAATGAAAAAAATTTTAGGAATTGATCTTGGAACTAATTCTATCGGACTCGCATTAAGAGATACTGAAGTTAGCAATAATCTAACGGAAC
>JAEEGH010026244.1_pt1 | contig 11617 bp, 5 predicted proteins | sample 9134181 | NCBI WGS metagenome assembly JAEEGH01 (sample SAMN16246544, study PRJNA631951) | gut metagenome | biome: gut microbiome; feature: rumen; material: DP-attached | host: Bos | place: Iran: Karaj | collected 2018-10 | reverse complement strand
CACTGCTACACCAAAGACGATGTACATGAGCCAAAGCATCACTTCGGCCAAGAGAAAACTACCTGCTTCAGCCATTGTTGCGCGATTTATATTGGGTAACAGAGTCCATCAGCGTGATAGCACACTCTTCCATGTGCGCCGTCAATCGCTCAATCTTAGCCAGAATATAGTTGTAGAAGAACTGCAGCACAATGGCCACCACAATACCGAAGATGGTCGTAATCAGCGCCACCTTCATACCTCTGGCCACAATCGTCGGACTGATATCTCCAGCCGTCTGGATCTGGTCGAAGGCCATTACCATACCGATGACCGTTCCGAGGAATCCCAACGACGGTGCCACAGCGATAAAAAGTCGAATCCACGTGCAGCCTTTCTCCATCTTCGCTATCTGCACGGTACCATAGTTGGTCAGCTGACGGTCTATCTGGTCGAGGGGTTCCTTGATGTGCATCAGCGCCTGATAGCATATCGACGCCACCGGTCCGCGCGTGTCGCGACAGATGTCCTTCGCACCCTCCACGTCGTTCTGCTCCATCTTTTCGTCCACAGCTTTCATCAGCTTCTTCGTGTTCACCTCCGCCAGCGTCAGATACACGATACGCTCAATGCAGAAGGCCAGTCCTAACACCAATGCCAGTGCTACCAGCGACATAAAGCCTGCCGAGCCCTCAATAAACTTACGCTTTAGCTGCTTGTGCAGTCCGCCGCCTTCCTCCATCGTGTCGGTACCCGACAGGTCGGCATCAATCAGCGCCATTGCCGAATCGGCCGTCAGCGTGTCATTGCCCGTCGTCAGCGTCGTGTCGCTTACCGTCGGCTGAGGAGTGTTACCGTCAGGCTTCTGGGCATTTGCCGTCAGCAGACAGCCAAAGGCGAAGAGCCCCACCAAAGCCATTCTCAATCTGTTCATCATTTATTCTTACTTATTTACATTTTCGTATTTATCGCGAATCTTCTTCACCTGCAGCAACAGGTTCTGATAGTGGCGGGCGTTGATGCCCGTAGCCTGCTGTCCCTTCAGGTACGACTCTATCTGGTCCAAGTGCTGCTCGGCATAGAGTAGGGCGTCGCTGCGGTGCGCAGTAACGTTGATGCCGCCCTTGTCCTGATCGGTGGGATTCAGCAGATGGTCAATGAAGTACATGTAGCTGCGTTGCTGCTGACGTCGGAAGTCGTTCTGACGCTCATCCTTGTCGTTCAGCGGTTTCCATACAGCAGCAAAGACGTCGTTCAGATAGTCAGTCAGCGGATAGGGCTGCTTGGCGCGCAACGAGGCCTCGTGCAGGTTATACAGTATTCCCGGCGACAACATCATGGCTATCAGCGTCTGCTGACGACTGCGAATCTCGTCGGTGGCGTCAATGCCCAAGCGCTCTACGACGTCATCGGGGTAAAGCCAAAGGGGTGCCTCCAATACGTTTCGGTCGAGCCACTGCAAGGCCTCCTGCTGCAACGCACGCGGCACGTAGTCGTGAACGGGCTGACCGGGAGCGTTGTTGACGTAACGGCCATTCAAGTATTTCTGCACGTGGTTCACGTATCGCTGGAACTGTGCACGCACGCCCTTGTGCACCGTCATCAGATCGTCATACTGATCGTCGGGCTGTGCTGTCCACTTCAGGATGTTCTGCATCACGCGCTTTAGGTTTTTCACACCATACTCGTTAGCCTTCATCTGGTTGTCACCCAGGTCTTCAGTCTGCGAACGGGGGTCGGTGCCCTTGCCTTCGTCGCCACACCACCACAGACGGCGGTTCTCCAGCGCCTTGGTCGTCTCGCTGCGCAGGGCCTTCTTCTCCTCGTAGGCATCCTTGAACTCAGGGCGATACTGGTAGCCCCATTTGATGGCCCACTTGTCGTAGTCGTTGATGCGTGGGAAGAGGCCCTTCTCGCCTATCTTGTCCTCAGGCTGTGCCACGTAGTTGAAACGCGCATAGTCCATGATGCTGGCCGTATGACCGTACTTCTCCACCCACGCCTTGTCGCGTAGCTTTTCTACAGGTGTCGCCTGCGAGGCTATCATGTTGTGGCGCAATCCTAACGAGTGACCCACTTCGTGCGACGACACGAAGCGTATCAGCTGCCCCATCAGTTCATCGGGGAAGTTCATCGTCTGTGCACGCTTGTCCAGCGGTCCGCACTGACGGATATACCAGCCCTTCACCAGCGACATCACGTTATGATACCAGCAGATGTGTGCCTCTATAATCTCACCTGAACGGGGGTCCACGATACGCGGGCCGTAGGCATTCTCCGTCTCTGACGGCAGATAGCGCAACACCGAGAAACGCGCATCGTCTATCGACATTGTGCTGTCCTCAGGCCAGTCCTTGGCCATGATGGCGTTCTTGAAGCCTGCCGCCTCGAAGGCCGTGTTCCAGTCCTCAATACCCATCTTCAGGTATTTGGCCCACTTCTTGGGCGTCGCGGGGTCTATGTAGAACACGATTGGTTGCTTGGGCTCCACCAGTTTGCCGGCCTTATAGGCCTTTACATTCTTGGGTTCCAGACGGTAGCGCGATATGTAGGCGTCGTGCTCTGGAGCCTCGTCGTCGCTGAACTGCGTCACCTTGCTGTTAAAGTATCCCACGCGCTCGTCAGCCAGTCGGGGCTTCATCGGCTCACGCGGCAGGAGCACGATGCTCGTCGTCAGCGTCACCGTTGCCGAACCGCTTTGTGCCGTAGGCAGCTTGCCCGACGTCATCGCGTAGGTGCGCAGCGTCTGTATCTCCACGTTGATAGGGTAGGTTTTGATGGTGTCCACAAACGAGCGGTCGTTCTGCAGACCTCCCACACCCACTATCGTACGGTCGTTCGCACTGAAGCTGGTCACCTTGTTGTCGCTCATCAGCCACTTTGTGATGCTGATCAGTTGCGCCTGCGTATCGGGATTGCGCCCGATGACGTCAAACTTATAGATGATGGGGTCGGCAACGGAACGCTCCAACGACGTTGCTATGCGGTCGTTGGCACGTGCATACTGCGACCGCACGAATTCTCGCATCAGCAGCGTCTTCTCGCCGCGCTGTTCCAAGTAGATGGCCGAACGGTTCACCTCTTCGCCGCTTATCAGCTTAAAGCCTTGCGGCACACTGGCAAAGCGCGTCACCGCCAGCCTCAGGCGTCCCACCAGCGAGTCGGGCACCTCCAGATACCAGTCGTCCTTGATATGGCGTACGGTAAACAGGCCTTCGCGCACCGAACCGCCTTCCTTAATCAGTTTGCTGTAGGGGCTTTTGTCGTCTTCTGTCAGCGTATCCACAACACAGCACGCCGCCACCGTATCCGCCTTGACTGCTATCGAGTCGTTCGTTGCGGCAGAGGCCGCCTGCTGTCCTGCTACGAGCAGCGATGTTGCTAATAAAATATGCTTTATTCTCATCCGATTTTTATTTGGTGTGCAAAGTTACACTTTTTTTTTGAAATACGTGATGAGTTTTGCATTATTTAATGTTAAGTACGACGATAGACTTTGCCGGTATCTTCACCGTGAGCACGCCCTTCTTCAGTTTTGCATCCTTGAAGTCGGCTGGAGCCACCACGTTGGGATGCTGGAAATCGTTGAAGTCGGCTACGTTCTTCGACGTGAGGATGCGACCGCTGACAGTCTTTGCTGCATAACCTTCAAGGGCGAAGTCGATGGCTTGTGCCTTGTCCAGCGAGACGTTGGTGATGGCGAGCACGATGCTGCCGTCGGTAGTCTTTGCTGCCGAGGCTGAGAGCATGGGGCAGGGACGATAGCCGGCATCCTTCGCACCCTCTTTCTCCTTGAAGTAGGCCTTGCTCACCTGCATGGCCTCGCTCTCAAGGTCGAGTGGGAGATAGGTGGCCTCCTGGAATGGGGTGTACATCTCAAACACATGATAGGTCGGCGTCAGCACCATGTGACCCGTGCCTTCCTGGTCGGTCAGTATCATCGATTGCAGCACGTTCACAATCTGTGCGATGTTCGCCATCTTCACACGGTCGGTATATTTATGGAAGACGTTCAGCGACAGTGCTGCCACGAAAGCGTCGCGCAGGGCGTTCTGCTGATACAGGTGTCCGCTGATGGTGCCCGGTTCCTCGTCCCACCAAGTGCCCCATTCGTCGACCAGCAGTCCGACATTGCCCTTCGGATCCTTCTTGTCCATGATGGCCTTGTGCTTCTTAATGACCTCTTCAATTTCCAGACACTTGCCCAGCGCCCAGTAGTACTGGTCGTTGTCGAACTTCGTGGCTGAGCCTTTGGGACCGTCCCATCCCGAGCAAGTATAATAATGTAGCGACACGCCCTGCATACGGTTGCCGATTTTGTCCATTAATACCTCCGTCCACTTATAGTCATAGTCCGAGGCACCACTGCCGATGCGATAGAGCTTGTTGCCCGTATAGTCGCGCAGATAGGTATTGAACTTGCGGAACTCGTCCGAGTAGTATTCCGGCGTCATGTTGCCACCACAGCCCCAAGCCTCGTTGCCAATGCCGAAATACTTCACGTGCCAGGCCTTTTCCCTGCCGTTCTGACGACGCAGACGAGCCATCGGCGTGTCGCCGTCGCTGGTCATATACTCTACCCACTGAGCCATTTCCTTCACCGTACCTGAGCCCACGTTACCACTGATGTATGGCTCACAGCCCAGCATCTCGCAGAGGTTCAGGAACTCATGCGTGCCGAATGAATTGTCCTCAATCGTGCCGCCCCAGTTGTTGTTGCGCAGCGACGGACGCTGGTCCTTCGGACCGATACCGTCCATCCAGTGATAGTCGTCGGCAAAGCAGCCGCCCGGCCAGCGCAGCACGGGCACCTTCAGCGCTTTCAGCGCCTCGAACACGTCCTTGCGGTAGCCGTTGATGTTGGGAATCTTGGAGTCTTCGCCCACCCAGAGACCGCCGTATATGCAAGTGCCAAGGTGTTCAGAGAACTGTCCGTAGATTTCGCGGTTGATCTTTGCTCCCGCCTTGTCGGCGTGAACCGTTGCCTTCACGTTGTCAGCAGCCATTGCCGTTGCGGCGCAGGCAAGTGCAATAAATGCAGAAAAAATAGCCTTTCTCATAATTGTATCGTTCTTGTGGTTTACTGGTGCAAAGATAAGTATTTTATACCAAATATGCAAATATCTGCAGCGTTTTTATCTTAATTAAAAGATAAAAACACCTCAACAATAGTTGGAACCCGTCGGAAATTCCGACCTTTGTGCCGTCGAAGGTTCCAAGGGCTGTAGGCGACGTTACCTTAAGTAACGACGGACGACGGAGAGTCTGTCAATCTTTTTGTCGTTTTTTTGAATACAATCTTAATGGAAAAGACGGTCAAGGGTGTCACAGATCACAGATCACAGTTTTCTCAGGAGCGAATGTTTTGGAAGGATTTTAATATTTACTATATATATAATATATATATTATATATATAGTAATATAATTATGTAAAGAAATTTCTTTCAGTTGGTATTGCGGCCTCCTGAAAACTGTGATCTGTGATCTGTGACTTGAGGAACGCCAATTCATGCCTCAAACTGCCGATTTCAACCCTCAACCGGTAGAAGGGCGGTTTACTTCCCAACGACCGCCCGTTTAGTTCCTTTGGGCGACGAATCCAAAGGAGAGGAAATATGGTTCATGGTTAAGGGTTGCCATCGGCGTTATTTTAAAAAAGAGAAATTGTTACATAAAAATCATTAAGAATGATTTATTTTAAATATCTGTAAGATTAAATAAGATACGAGAATAGCTGAGTGTGCTATGAAAGCCTTATATTTGCAGCGTTATTGCAAATAAGACGACGATGCATCAACGGATAACATTATTATGCTTGCTGATTCAGGCAATAGTCCTCACTGGATGGGCACAGACGACGGACAAGGGGAAGTCGATTCATCTGCCCGATTCTGCCAAAAGGGATTTTGAGGAGTGGTTGCGTCATACACCACCCCAAGCCATTGTGCGCGACAGCTCTATCCTGCAACCATTGCCTCCAGAGTTGCCCATTGGCGACCCTCAGAAGCAGACGCCGGAGCATCCACAAATTTCAATTAACATCATGACACCTACTTTGCGTCAAAACATGCGACTGGACTACCAAAGCCACTGGTTAGAAGAACAACGAAAAGACCAGAAGGGTGGCGCCATGATGATAGGTGCCAATCCTCTTTCTTTCCTTGTCTGGGCTGTCCACAAAATATTCCCCAAGCGAAAGACGAAGAAGCAACGACACCGCGAGCAACTTCAGCAGATACTGGACAATTACTAAACCGCATTTATTCGTCCGACTGCTGGTACTCATTGTGGGATGTCGCAGGCGAATACCAGAACCTGCAGTCCAAGTAAAAAATACGAGAGCGAACCATTACGGTCCGCTCTCGTGTTATATTAGAGTAGGATAGGTTTACTTAACCACGAACTTGAGCTAAAGCTCGAGCTCGTTCACGTTCGATAAAGCATGAGCGAGCTCAACTTTATTCTCACTTAACCACGAACTTCTTACCGTTGATGATAACGATACCCTTGAAGTCCTTGCCAACCTTCTGACCAGCGAGGTTGAAGATAGCACCATTGTTAACATTGGCGGTCTTCAGCGTTGCGATGCCTGTAGAAGGAACGAATGGCTCTGTCTCACCAGCTGAGATGCGCTCAATCTTCAAGTTGTCGAACCAAGCACGACGAGTAGCAAACTTGTCGTCGTAGTTGCACTCCAGAACGAACTTGGCAGGAATACCCTCCAGTGCAACCTCCTGAGAAGTGGTTGAACCGTTAATACTGCTGATGTTGCAGTACATTGACTTGCGACCGTAGTCCATAATGACCTCGAAGTGGGTCTTTTGCAGAGGATTGGCAGTGGGATCCTCAACATCGGCAGGAGAAGCATCATTATAAGAGCCACCTGACTTAGACCATACCTTGCTCATATCAGCATCGAAAGGATTGTATGTGCTGCTTCCCTGATAGTAGTTATGATAGAGACCGCTGACATTGTTGTCCTCCGCATCCTTCAGATAGAAGCCGATAGAACGGTTGTTAAGTCCCTGGATGTAGAAGTCGCAAGAAACCTTCAAAATGTTGGTACCCATGTCTTCTGCGCCAGAAGCCTTTGGATCAAAGAGCACCGTACCGGTACCATTACCTACGCGAATGTAGCCAGCCCACTTCTGCTCACCATTTGACCAAAGTCCCTTCTCATAAGGTGCATCTTCACCTTCGGGAAGTGTTGTTGAGAAGTGAGAGAACTCCATAGATCCAGCAGCACCAGCAATGCTGTAGAGCTGTGTTTCTGCATTCTGGACAGCTTCATTTGCAAAGTCAATGTCAACGAGCGTTGCAATACAGTCAGCAGGAATAGTGGTCTTGAAGGTCTCAACAGCTGCAGCCAGTTCCTCATTAGCAGCCTTGATAGCAGCGGCATTCTCCTCACTATAGTCAGTAGCCTTCATGGCTGTCTGAACACCCTTGGCCTTTTCAATGGCGGCAGTCAGAGCATCCTTACCTGTTGCTGTTTCATAAAGGCGCAGAGCCATAGTTGCCTCAGCAGCGTCGATAGCAACCTGGATAGAGTTCAGCGTATCGTTCACAGCAGCGAACTTCTTGTTAGCGGCGATGATATCACGAACAGCCTCGGTATAGACCTCATAAACCATCTGGCCTTCCTCAGCGTTCTTGGTGCTATTTGCCTTGTTATATGTATCACCATCAAATGTAGCAATGATTTGGTCCTGAGTCTTTGCCTCATAGCCGGCAATCTTTGTCTCAACAGAGTCTACACAAGCCTTCAATTCTGCCTTACCCCAGAGATAGTCTTCACTGGCCAGATTCTCGGCAGCCGTGGTGAGGTTGTTGCGACCGGCTGTAATCTGCTCACGAACGTCAGCTTCGTAAGCCAACTGCTTCTGGTTGTACTTGTTTGCGTTCTTTCCATAAAGAGAAGCATCCTTGAGGTAGGTCACTGAACCATTCTTCAACTCCTTGTAAGCATCCTTACAATAAGCCTTGAAACCAATTTCAAAGGTACCTGCCTCAGTAACTTCGGCTGTTGCATAGAATTTGGTGAAGTCAACTGATTTCAAGTCTTTACGGTCAACATAAATGGTATCAGCTACAGCTCCGTCTACAACTTTGGTGATGTAAATTTCACCGTAGGCAGGATTCCAAGCGTCGTTTGGTGTCCATGAAGAAGATGTAGCATCCTCACGCAGAGAGGCCTTACCCTCAATAGAGAACACGTATGAACCAGGATCAAGTGTCTTCTGCATATAGACACCCATCGGGCTGTCTACATCATTCCAGTTCCAAGCACTATTACCAGCATAGTGGCCGAGGTCGGGATAATCATTAACACTCCAGAAAGCACGACCAGAAGTCGTTGCCGTCCAGTCACCATAATTGCTTACCTTCTGAATATTTTTCTCACTGAAAGTATTAATACCGAGATAGTTCTGATTGTCACCAGCGAGATAGTCGTCCATATTGACCTTGATGAATTCATCAAGAATCTCCTGTGCAGTTGCCAAATACTCGTCTAACTCTGCCACACCTGATTCGTCACCAAGTCCATAAAGGTTAGCAAAAGCCTCATCGTAACCATATTCTGCAAGTGCCTCAGCAGGCCAATCATAGCAGTTCTTGTAAACGGTCAGTTTCTCCAGCATGGCATCACGCTTACGAAGGTCAGCGAACTGCATGGCGGGAGCAATCTGAAGGTCTGCAATCTCAATAGAGCTTGTCATACAGAAAAGTGTAATGAACCATGTACGGGGAGTGCCGTCGCCAACGATGGCATAGTTGAAGGTCTGCCATTGGTCGCTCAGCTCCTCTGCAGTATTGGCAATAAGCGCATTGTCAATGCTATCAACATGGTCAATCACATGACCAGCAACCTTCACGAGGTTGGTCGTCTTTTTGTAACCGTCAGTAACGGGTCTGCAACGAACGTTGTCCAACGAAGCACCCTTCATTTTGAAGCTGACAACATAGACAGCATCAGCACTTGTAGGCACGAACTTGAAATAAACACCTTCATATTTGCCGTCAACACCTTCAACAGCATCTACGCTGGAAATAGAATTCATGCCATCAGCATAACCGTTGGCATTCACATTGAACTTGTCGGCGAAGGTTTTTCCCTCACCCTGCACTGTCCAACCTGTCCAATCAGCAAAAGTGCTGCTTGCGACGTTAGCGCCTGTAATCTGGAAGCGTCCCTGTGGGGTGTAAACGAAATCACCCTGAGAGAGAGCAAAACCAGAAACGGACATGCACATTGCCATGAAGGCAAAAAGTAAACGTCTTTTCATAATCGTTTGGTTTAGTAAGTTAAGTTTATTAAATAAATAAATATGTTTCAGTCACATTTCGCTGCAAAGTTAAGCATTTTCTTGAATACGCGCATAGAATTTAAGTTTTTTTTGCTTATTTCACTATAATCGTCTTACCCCCACGGATATAGACGCCTGCTGGCAGTCCCTTCATATCGGCAGCCGACGACACACGACGCACGAGACGTCCCTTCAGGTCGTAAACAGCATCACCTTGAACATTGAATAACGGACGCTGAACGATGTCAATTCCAGTGGTTGGCGTATAACGGACGAACAAGTAACCCGTCTTAAAGTGGGTGGTATCCCAGTAATAGTGGTCGGGCAATGCTGGCAGTTCAAACTTCACATCGCCCACAACAGCCTTCGGGAAGTTAAATACGAAGAAGGAGTCGGCCTTGGCCTCGTCGGTACCAATGCTGGTTGACGGGTCATAGGTGCTATCAAGATAGGCACAGACGGTGGCGCCATCCCTAAAGGTGATAGAGCCACTGGTCTCATCGCCCCAGACATGTGTACAACCAGGTACTGTGGCAGATGTCGAGCATTTATTGATGCCGACATAAAGCTTGCCGGTAGCGCCAATGGTGAGCGGTTTCGTATCAAGATACCAATAGCCTGCCGAGGAGCTGCCGTCAGCACCGACACGCAAGGCACCATTAATGGTCACAGAACTGTTGGTGAAGCCATGACTCTTGGATGTAGCTCTTAATATAGAGCTCATACCCATCAGTGTAGCACCATCGGCCACGACAAGCGCACCCTTACCAAGCGTCTTGCCTTGTCCGATACACAGACTACCGCTATTCACATTGACAGCACCGGTACTCTCCCAGTCGTTGCCAACCGTCATGGTGCCACTGCCCACCTTGTTGAATTTATCCGAAGAGGTGAATACGCCGTTAAACGTAAAGTCCTCATCATTACCCACGTTCCACGTATTAGTACCTGTAGAACCGCTATTGCTGAAAGTACAGTAGCCACCTAATGTTCCTGCACCCGTCAGTTTACCAATAGACAGCGTCTTTCCACTGTTCTGCACGATGATGCCCGACGGGATGTTCAGCGTGAACTGGTCAGAACCAGAAGAAGTGCTCAGCGTGAAGCGACCGTCGGCCGTATAGGTAGCACCAGCCACGAGTGTGCCGGAGAATTCCGCCAGTTTCAGTTCAAGAGGTGTACGGGTAGCATACCAGCCAGACCCCTTTTCCGTAGCACAATAGATAGTTACCTGTCCATCACCGGTCAGTTTGCTGGAGGTCGTAGTACGATTAACCGTCGTAACACTGGCCTTGGCACCTGTGGCGATATGAAGCGGCGATGTAACAAAGCCTTTACCGGAGACAGATGACGTGCCCTGCAGTTCCAGAGTCTTGGTATAGTTGCTGCCACTATAGTCCATGCTGCCACCTTTGACAATAGTACGTGCCGTGACGAGATTGGAAGTCATATTGAAAGCACCAGAGCCAGCCTTTACCAGCGAGTCACCACCGATGGCCGCCTGCTGGGTAAAGGCCGCGTCAGCCTTGATAACACCCTTGCCCACAATGCGGATGGTAGAACCATTGGTCACTGCTGCCGTATTCTGAAGTACAGCACCATTCTCAATAGTAAACAGGCTGCCTGACGAGGTGACAGCGCCAAGGTTGCCGTATGCCTGCGTCGCATTAGAAAGCGAGCTGACCTTTGTGGTACCACCAGTCAAATGGTTACCACCCGTATAGGTATTGAGATTCTTCATTGTTATAGTACCGGTACCATTGTTGTAGAACGTACCGGCAGCTATCTTGCCCTCTCCACCGATGGTGTAATCCTTAGAGCCTGTATAGTAGATATTAGCGGGCTTCACCTCTACCCCACTGGCAATAGTGACCGTCGTACTCTTGGTATTATCCGTGAAGTAGATATTATCGCCCTCGATAAAGGACTCTGCACCACGAGTGGCATCGTGGGTGACGAAATTCTCCGTGGTGGCAACATCCCAGACATCAGAATTGGTGGCGTTCCATTCAATGTCGGCAGCGTCACGTGTACCTTCAATGTTTAATATCAGGCTACCGTCTTCAACAGCCAGAGTAGCTTTGACCTTGGCTATACCCTCAATCTTGATATTAGCAACATCGCCAACAACAGCACCTACCTTACCTAGGTCATACTTGCCGACGGTGAGTTTTTCCTCTCCACTGGCCAAGTGGCAATTGAATTCGACGACGGGCTGCTTATACTCAGGACCGTATTTCCAGTCCTTGGTTTCAACAACCAGTTTGGCGGTATTTATCTGGTCGGCCTTGATGCCATCGCCATAGAGGTCAACCTTCAGACGTGAGCC
>JAEEGH010026241.1_pt1 | contig 11618 bp, 8 predicted proteins | sample 9134181 | NCBI WGS metagenome assembly JAEEGH01 (sample SAMN16246544, study PRJNA631951) | gut metagenome | biome: gut microbiome; feature: rumen; material: DP-attached | host: Bos | place: Iran: Karaj | collected 2018-10 | reverse complement strand
TATAGAAATCGGCATTCATCGAGACTACGGCATTGGTCGAGAGGTCGAGGTTCGAAAGATAGTCGCTTGGGTTGTTGTATCCGTCGCCGGTCAGCTTTCTCCGGAACTGACTGGCATCCGCCACCTTGACCTCCAGGCAGGTGAGCGTGTTGCCGTCTTCGATCTGCTTCCAGATGATCGCGAGGATCGTCTCGTCATAGTAGCACTTGATATCCTCATAATGGCTGCCAGTGTTGAAGGGCAGCGCGGCGCTGAAGACGACCGCTTCATCCTCACGGAGAAGACCGTCGTCCCTGGCTCTCTGAATCACGGCTTCCGCCTTCTGTGCTTCCGACACCGGTACACTGAGGAAACCGGCGGGATCTGCCGGCGGCGCAACGACCGCCCCCTCCGGAATGCTGTAGTGAGGTTTCGGTTCGGGCGTCGGTTCGGGTTCCGGTGTCGGCTCAGGAGTCGGTGTTGGTTCTGTTTCTTCCGGGACAGTTTGCTCCTGTTCCGTCTCATCGGGACTCTCCGGCACCGGCTCTGTCGGCGCGGGGGTTTCGGACACAGGAGTCTCCGTCGGCACGGTCTCGACCGGCGCAGCCGTTTCCGTCACGGCTGCTGCCGGCGGGACGGCGCCCGGGTGCACCCAGACCAGTCCGCAGAGAAGCAGAAGGAAAAACAACAGGCATGAGATCGTGGGAAAAGATCGTTTCATACTCTGACCGCTTTCGCGTTTCCTTTCCATCAGACTGCTCCGAATATAGCATGAATTCCCGATTCATGCAAGTAACCCGGCCCGGATGACTCCGGGCCGGGTCTTCAGGCCTTATGGGAATGTTTTACGGCTGGAGAGCCGGAGAAACAGCAGAGCCATAAGGAGGGTCAGGATCGGACGTCTATTCCGTCCACTCAAAAGGCACAAGCTCTCCCTTTGAACCGACGTCAAACATACCTTCCTGTCCGCTCTTGATCGGCTCGTCGTTCCAGGTCATATCGCCACACTCGGTGAATCGGAAAGCCGGGCTCGGCACATCGTGGATGTCGCAGTCCTTAAAAGAGATGCCGTCGGTCATGAAGAAATAACCTGCGCCTTCGCTGCACTCGTAGATCTCGGTCTGATTGATCGCAAGCTCTGTGCACTGAGTAGTCTGTACGCCCAGGATGCCGCATCCGTACAGGCCCATGTTATATACCATGACATCATGGCAGTTGTCGAAATACAGCACACCGCCCGCGCAGGTGCCCGGCTCCTTCGTATGCCCGGCGGTGAAGTCCATCAGCTGGATCTTCTCGCAGTTCTTAAAGTAAAGCACGTTCGCGTAGCGGGGGATGGCGGCGAGGGTCGTAGCAGTCCGGTCGGAATTGGAAGTGCCGATGCTCAAGCCGCTGACGTCGTGGATGACAAGCTCGGGGCCGTCGTAATTCTGGTTCCAGTAATAATACTCTCCGCCGACGGCGCCGTAGTTCGAGGCGGTGGAAAGATCGAAGAGGTCACCCTTCAGGATGATATTGCGGTCGGGGCCGATCGCTGCGAGGAACTCGTCAACGGTCGTCACCTCGACGGTCGCGCCGGCGGGCACAACAGCAGCAGGCTCGGTCTTTACAGGGGTAATAGCCGTTTCGGGATCGATCTCCCGCAGGGTCATGCTTTCAAAGGCGTCGCCGACAAGAATGTTGCCGTCCACATCTGCGGCAAAAACGCCGTTTCCGCTGTACCAGCCGCCGAGGAGGCGGTTATCGGTGAAACTGCAGCCATCCACCACAGCGTTAAACTGCTGGAGGAAGAAGGCGGCAGATGCAATATCGTTGTTGCTGACTTCGTTGGAAAGGAACAGTACGTTTTTGGTATAATCGCTGCGCAGCAGGTACTGCATGCGGTTATCATGGATGCGGCTGTTATGCACCACGAAACCGTCGGAGTAGGCGACGTCGAAGAGGTTGATAGCTTCAGCCTGGCCGGCGCGCATGCCGTGGTCATAGATCTCGCAGTCGTTCACAGTTACATTCCGGCAGCTGTTGAGATAGACAGCACCATAGCTGCATTCATACAGGTGAGACCGGGTAACCGTCAGATCACTGCTGTTCACGGCTTCGACGCCGATGGTGCCGCAGCCGTAGAGGCCGCAGGAATCCACGATGACACTGCTGCAGCTGTCAAACATCAGGACGCCGCCCGCGCAGTAGCCGGGGATCTTGGTATGGCCGGCTGTGAGACGCTCGACAGTTACATTTTTGCTGGCGGAGAATTTGAGGACATCGGCATACCGGGGGACTGCGGCAATCGTCGTCTCTTCCGTCCCGGCACCGCGAATCGTGAGGTTATCGACGCCTACGAGCGTCAGCTCGGCGCCCAGCTCGTTATTCTCCATGAAGACTTCGCCCCAGGAATAATAGGGATTCTTGGATGTTTTCGCGTAATCGGAGGCAGTGGAGAGGTCGTAGGTGCCGGGTTCCAGTTCGATCACGGTGTCCGGCGCGATGGCGGACAGGAACTCATCCACAGTGGATACATGGACGACGCCGTCATCTACGGCAGGCACTTTATCGGCACCGTTATCCGCAGGTACAATATCCGCCTTTTCGGCGGAGGGGCCGGCGGCAGCGCCGCAGCCCGCCAGAAGCATGAGCGCCAGCACGGCGGCCAGCACCCGGGCTCCGCTTTTCTTATAGGTCATGATTTGCTCCAATCGTTCTTTCAGGTTTCTCTTTTCCGTGGAAAAGGTGGTGGCGACCACACCGACGGGAAGCGAGGAGCTGGCGGCCATATTCAGCAGCGTAGTGCCGTAGGACTGTTTCTCCACACGGTTCATCGAGCGGAGAAGCATCTCGTCGCAGCTAAGTTCGCAGGACCGGTTGATCTCCCGGCGGATGACCCAGGCCAGGGGATTGAACCAGTGCAGCGACAGGATCACAACGGCGACCCATTTATACAGGGTATCTCTGCGGTGATAATGCATCAGCTCATGGCGCAGAATGTTTGTCAGCAGTTCCTCATCAACGAGTCGGGTGGGCAGAATGATACGGGGATGGACCACCCCGCACATGAGAGGTGTATTCAGGGCTCTGCAGCAGTACAGGGAAGGTTTCCGTCCGGGCAGGGAGGCATACAGCGCCTGCGTGGCCCGGTCCGGGATCTGAAGCCTGTTGCGCAGGCCGGCGGCAAAGCGCAGATAGGAAAAAACAGTGAGGCTCAGGGGGATGGCTGCACCCGCTGCCCAGAGGGCGAGCCAGAGCGCAGGGGATCTCCAGTTGACGGAAAAGGTCTTTGCGGAAGGCATTTCCGTCTGTGCGGGAGCAATGGCAGGTGCTTCTTCCTCAGAAACGGCGGTCAGATTCCCGGTTTCATCCAGAGCGGCCGTGGGAGTTGCAGGCAGGAGAGCGGCCGGCTCTTCCGAGGGAGAGGAAGGACTGACGGAAACAACGGCGGCAGGTTCCGGTTCCGCAGCGGGTGTGACAATAGCCAAGGGAACCAGCCCTGGCAGCGGCAGCACAAAGCGCAGCAGCACCAGCAGCCATGCGTAATAGTAGATGGTGCTGGGCATTTTTTTGAGGATCAGGTACCGCAGCGCCAGAAGCAGCAGCGTAAGCACACTGCCGCTCAAAGTCAAAACAAGCAGTGTTTTCATTCGGTTTTATTCCTCCACCCGGAACATTTGACGCAGTTCCTCGATGTCGTCTTTCGTCAGACCGTCGGAATGGACAAGAGCGGCAACCAGGTCCCGTGCGCTGCCGTTATACAGACGGCTGATCAGATCGTCGGTCGCCCAGGCGTTGTATTCCTGCTCGCTGATGAGCGGGGAATAATAGTAGACGTTCCGTTTTTCCTGGCGGACTGCGCCCTTGGATACGAGACGGGCGACCAGTGTTTTTATGGTAGCGGGCTCCCAGCCTTTCTGGCGCTGAAGCTCCTCGCGGATGTCCGTGACGGGCAGTGCATCGTCTGCGCGCCAGAGAAGCTTCATCACTTCCAGTTCAGATCCGGTGATCTTGCCGGCAAGGTCGTTCTGCATGAGAGGTTCCTCCTTGGTGAGTTTACAATTGTAGCTCGAGCGAGCTTACAATAACACAACAGTCTACAGTTGTCAACTGCGAAAACGGAAACTTAAGATTTCTTCACAGAAAAAAGACCGCAGGGAAACTCCCTGCGGTCGATGTTATGCAATTGATTCAAAGGATCTCCAGAAAGATCGGGTGATTCTGCCGGTTCGGCAGGTATCTGATCTTCACCTGATTCCCGACTTCCAGTTTCTGCTTCGGGTCGGGAAGCTCCGCCTCGACGGTTTCTCCCTTTCTGTTTTCATACGTCACGTAATAGGTATGCGTTACAAAGACCGTCCCATCGTAATCGTTCGTTTTTTCTGTTTCGTCCCGGGATACGACGGCCGTCGTTTCGATGCCGTCTTCCTCGAACTTTCGAGCGGAAACTCTTTTCCATACCGCTCCGGCGGCAAGCAGAACGAGGACGAGCGCGACGAATAAAAGACCGAGCATCAGCATATCAGCGTCCTTTCCAGACGGGCGGGCGCTTTTCAGCGAAGGCTCGCGGACCCTCCTTGGCGTCCTCCGTTTTGCCGATTATGGAGGAGACGGCGTTGCTGACCTCGAAGGCTTCTTCCATCGAAAGGCCGTAAGTCTTATAAGCCACTTCTTTTGTGCCCCTGACCGAAAGCGGCGCGTTGCAGATGACGCGCTCCGCCAGGGCAACGGCTTCGTCCATCAGCTGCTCATAGGGCACGACGCGGTTGATCATGCCGATCTCCAGCGCACGCTGCGCGGTGATAGGCTCGCCGGTGAGCAGGATCTCCATGGCGATGGCTTTCGGGATCGACCGCATGAGACGGATGGGACCGCCGGCAGCGGCAAAGATGCCGCGTTTGATCTCGGGCAGCCCGAATTTGGCATGCTCGGCTGCAACGATAAGGTCGCAGGCGAGGGCCAGCTCCGTGCCGCCGCCCAGTGCGAAACCGTTGACCGCGCAAATCAGTGGTTTCGAGAAATAACGCTCAGTCACACCGGCAAAACCGCGGCCGGGGAAAATGCAGTCCTTCGATCCGTGGGCGGCCAGATGTTTCAGGTCCAGTCCGCCGCAGAAGACGCGATTGCCGGCGCCGGTAAGGATCACAGCATAGACATTTTCGTCCTGTTCCGCCATGTCCAGTGCGTCGTCTACGGCATGTGCAAGCTCCGGATTGACGGCGTTTGCGGCTGCGGGGCGGTTCATGGTGAGGATCAGGATATGCTCTTTTCGCTCAATGAGAAGAACGGGTTCCGAAGCATCGTTCATAACAGTACTCCTTTTTTCTCAGTCTCAATTGTCAGCGCTGATCACAACAGGAAAGCCGGTATGTTAGGCCTTTCCCAGATGACGTGCTGATTCTGTGTTTCATATATACCACACCGGCAATTGCAGCAGATTCTCTCTCAGAAGGTTCGGCTGTGGGCAAGCACAAATAATTGCGCCCATACCACGCTGTTTCTCAATAACCTTGTCCAGAACGGTAAAGGTACCGGCATCATCCGCTGTAACAGTCGGGCTTTGCTTGATCTCAATGGGGTAAAGAATACCGTTTTCTTCGATGATCAGATCGATCTCGCTTTCGACTTCGTATTCCTGACCATCTCTGCGGCCTTTTTTCTTATCCCTTCCACGATAATAAGAAACACAATAGCGATAATCTATACCGCGATTGGAATACGATTTCAGAATCTCTGAAATCACAAAGGTCTCAAACATGGCTCCGCTCATAGCACCATAGGCAAGAGCTTCCGGCGTGAGCCAGCGGGTCAGATAAGCAGCAAGTCCGGTATCCCGAAAGTAAACTTTAGGTGTTCTGATCGCTTTTTTCAGCACAGAAGGCGTATAAGGCTCCAGCAGATAAACGATTCCGGACGCTTCGAGAATGGACATCCATTTTTTGACAGTTGTTGCATCCTTGCTGATCTCATCAGCGATATTGGCATAATTGAGCATCTGGCCTGTACGGGCGGCGACTGCGATCATGAAGCGCCGGAAATCATCCAGATCCTGTACCGCAGAGAGCTTTCGTACATCGCGCTCCAAATAGGTCTTCACATAACTGGAGAAAAAGGCAGACCAATCCAGTTCCGGGTTCTGTAGTTCCGGATAGCTGCCGCGGTGGATCACAGCCCAGAGATTTTCAGGCGCTTCTGCAGACGCACTTCGCTTCTGCATATATTCCATTGTAGGAACAAAAGGTTCGTTGAAAGGTGTTCCCTGGATTTCACGCAGGGAAAGCCCTGACAGTTCTATGATGCTGACACGACCGGACAGAGATTCCGATGCATTTTCCATTAACTCCAAAGGCTGTGACCCGGAGAGACAGAACTGCCCGTGTAAATCGCTCTCATCGCATTTGATTTTGATAAATCGAAACAAACCCGGCGCACGCTGTACCTCATCATAGAAGGCGGGCGGAGGATTGAGCATCATGAACATATTCGGATTTTCGTTCGCCTGGTCTTCTATAAACGGATCATCAATAGGAACATACTTCTTCTCCGGAAAAAGAGCTTTGAGCATGGTTGATTTCCCTGTCTGGCGCGCTCCTGTAACCAGCACACACTTAAAAGTCTTGTCCGAGGATCTGACTAAGTCTTCAATGCTGCGTTTGATATATTTCATACAAATCACCAAAATCAAAAAATATCGACAAATCCGGTTTTTAAACCCAGATTTGTCGATATTATACTTGGCGTTTGTTTTCCTGTCAAGTTTTTATGGCTGTAAAACAGAGTGTTCCGATCAGAACATGGTGATGTAGGCGTCGCGTTCGGGGCCGACGGAGACGTACTTCACCGGGCAGCCGACGGCGTCCTCAATGTAGCGGACGTAGTTGAGCGCTTCCGCCGGGAGATCCTCCACCTTGCGGCAGCCGCTGATGTCGCAGTGGAAGCCGGGGAGATACTCGTAGATCGGCTTTGCGGCGTTCAGGTCATCGATGGCGGAGGGGAACCAGTCGATGCGCTCGCCGTTCAGCTCATAGGCAACACAGACGGGGATCTTCTCCATGTAGGAGAGCACGTCCATCTTGGTCAGCGCGAGGCAGGTGCTGCCCTGCATGCGCGAGCCGTAGCGGGAAGCGACCACGTCGAATCCGCCCACGCGGCGGGGACGTCCGGTTGCGGCGCCGTATTCGCCGCCGGCTTCGCGGAGCGCGTCGCCTTCCTCACCGAAGAGCTCGCAGGTGAAGGGGCCTTCGCCCACACAGCTGGAGTAGGCTTTCATGATGCCGATGACCTCATCCAGCTTCGCGTACGGCACACCGGCACCGATCGGCGCGTAGGAGGCGAGCGTGGTGGAAGCGGAGGTGTAGGGCACGATGCCGTAGTCGATATCGCGGAGGGCGCCGAGCTGCGCCTCAAACATCACCGACTTGCCGGCTTTGATCGCCTCGTCGAGATAGGCGGTGGTATCCTTGACGAACGGCACGAAGGGCAGGCCGTACTCTTCCAGCCATGCCATGATGGCCTCCGCCGACACCGGCTCATGGCCGTAGCCTTTTTCCACGGTCAGGTTTTTCCACTCCACGATGTCCGCCACTTTTTCTTTGAGCGAATCCCAGTGGAGCAGGTCGCCCATGCGGAGCGCCTTCTTCATATACTTGTCCGCGTAGACGGGGGAGATGCCGCGCCGGGTGGAACCGAATTTCTTGTCGCCGAGGCGGTCTTCCTCCAGCTGGTCGAGCAGCGGGTGATAGGGAAGGCAGATAACGGCGCGGGTGGAAAGGATCAGGTGGCCCGGCTCGATGGGGATGCCGCCTTTTACGATGGAGGCGACCTCCCTGGTGAGATGCGCCAGATCCACCACCATGCCCGGCCCGAGGATGTTGGCGGTCTCCGGGCGCAGGATGCCGGAGGGCAGCAGGTTCAGGATGAACTTGCCCTTGTCGTTCACCACGGTGTGGCCGGCGTTGTTGCCGCCCTGATAGCGGACCACGACGTCATAGTCGCTGCTGAGCAGGTCGACCATGCGGCCTTTGCCTTCGTCGCCCCAGTTTGTTCCCACAATAGATGTAAGCATAGCGGACACTCCTTAAACGGTTATTTCATCAGCGGCAGTCATGCTGCCGGCGTTTTCTTCCAGAAGGGCACGGATCTCATCGGCCAGGAAAGCATCGACCTGCTGTGCGGCCATGCCGGTGAAGGCGGAGGGGTCGGCGACAGTGTCGAGCTCGTCCTGCGTGAGGCCGAACGCGGGATCGGCGAGGATCCGGTCAAGCAGGTCGTTGGCTTTGCCGTAGAGCTTCACCTGCTCGGCGGCGGCAATAGAATGCTGGCGGATATGCTCGTGCAGTTCCTGCCGGTCGCCGTTCTTTTCCTTGACGCAGTACATCAGGATGTTCTCCGAAGCCATGAACGGCAGCTCTTCCCGCAGATGCTTTTCCATCACGGCGGGGAAGGTGCGCAGGCCGCCGATGACGTTGCCGTAGAGGTTCAGCACGCCGTCGATGGCGAGGAAGGCTTCCGGAATGGCGATGCGGCGGTTGGCCGAATCGTCCAGCGTGCGCTCCAGCCACTGGGAGGCGGCCGTCACAGCGGTGTTCTGCAGATCGCAGATCACATAGCGGGAGAGAGAAGCAATGCGCTCGGAGCGCATGGGGTTGCGCTTGTACGCCATCGCCGAGGATCCGATCTGGCCGGATTCGAACGGCTCCTCCACTTCCTTCAGATGGCTGAGGAGGCGGATGTCGCCGGCGAATTTGGATGCGCTCTGCGCGATGCCGCAGAGGACCTGCAGCACATTGAAGTCCATTTTGCGGGTATAGGTCTGGCCGCTTACGGTGACGCAGCGGGAGAAGCCCATCTTCTCTGCGATCATCGCCTCCAGCTCGCGGACCTTGTCCTCATCGCCCTCAAACAGCGTCAGAAAGCTGGCGGCCGTGCCGGTGGTGCCTTTGCAGCCGAGCAGTTTGAGCTGGGAGAGCTGGAAGTCCAGCTGACGCAGGTCCATTTCCAGATCCTGCAGCCAGAGGCAGGCGCGCTTGCCGACGGTGGTGGGCTGGGCGGCCTGGAAGTGCGTGTAAGCGAGGGTGGGGACGGCGCGGTTTGCCTCGGCAAAATCGGCAAGAGCCTTCATCACGCCGAGCAGCTTTTTCCGCACGAGGAGCAGCCCGTCACGCATGTTGATCACGTCGGTATTGTCGCCCACATAGCAGGACGTGGCGCCGAGATGGATGATCGGCGCAGCAGCCGGGCAGCAGGCGGCAAAGGTGTGGACGTGGGCCATCACGTCGTGACGAAGCTTCTTCTCAAAGTCTGCGGCCATGGCGTAGTCGATGTCCTCAAGATGCCTGCGCATCTCCTCGAGCTGCTCGTCGGTGATGCCGATGCCGAGCGCCTGTTCACTCTCCGCCAGGGCAAGCCAGAGCCGCCGCCAGGTGGAGAACTTGCGGTCATCGGAGAAGATCTGCTGCATTTCCGTGCCGGCGTAGCGGGCACAGAGCGGATTCTGATAACGGTCGTGCATAGGCGGCCTCCAAATGAAAAAGATTAGTATCCGTGTAAATGTCAGGGATTCTGATACGTCGGGATCGGGCGGCGCTTGTGCTCGCTGCGGCTGTGATAGCGCTCGATCACCGCTTTGTCGGTCTCGGTGACGGTGCCGTTGAGCAGGTAGTCGTCGATGGCTTTATAGGTAACGCCCATCTCCATCTCGTCGGTCTGTCCGTCGAAGAGGCCGGCGGACGGCGCCTTGTCGATGATGCTGCGCGGCGCGTCGAGGTATTCCAGGAAAGCAAAGACTTCCGTCGCCGTCAGGTCGGAGATCGGGTTGAAGTCATGGGCACCGTCACCCCATTTGGTGAAGTAGCCCATATAGGCCTCACTGCGGTTGCCGGTGCCGGCCACGAGCAGACCTTCGGCCGCAGCGATGGCGTACAGCGTCGTCATCCGCAGACGGGGGGCGATGTTGGTGACGGCCATGTCGTTGAGTTCGGTGATTGTGCTGAGGGCGGCTATCTCCTGTTCGCGCACGGGGGTGAGATCTACGAGGCGCGTTTCAATGCCGTACTGTTCGGCAAGCTCGCGTCCGTCGTCGGCGTCCAGGCCGAAGTTGCGTTTGGACGCGCACGGCATGATCACGCCGACGGTATTGTCACACGCGGCTTTGCAGAGGATGCCCACCAGCGCGCTGTCCTTTCCGCCGGAGTTTCCGAAAACGATGCCCTTGGCACCGGAGCTTTCCACCAGGTGCCGGATGAAGGCGACACGGCCTTCGTATTCAGCCTTCCAGTCTCTGTTCATGCATGCTCTCCTGTTCTGTTGAAGGACGGGGCTCGGCTGCCGAACACACCCGTCCGGACGCGCGCCCCGAAGGCGGCGCTCTCTGTCCAACACCCTTCAGTATACCTTAAACCGGGTCAAATTGGAATACCAAATCCCCGGTTTTGCAGGAAATCTTCTGGAATGACCAGAATCCCGGCCTACCCTTGACCGAGGGGGAGCAAAAAGGCGCAAAACGTACGGAAATAAGGACAAAATGCACAAAACAGGGTTCCATAAAATGTGAAAAATCGCTAATATTCAGAGGTTTTGTTCCTTGACTTTTCAGAGGGTGACTGATATGATTATCGCGTAAATTTGATATAGAGTTTCGATATATAGCAAATGATATGGATTTGAAGTTTCTACCCGGACGCCGTAAATGACCGGACTATCGAAAACGCTGAGGAGAGGCCCAGAGGAGGTCTTTCCAAAGTTGTTTTTTGTTCCACCGGAAGAAGCTGAGATCCAGATTCTTGCCGGTTTTTTGTTTTGTATCTTCGCCGCAATAGTGGCTATAGATAAACCGGGAACAGCGGGCTCACCCCGCTGTTCCCAAAATAAAAAAACTTATAGGAGACAAAAGAATGAAAAAGATCATCGCTCTGCTGCTTGCTGCAATGATGGTATTCGCGCTCTGCGCCTGCGGTTCTTCCGCTTCCGCTCCTGCCGCTTCCGCTGCTCCCGCCGCCGAAGCTGCTGCGCCCGCTGAAGAAGCAGCCCCTGCCGAAGAAGCCGCTCCCGCTGAGGAAGCCCCTGCTTTCAAGGCTGGCTTCATCTTCCTGCATGATGAAACCTCCACCTACGACCTCAACTTCATGAACGCTGCCAAAGAAGCCTGCGCGGCGCTCGGTCTCGAAGAGGGCACCGGCTACATCATCAAGACCAACATCCCCGAAGGCCAGGAGTGCTATGACGCTGCTGCCGAGCTCGTCGACGAAGGCTGCAACTTTGTCTTTGCCGATTCCTTCGGCCACGAGTCCTACATGATCCAGGCTGCCAAGGAGTTCCCCGAGGTTCAGTTCTGCCATGCCACCGGCACCCAGGCTCACACCACCGGCCTCGACAACTACCACAACGCTTTCGCTTCCATCTATGAAGGCCGCTTCCTCGGCGGTGTCGCTGCCGGTCTCAAGCTCAATGAAATGATCGAGAAGGGCGACATCACTGCCGACCAGGCCAAGGTTGGCTACATCGGTGCGTTCCCCTACGCAGAAGTGAAGTCCGGCTACACCTCTTTCTTCCTTGGTGTCCGCTACGCCTGCCCCTCTGCCACCATGGACGTGACCTTCACCAACTCCTGGTATGATCCGACCCTCGAGAAGGAAGGCGCCATCAAGCTCATCAACAAC
>JAEEGH010026239.1_pt1 | contig 11619 bp, 10 predicted proteins | sample 9134181 | NCBI WGS metagenome assembly JAEEGH01 (sample SAMN16246544, study PRJNA631951) | gut metagenome | biome: gut microbiome; feature: rumen; material: DP-attached | host: Bos | place: Iran: Karaj | collected 2018-10 | reverse complement strand
TTATGGAGTAGCCGGTGCAGCCTATGCTTGCCGACTTGTAAAGATATTGTTATAATTCATTGTGATATACGTCCACGTCAAGGCACGCTTCGCTTAAAGCTTTGACATGGCCGTTTATCGGTTATTGCGCAGGAGCTTATAACCGCTATGTTAGTACAGATTAAAGACATCAAGATTAAAAGACGTGTTCGCAAGGACCTCGGAAATCTTGAAGATCTCAAAGACAGTATGAAACTCTATGGGCTTATGAATCCTATTACCCTCAACAGCCGTTATGAGCTTATTGCGGGAGAGCGTCGTCTTCAGTCTGCAATCCAGCTTGGATGGACCAGCATAAATGCTAACATCATTGATAATCTCTCCGAAGTAGATCAGCTCGAAATGGAGATAGAAGAAAACAATCAGCGTAAAGAATTTACAGAAGCAGAACTTATGGAAGGCTATAAGAGACTCCAGAGACTGCGAAATCCTAATATATTTTACAGAATCTACCTCTTTTTCAAACATCTGTTTGAAAAGATAGCAGATTATTTCAGGAAAAAATGAAACACATCTTAAAAACCACTTTAACAGTAACAGCCATAATTGTTCTTTTTACATCGAAAATTTTTGCAACAGGAGCAGGAATTCAGGCAGGTATTGTTCCAGGAGTTTTAGTTAATGAAACTTCTTCTCAAGTAAAAAGCTTTACAGGAAATATTACAGGTACAATCAGAATGTCAAAGTTTCCTGTAGTAGCAGGGGCCGGTTTTGAAGGCGGAAAGCTTTTTTCTGATTTCAACTATGGTTTTTCTGTATTTGCTGATTACTGGGCTGTAGACCTTCAGCTTAAAAATACCTGGAGTTTTTATTCAGGCTTTGGTTTCAGCGGTAAACTTTTAACTTCAGATTTTAAGAACTGGAACTTTGCGGCAGGAGCCCGTTTCTTTGTGGGAACTAATTATACTTTTTATGATAACTATCTTGAGCTTTATGCCCAGCAGAATATAGTGCCTACTTATTTACGAAACCTGAATGCATCTGGAAAAGACGGTATGTTTATGTTCTGCTTTCCTTTTGAAGCCGGCTTGAGAATGCATTTTTAATATATTCAATTGTTTCCGTTGCCTCTTCCTTAAGCTTCCAGGGAGAATTCAAAACTAACATTCCGCTGCCATATAAACGCGGCGGATTTTTATTTTCGCTTGCCCGGAATTCTTCGAGGCTCATTTCCTGGTGTTCATTTTTGTCAAAAACTTCAAGACGTAAATCTGTGATTTCGATATTGGAATTTGCTGAGCGCGCGCTTTGAATTATTGTGTCAAGCATAGCCGCGATTTCGCGATCGCGATGAGCAAGCAAGGGATACCACAGCATGATTATTCCACCGCTCCATTTTTTGTGAACTCCACAAATTGTCGTGGCGGCCATCTCGTAGTCCTCAGCTTCTTCATAGCTGGGATCAATCAATACCGCTCCACGCTTAGTTACCGGAGGAGTCAAAGCCATCAGCATTTCCCAGCCGTTTCTGTTATGAATCTTTATTGAAGGAAAAGCTTTTAGCTCAGCCTGCTCTGAAAAAACAGGACAAGGCTTTTTCATATTATTACGGAGATTTTCAATTTCCTGAGGATGCAACTCCGAAAGAATCAGAGTATCCTGAGCCCTCATAAACCAGCGTTCAATTTCGGGAGAGCCCGGATAACGAGAATCCTGAAGATATGGTTTTACAAAATCAAGATAACTTTTTAAAAGAGAAGGAAGCTCAGGCTCATCTTCTGCCCCACCTTCACTTCCCTTCAAAGCCATAATTCCGCGACCAGCTTCACCGGTTTTCAGACTGCGGCCATCCGTTAAATCATAAATGCCGCTTGCTGCATGGGTATCAAAAAATGTATATGGTTTTTCTTTTTTATTAAGAGAATTCAGAACATGGATGAGAACACTGTGCTTGAGTATGTCCGCATGATTTCCCGCATGAAAAATGTGCTGATATGAGAGCATGTGGAAATAATAACATAAAACTTGCCTTTAGTCACTTTCGTTATTATTTTATAAATGAAGGTGATGATTATGAATTACGAAAATTTTACAATCAAAACACAGGAAGCCTTGCAGGAGGCTTCTTCAATTGCCAACAAAAATGATAACTCAGAAATAGGAACAGAACACGTTCTTCAGGCCCTGCTCGAGCAGCAGGACGGACTTATTGCGCCTGTAATTGAACGAGTTGGTGTTTCTGCTATAGAATTTACAAAACGTGTACGAGAAATAGTTGCTTCGAATCCAAAGATTTCTGGAGCCGCTCAGGTATATCTTTCAAGCTCAATGCAAAAGGTGCTCGCAAAGGCAGAAAACGAAATGTCTGCACTTCATGATCAGTATCTTTCTACAGAGCATATTCTGCTTGCAATGACCGAATGCGATGACCGCACCGGAGACCTTTTGCGTAAATATGGAATAAATCATAACTCGGTTTTTGAAGCACTTAAATCTGTACGTGGAAATCAGACTGTAGACAGCAACGACCCGGAAGCAAAAACACGCAGTCTTGAAAAATACTGTCGTGACCTTACAGCCGCTGCCCGCCAGGATAAAATAGACCCTGTAATCGGTCGTGACGAAGAAATCCGCCGTGTTATGCAGGTGCTCTGCCGCCGTACAAAAAATAACCCTGTAATCATTGGTGAACCTGGAGTTGGAAAGACTGCCATTGTAGAAGGCCTTGCCCGTCGTATTGCAAGTGGCGACGTTCCGGAAAGTCTTAAAAACAAACGGCTCCTTGCGCTTGACCTGGGCTCTCTTGTAGCCGGCGCCAAGTTCCGCGGTGAATTTGAAGAGCGCCTTAAAGCACTTATTACCGAAGTTACAAAAAGCGAAGGACAGATTATCCTCTTTATTGATGAGCTGCATACCCTCGTTGGAGCAGGTGCAAGTGAAGGCAGCATGGATGCCAGCAATCTGTTGAAGCCAGCTCTCGCACGTGGTGAGCTCCGTGCCATTGGTGCAACTACACTCGACGAATACCGCAAGTACATTGAAAAGGATGCCGCCCTTGAACGACGCTTCCAGCAGGTATACTGCGCGGAACCTAGTGTAGAAGACACAATTGCTATTCTTCGTGGACTTCGCGAAAAATACGAAATTCACCACGGAGTTAGAATTGAAGATGAAGCGCTTGTTGCCGCAGCAACTCTTTCTAACCGATATATCACCTCGCGCTTTATGCCGGATAAGGCAATTGACCTCGTTGATGAAGCAGCAAGCCGACTTAAGATGGAAATAGAAAGCCAGCCTACAGAACTCGATCAGGTTGAGCGTAAGATGCTTCAGCTGCAGATTGAAAAGCAGTCTTTGAGCAAGGAAGATGATCAGGCAAGCCATGAGCGTCTTGAGAAGCTTGAAAAAGAACTTGCAGAAATTACCGCAAAACGCGATGCCATGAAGCTTCAGTGGCAGAATGAAAAGGAAAATATTGATAAGTCACGCAAGATAAAAGAACAGCTTGAGCAGGCCCGCTTTGAAGAAGAAAAACAGACCCGCGAAGGCAACCTTGAAAAAGCTGCAGAACTCAAATATTCAACTATTCCTGCCCTTCAGAAGGAACTTGACGCCGCTCTTGCTGCTGATAAAGAAAGAGCAGAAGGTGGCCGTGACTCACTCCTCCGCCAGTCAGTTACCGAAGAAGATATTGCAAAGGTTGTTTCTACCTGGACAGGTATTCCTGTTGCAAAAATGATGACAGGCGAAAAGCAGAAATATCTTGAGCTGGAGAATGTTCTTCATAAGAGAGTTGTCGGACAGGATGAAGCCGTTAATGTTGTTAGCGATGCAATCCGCCGAAACCGCAGCGGTCTCAACGACCCTAACCGCCCGCTCGGAAGCTTTATGTTCATTGGTCCTACAGGCGTCGGAAAAACAGAGCTTGCAAAAACTCTTGCCGATTTCCTGTTCAACGACGAAAAGGCACTCACCCGAATTGATATGTCTGAGTACATGGAAAAGTTCAGTGTGACCCGTCTTATTGGAGCGCCTCCGGGATACGTTGGTTATGATGAAGGTGGTCAGCTTACAGAGGCAGTCCGCCGCCGTCCTTACAGCGTTATTCTTTTTGATGAGGTTGAAAAGGCTCACCCGGATGTTTTCAATGTTCTGCTGCAGGTGCTCGATGACGGCCGCCTTACAGACGGACAGGGCCGGGTAGTGGATTTTAAGAACACAATCATCATAATGACCAGCAACCTGGGAAGTGATCTTATTCTGGAAGCTGATACTGCAGAAAAGCAGGCAGGTCTCCGAGATCAGCTTAATGTATTGCTGAGACAGACATTCCGCCCTGAGTTCCTCAACCGTATAGATGAGATTGTAATGTTCCAGCAGCTTGGAAAAGAACATATTGCTTCTATCATTAAGCTGCAGCTTGAACGCGTTCAGGCTCGTCTTGCAGACCGTAAGATTACCCTGGATTTTGATCAGACAGCCATGGACTTCCTTTGTGAAAAGGGCTACGATCCTTCAATGGGTGCACGTCCGGTAAAGCGTGCTATCCAGAACTATGTAGAAAATACACTGGCCAGGGAATTACTGGCTGGAACTGTGCTCGACGGTGATACAATTAAAGTCCGCTCTGAAGGTGGAAAACTTATATTCACAAAATAAAGGGGTTGTCACTTCGCTGCGCTTTCGAGCGTAGCGAAGCAATCCATTTTGTGATAATATATCACCATGCTTTCATACCAGCACATCTTTCATGCAGGAAATCATGCAGATATTCTTAAACACTGCACTCTTATATATGTTCTGAATTCCCTCAATAAAAAAGAAAAGCCTTATACTTTTTTTGATACTCATGCTGCCAGCGGACTCTATGATCTTACTGATGGAAGAAGCTTAAAAACAGGAGAGGCGGGAAAGGGTATAATGGCGCTGGATGGTGCTGCAGGAAAGGCTTCCGGGCTTCTGCAAACTTATCTTGATTTTGTAAAAAAATACCTTAATGAATCCCGCTATCCGGGCTCGCCTGAAATAGAGCGCCAGTTTATGAGAACTCAGGATAATCTTATTCTTTCCGAACTCCATCCTCAGGAAATTGAAAATCTTCGGGAGAATATGCATAAGCCTTGTGATTCTTCTCCATCTATTCAGATTCATAATCGTAATGGCTGGGAAATGCTGAAGGCCCTTACTCCTCCTCAGACAAAGCGTGGCGCTGTATTAATTGATCCAAGTTACGAAGAAGCATCTGATTATGAAAATGCTGCAAAAACAATTACAGCCGTAAATAAAAAATGGAGTAACGGAATCATCATGTTATGGTATCCGCTTCTGGCCCATCGTGAGCAGGAAATTGATAATATGCTGTCACAGATTTGCCAGGGAGCACGTTCTGTAAATCCTAATATTGAAATTGCTGATTTAAGGCTGGAAGTTTTTGATAAGGCAGAACACAAGGAAGTTACTCTTGAAGAGTTCCGTAATAGTGAAGGAAAGAATCCACCTCGTCTTTATGGCAGTGGTATGCTGGCCTTAAATGCACCATGGATGCTTAAAGAAGAGGTAGGAGCTGCAATTGACTTTGTTAGAAATGCATTCGGATGCCAGCCTCAAAAGGAAGACCCAGTAAAAAGCCGCCTTTAGAAGCTGTGTCGTTAAGGTTTTTAATGTAAGATGGAACCAGATTCTGCTGGCAATAAATCTCCAGATAGTTATCATAAAAAAGCCAGTTCATTCCAACAAAAAATCTTCCTCCGGCAGTAAGTGTCCACTTATCAAAATTAGTGGTAAGAAGACTTCCTTCTGCACCAAAGCCTGAATATAAGTTCCAGGTATTTTTAATCTGATAATCTATAGCATAGTAGTCGGCAAAGCCTGAAAATCCATATGAAAAATCTGAGGCATTCTTTCCAGCCTCAAGACCAAATCCTATTGCAAGTGGAAGTCTGCTGAAGCGGATAGTGCCAGTGAGTCTGCCGGAAAAACGGTCAAACTTTACTCCTTCTTCATTTATCAAAAGACCTGGGTTACCGCTTACCTGTACGCCTGCCCCAATAGCGAAAAGTTTTGTTGAAAAGCAGAAAAGAAAAATGAGTGAGAGTAATGTTATTTTTTTATAATTTTTCATATCAGATTCCTGTTTTATTTTATTTATTGCGGAAGAAGTCAGCAATTTTTTCAAAGAGATGTTTGAAGAAGAGATAGATTCTGTAAAAGATATTAGGATTTCTAAGACGCTGAAGTCTCTTATATCCTTCCATCAATTCTGCTTCAGTAAACTCTTTGCGCTGGTTATTTTCTTCAATTTCCATTTCCAGCTGATCTACTTCTGTAAGATTATCGATTATATTTGCATTGATGCTTGTCCAGCCAAGCTGAATCGCAGACTGAAGACGGCGCTCTCCTGCAATCAATTCATAACGGCTGTTGAGAGTAATTGGATTCATAAGTCCGTAGATTCTCATACTGTCTTTGAGATCTTCAAGATTTCCGAGATCCTTGCGAACCCGTTTTTTAATCTTAATGTCCTTAATTTGAACTAACACAAAAACCCCCGATCGATTGTAAGCTATTCCATTAAATAATTGTAATCATATTTTGAGGCTGAGTTTGATGTTTCAAAATCATCATCTTCCTCATCATCTGATATATAATCTCCAGTTAGTGGAGCGCTTAAGTCAAAGGTAAGCGGAGTAGTGTCAAACTCAAAGTTCATGCGCTGACCAGATTTATACATCTCTTTTTCAAGACGGATAATTGAGATTACAGAATTAGATGAGTTTGAGTGAATAGGACAGATTTCTGTCGGCTGTGTTCCTTCAAGGTACCACTGGGTTGTTGAATGCTCACAGGAATCTGTAAGAATCATACCGCTGTCTGCACAAACTGTACATTCAATTACACCTTCAAGAGGTTTAATCCAGTTTTTATATGGAAGGTCTGCATGAACCTTATCAAAATATTCACCCCAGGCAAAACCGGCAAGGGTAGCACCAGTAATATTAAGACCAAGAGACTGACCAGGTTTATCAAAACCAAACCAGAAGGCAGCCGCATAGTAAGGTGTAATACCGCAGGTCCAGGCATCTGCCCAGTTCTGTGTAGTACCTGTTTTACCGCCGGCTGGCATTGTATATCGTCTGCCGTTTGCATCCTTATAATCAAAGTGCCATTTCTGGGCACCAAGGGTACCGCCATTATTTACTGTCTGCTCAAGCAGCTTAATCATAACAAAAGAAGTCTGAGGAGAAATAACCTGAATCTTTTCTCCCTTTGCAGCCTGAGCCTTTCTGATGTCTAACTCAGGATTCAAAACTACGTTTCCGTTTTTGTCTTCTACAGTACGGATGGCCATTGGTGTAATTTCTTTACCACCGTTTGCAAAGATTGCATAGGCACGAGCCATTTCAATAGGGCGGACAGAACATACACCAAGACCAAGAGGATATACTGGAAGGAAGCTGCGGCTTTCAAGTTCGTTCTGTGGAATGCCAAGAAGTTTAGAAGCACGGTCAATTGCAGCTTCAAAACCGATTCCATCGAGAATCTTAAGGGATGGAACGTTCATAGAGCGGGTGAGGGCATACCATACAGAAACGTTACCTTCCCATTCACCACGGAAGTTGAGCGGAATATATGGTTTACCGTCTGCTGTGTGGAAAACAACCATAGAGTCAGAAATCTGAGTTGTAGGAGTAAATTTGCGCGAGTCGATTGCAGCAGAGTAGTAAAGAGGTTTGAAAGTAGAACCCGGCTGAACCTTTGCCTGAGTAGCACGGATAAACTGGTTATCAGATTCAAACTTACTTCCGCCTACAAGTGCATCGATGTAGCCGTTTGAATGGTCGAGGGCAACCATAGTACCTTCAATAGTTGTCTTTTCTTCATTCTGTTTTGCAATTGCAACGGCACGGTTTACAATATTAACTTTGAGCTTTTCTGTTCCTGTCATCAGGGAAACAACATCAAGAACAGGATTAATTCGATTTACGTAAGTATTGTTTGCAACAATTTCAGTTCTCTGTTCGCTTACCTTCAGTTCCGGAATATCAAAAAGAAGGGCAAGCATTTCTGTCATTGGAACATAAACATTTGTTGCTACACCGGTTTTAGAAGAGTGCTCTCGTTTATAGCGACGGTTTGCATCTTCAATATATTTTGCCATTACATCCTGAGCAATCTGCTGATGTGCGAGATTAAGTGTTGTATTTACAGTAAAGCCGGAAGTATAAATATCATCCGAACCATAAATCATACTTGAGAGCTCACGGCGAACATATTCAGAAAACCATGGAGCCTTGTCATCTCTCATCATATATGCTGAGGTTGAGGTTCGTGTATAATCAAAGTTTGCCCAGTAATCTTCAAAAGATTCATCTGCTTCTTCCTTAGTAAGAAAACCTGCATCAACCATTGAAGTAAGAACATATTTCTGTCTTGCCATGGCATTATTAGGATGATCAAAAGGATTATAAAGGGCAGGGTTAGAAAGCTGAATTACAAGAATTGCTGCTTCAGCCGGAGTGATTTCTGTAGCTCCGTGTCCAAAGTAGTATTTAGATGCAGCATTTACACCGTAGGTACCGCCACCAAAATAAATTTTGTTTAAGTAGAGTTCAAGAATCTCGTTTTTAGAATAGCGGCGTTCCATCTGAATGGCCCACCACAATTCCTTAAGCTTTCGGAAAACAGATTTATCTGTACGGTCGCAGTAGAGTGTTCCGGCAATCTGCTGTGTGAGGGTAGAACCACCACCAAGAGAGCGGCCGGTAAGAATACCAACAACGCCACGGAAAATAGCTTTAAGATTAAAACCTTTATGTGAGAAGAACACATTGTCTTCTCGGGTAATCAAAGCATCAATCATCTGCTGCGGAAGATTATTATAGGCAATAATTTCACGCTTTTCGTCGGAAGCAAACTCAGTAATAACTTCACCGTTAATATCAAGCAGTTTTGTAGGAAGTGCAGTGTCAAAATCAGATATATATTCAGAATTAATTATATTGCGGGTTTCAGAAACAGACCATCCAAGAAAGGATCCCATCATAATAGATCCCAAAAAAAACAAAGCGATGATCACAATCCCAGATTTTTTAATCTTCATCATATTTTATCTATTATAGTAGAAAATCTCGAAATAGTGAATATGTTACAGATGGTCGTCTCATAACTTGAAAATCCATAAGATGCGGGTCCCAGCGATGAGAAAGACCGAGCCTTTTTTTATAACACTTGACCTTCATTCCCGCGAAAAAGAGTTCCAGACAACATCATCCCCGTTGGCTGGGGCTCTTTTTTGTGGGAGTGGAGGCTTTTGATTTAAAATAAAAAAAGGCTCGGAATAGATCCGAGCCATGCCCATCAGGCATATCGGGAACATGGGTGGGAGGGGAAAATGTTCCCGATATATTTATTATCGACCCCAGTACCCGAAATCTTTAATCTAAATAGAAATATTTTTGTGATTTTTAAAAAAGATCTCCGGGTCAAGCCCGAAGATGACATATGCAAGACGAAGATGACGTTAGTTCTCAGAGATGTCGAGGTCCAGGGAGAAGTTTGCGGTGTAGGATTTGCCCTTGATGGCTGTAATTGAGCGGACAATTTCATAGTCACCGATAGAGAACTTAATTTTATGTTCACCTTCGGTAATTACAAATTCCTTGCCAAAAACTGTGCATTTTACATCATCCAGGCGAACTTCTGTACCTTCAGGCGCTGTAATAAGCAGGGTAGGCTCAAGGCTCTTCATTTCAACAGTAAGTTCTGTAGTCTTTGCACGGTCAATTCGAACAGTTCGAACTTCATTCCTGTATGCTTCAGAAATAATTGAAATGTCATGAACACCTGTATCAAGCAGAACCTTTGGATTATCTGTAAGAGGAATCATTTTGTCGTCTATGAAGAGGGTACAAGGTGCAAGTTTCTTTTCTGGAGAAACAAGTTTAAGAGCCAGCTGGCCTTTATTCATCAGAATAGGTTTTACTGTAATTGGTATAATTGAATTGAGAGTTTCTTCAGGAACTCCCTTCATTACAGGCTGAAGTCTTATGAAAATCACATTCTTAGAAGGTGTGATTACTGTATCAACCTTTGTTGTGTAGTTATTAGATTTTATTGAGTTTTCTTTTTTGAGAGGAATCTGAAGAACCCAGGAAAGTTTTCCGGGAAGGGTTCTTACATAAGCTCGGGTTCCATTGTAGTCAATCTGTGTGCTTTTAGGTGTAGGGCTGATATTTGAATATACAGAGCAGGCTACAGAATCCATCCATGAGGCAACTGCTTCGGGGATTTCGAACTTTAACTCAAGGCCCTCGATAAAAGTCTGGTCTGCCGGAAGGGTGATGGCAAGAGCTTCATTAATTCCAAGCTTTGCAGTTCCCTCTGACTCTGCAGTCTGTACAACTGTCAGTTCATGAACTTTGCTTACACGAAAACTTTCCGCGTTTAATGTAACTGCGGCAAGGAAAGCCAGGAGGAGAGAAATTGGAAGTTTTTTTGCACAATATAGTTTTTTCATCACTCTTTAATATTCAGTTTATTACGCGGGTCTTCTGCTTTGCCACCTTTTCTTATTTCAAAGTGAAGGTGAGGGCCTGTCGCTTTACCCGTCTGTCCCACAAGTCCTATAACATCACCTTTCTTTACGTATTGATATCTGTCTACAAATACTTTAGAAAGATGTGCATAAACACTTGTCATTTTTCCCTGGTCATGGCTCAGAATAATATAGTTTCCAAACTCGACATCGTTTTCGATAACGGCATAAACAGCACCATCTTTTATGGCATATACAGGGGTGCCTTCAGAAGCTGCAAGGTCAATTCCGTTATGATTTTTCATTTCGCCTGAGAATGGATTTTTTCTTTTTCCGAATTCCGAAGATACCCAGTAAGAATCATTATCCAGCGGGAGTCTCAGTGCTGAATCTAGAAAATATGCTCTTTCTGTGGGGGTAAAACGCTTGCTGCTTAAGAACAGATAATCTCTACCATCTATATTATAGTATAAGTTGCTTTTTGTTAAGGTTTGAGTGCTGTAATTTTCCTGTAAAAGTATTTCAATGGAATTAATTCCACGGTCTACTGCAATAAAAAGTCCGTCTACAACAGGCAGAATAAAAGTTTTTCCCTTTACATCATCCTGCGCATTTTCTATCTGATTTAAGGTTGCAAGGGTTTCCTGATTTATGGTTGTGCGGCTGGCAAGACCCTGGAATGTAAAGCGTTCTGTATTCTTGTACAGAAAGAACATGATTTCTGGCTGACGGCCGGCACTTACCGCTTTTCTGTTAGCCTCAACTATGCTGTTGTAATCCTGAAAAACTGTATTTGCTCGTGAAGGGGAGAGGCTTTCAATAAACGGAAGCTTATCTTTTTCAATTGTAATTCTTTTGATCTGGTCCTGAGAAGGAGAAGCATTCTGCGCAAAAAGATTAGGGGCTGAAAAAATCAGGACAATGAGAAAAGTAAAAATGTTAAAAAAACGGGGCAGTCTTTTAAAAGAGAGCCCCGTTTCGTAGTTTATAGAAATCAATCTATTCTTCTACAATTGCTTCTGCTGGACATGAAGCTGCGCAAGAACCACAGCTGATGCACTTTTCAGCATCGATAGCGCGCGCGCCGTCTTTTTCTGCAATTGCTC
>JAEEGH010026235.1_pt1 | contig 11622 bp, 8 predicted proteins | sample 9134181 | NCBI WGS metagenome assembly JAEEGH01 (sample SAMN16246544, study PRJNA631951) | gut metagenome | biome: gut microbiome; feature: rumen; material: DP-attached | host: Bos | place: Iran: Karaj | collected 2018-10 | reverse complement strand
GGCTATCGGTAACGGATGGCAAGCATCGTTAAGTCGTCGCTTTGTTCAGCTTTCATTGTATATTGATGCACCGCGTCGATGACGGTGTCTACAATATCCTTGGGCTTCAACTGCCGCTTCACGCAATCTTCCAGTATCTTTTGTGTACGTTCCGGTCCTAGTTCCTCTCCTTTCGCGTTATTAGCCTCAGTAAGCCCGTCGGTGTAGAGGAAGATAGTGCTGCCAGGACTCAGCGTGGTCTCCTGCAGGGTGAATTCGACATCCTCCATCGGGCCAATGGGCTGGTTGGGATCACAATCTAGCATCATGAGCTTATCACTTAATATATAAGGCGGGTTGTGGCCAGCATTACAGTACTGCATACAGCCTGTGGCCAGGTCGAGCACACCGTAGAAGAGGGTGAAGAACGCACAAGAGACATTATCCTTGCTGGCGAGATTGTTGAGGGAAGTCACGATGCGGGCAGGGTTGGTCTCGCCGACTGTGAGGCTCCATATCATCGAATGGGCATAGGCCATAAACATGGCGGCGGGGGCTCCCTTGCCACAGACGTCGCCAATACACATATAGAGTTTGCCGTCACGAATCGCGTAGTCGAACAGGTCGCCGCCGATCTCACGGGCGGGCACCAGTGTCCCGTAACCTTCCACGCCGTCGAGGATCCTGTGCCCGAGCGGCATCATACTCTTCTGAATCTGACTGGCCAGAAGCAAATCGGAAGTGATGCGCTTCTTTTCTGAACTCAACTTACGAAGGCGCTTCAGCTTTTGATTGGTACGATAATGGTTATACCCAAGGATCAGCAAGCCTGTGCCTGCTACAACATTAAAAATCTTACTCAGATATGACATAGTTCTATATTATTACATTTTTGCATTATTACATTGTTACATTTTTCCTGACCGTCAAGATATTCTCGTCCCCCGTGTAGTCGTAGGTGACTGAGTCCATATACTTGACAACCATGAAGATGCCAAGGCCACCGATCTTGCGGTCTTCCAGCGGGATTGTGAAATCAGGTTCTTCTTTCTCAAGCGGGTTATACGGATCGCCCCCATCGCGGAAACGCAGTGTGATGCTCTTTTCATCGCGTATGATTTCCACATCGAGATAGTCGGAATTGGCATAGTCAACTATATTCAGCACAAGTTCTTCGACCACCACACTGAGTTTTCCCCAAACATCATCCGCCGACGCCACCTCTTCATTCTTGAGGATGGTGTCGAGGATATCAAGCGCCTTGCCTTGAATAGGTTGAAAATGCAATCGGGTCATCACTTCAAGACATATCGGTTATTCATCGTCTTGCCCCATTCTCATGGAGTAACACACCACATCGTTGTTGGCGGCAAACTCTTCCAGGGACTCCTGGCTGCGTACGACTTTCTTATTCTCTACCTTCAAGAACTTGATAGCGGAGGCAAGGCCGATCATCTTGAGCGTATTATAAATCTCCTTGGCACAATTCACAAATACGATTTCAGGTTTATTGCCCAACCTTTGTTTTGCAAAGTAAACTGCCCTAAGACCACTACTCGAAAGTGTCAACAACTCAGAGGCGTCGAAAACAACTTTCTCAATCGCTTCGCCCATAAACTTGGACATCTCTTCCTGCAATGCGGGTGCATTGGTCGTATTAAGACTCCTACCAAGTGTGATAATCAGTGCTGTACCATTCTTTGATACTTTAAAATCATTCATCATAATATCTGTGTCATTTATTCATTAACTAAACAGGGCCTCGATTTCGGCATCGTGAGAGATTTCCATCTCATCGTCATCCGCATTCGGTTCGTCATAGCGGTCATTAAACTCAGTAAGGTATCGCTGGTATCCCTCCTCGATCTCGTTTTGCTTCAGCTGCAGGATCTTGTCACACTCTTCCCTCGCCTTGTCATAGATATTCTTGAAGCCTTTCCTCGCCTCGTCAATATCCAAAGGCGACATCTTGGAATAGGGCTCCACGAGCCGCGCCTGCAGTTCGGCATAAGTGACGTCCAGGTTGACCATGCACTCCTTGTGGAAGGTCTTGGCGGCCTCATTCAGCAGTTTGCGGCGGTCCTTGTCCACCGGCGGCATGGTATAGAAGGCATGGTGCTTATCCTCAGCCCCCTCCTGCTCCGCCTTGTCGGTCTTCAGTTCCATCTTGAACTCAGGATGCGCGTCGAAGATGCCGTTGATCATCTCCTGCAAGTTGTTCGGGTTCTTAGGATAGACATCGAATGAGAAATCGTCGGGCCTCATGATATTGGCCACCTCTTCCAGATTGTACTCCGTATCGGCCACAAGAACCGTTACGGGCATCAGCGCTGTAGGTTCTGCCTTGACGCAGAGGTTTGACAGCCGATAGTTGAACAGCACGTTATAGCCCTTCAGCTTATTCGCAAGATCATGTATCTCTAATGCAATATAATTATTCATAACTTTTCACTTTTCATTCTTCATTCCTCACTCCTTCGGAGCATCCTCCGTCTTCAGTTTGGCGCTCAGGCTGCCGCCTCCGGCAGCGGCGCCCATGCCGTCCTGGATGTTGGGCGACTTGAACGAAGTCTTGGCCTCGATGTTGTCGATGGTAGCCTTCGGTGCCTTCAGCTCGTCCTTCACCTCTGTCTTGCCGCAGATCTCCATCTTGCTGCCGCCCAGCGAGGTATTGCCTCCAGAGAGCTGCACCAGGGCCTTGCCCTCGTCCTGCTGGATCTCCAGCGTCTTGTCGGCAAAGGCACCGATCTCTTCCGACATCACCTGCACCTTCTTCGACTTCACATCCTTCGACTTCGCACCCATGTACATCTTCTCCGACACGATGGTCATCGTACTGCCTTCCGCCAGTTTGTCGTCGGTGCGCTTCTCCTTCTCCACATCCATCGACTTCAGGCCGACGGCCTTGGCATTGATGCTCACGCTGCCCGTGGCCTTGCCCTCGGTATCGGTGGCCGAGAGGTCCATCTTCTCAGCACGGATAGCCACCTTGCTGTCTGCCGTGAGGGCTTTCTCCTTAGCCTCGCCGTTCTCTATGTCTGTATCGACACTCTTCATGGTGAAGGTCTTCGAGCGCACGATGATGTCGCCCTCCGAGGTGTAGTTCGCCTTGGTGATCTTGCCTTTCTCATCCACCTCCATGTTGGCGGAGTTTTCGGTAGATACCTCGATGGTCTTGGCACGCAGTTTGATCTTGCTGTCGGCGGTGAGCTGTTTCTCCTTGTATTTCTTATCGGCCACCTCATAATCAACAGCCTCGATGGTGATGTTCTTCGACGTCAGCTTGAAGTCGCCCTCAGCAGCAAAGGTACCCTTCTCAAGTTTACCCTCATCGTCGAATTTCAGATCAGCAGTGCCTGCTGTAGCCATCTCAATGTTCTTGGCCACAACGCTCACCCTGCCTTCCTTATTCAGTGCCCCATCCTTATCCAAGGAAGTGATGCCCACCGTGTTGGCTGTGATGGTGACACCCGACTCCTTGTTGTCTCGCAGGTTGTGCTCGCCGTCGGCAGACAACAGGTTGATGTTCTCACCCGTAATGTTGACAGCAGCTCCCGTCGGCTTTTTCTTGAAGTCGTCGCCCTTCTTAATCTTCGACTTCTCGTCCTTAAAGCACTTCAGCCTTCGGTTTGTCTCTGCCAGCATCGACAGGATCTCCGCATAGGCGTAGGTCTCCTCCGTAATCGACATGGAGAGCGCCTCTATCTCTTCAGACACATTCTTGATTTCCCGGTAGTTAGTACGGACGTTGCCGTAGTCTTTCGCCAGCGTATCTCGCTTCTCTATCAGATCCTGCATCTCTTTCTTCAGATCGGTGAACGACTTCTTATGGGCACTGGCTTGCTCTTTCAGGTAGCTTTTCTGTTTCTCGGTTTCACTGATGAGATTCGTCAGACGCTCCTCACGGCTTTCCGCCGTCATGGCGGCATGCACGTCGATGGTCTTGTCGGCATGGATGCGCACGCCGCTGCCGCCTGTGGGGGCAGCGGGGGCTGAGAACGCCCCTTCTGCATCGTCGCTCTGGATGATGATGTTACGTGCCTGGCTGACCACCTCGGACAGCGATCCCACCACGTGTTCACGTCCGTCGGTGCCCGGGTCTTCGGCAATCTCACGGATGCTAGGTGCTCGGAGATCCAGTCGTCCACCCTCACCTGCTCCCTCGACACCTACCTGCGTACCACGGACGATGACCTTGGAGCCTCCTGCAAAGAGGGTTCCGCTGCGGTCTACATTGCCGATGATGATCTCGGGTGCCGACAGCACCAGCCGCTGGGTATCACGCACATAGCGGCCCTTCTGCAGCTCTGCCACCACGTCGAGTTTCATCTGCTGCATCTCCGCCTTGCACTTCCTGATCTCAGCCAGGTCTTTCTCTACGCTGCTCTCAAATGTGGAGAGCTTTTTCTCCCAGTCCTCGAATATATAATCCATTTTTTACCTTTTTACTTTTTCACCTTTTTACCTTTTTACTTTTTCACCTTTTTACCTTTATTTAATGGCCATCAGTTCCTTCTTCAGGTGATCCAGCGTGCCGATGTTCGAACTGCTCTCCTCATGGAGGCCCTCGCCCTGGAAGTTGAGGGTCTTGCTCTCTTGGTCGGAGAAGAGTATTTGCCCGTCGGCTGCGTCATTCCAGATGTCTCGGTCGAAGGGAGCCGCGATTTTCTTGGCCGTGCTTATGAAGATACCAGCTGTGCTGTCACGCAACTTGCGCTTGTAATTGTTCTTTTGGTATTTCTCTGCTCTGTCGAGATTGAACACCATACGGTTCCAATAGTATTCCTGACGAAGTGACTGGGTCGTCATCACATAATCCATCTTGAGGTTACACTCGAAGTACTTGTTTTGAACATTCTGCGGAGAATGAGCCACCTCGTTAATAAAAGCCAGCAGCAGTTTGCGCTTGTGGAATGTTTTGTTTTGCATCGCAAACTTGTCTGCTTTGGGGTTAGGATCCAAATCATTGAAAAGCTGATGTTGATTACCATCGTTATATAGCGCTTTCCAGCCTTTTGCCCATAAGATCTTTTCATCCATGTCAATAAGCGCAGCTGAGAAGTTTTTATCCATCCACTGAAATTTGCCTAATGGAAGATCTGAGCCGTCATTTAAGAAACGATCGAAGGACTCCATATGTTGGTACATCTTGAAAGCACTCTCGCCAAAGGCCCTTGCAGAATCCTTGATGTAGTCGAACTTCAGGATGGGGCTGGTTGTAATCTGATTGTGCTTCGCTCCTTCTCTGAACAGAATACCTGTCTCAACAAAATGACTCTCAAAGGTGTCCTGGGTAATCTTCTGATCGTCCCACTCATTGGCTTTTGATGCTATCTCAGCCAAGTCAGGTTGCTTCTCATCCTTCAACACCCATCCGGCCTTTTCAAGGTACTCGGTCTTCTTCTTGTAGCCGTCTATCCACAACGTCTCATAGGTATCGTAGAAGAGATCAACCTTCTCACTGATGAACTTCACACAGGTGAGCAATGCCTTGTAGAATTCCTCCTGCGACTCTTTCTTTTCTTCCACCGCCTTGGCATAGCGGTCACGGCGGATGGTGGCATTGCCATTGCCGGCCTCCAGCATCAGGTAGCGCTTCGACTTGAGTTTCAGCGTACCGTCCACGGGGCGTACGAACACCTCTACGACGTGGCGGATGTACGACAGGTCAACGATCGAGGCGAACATATACTTATTGATTTCTGCAGGTATAATCTCGGCGAAGATGTCAGTAAGAGCCTTACCCCACTTGTACTTCGAGCCTTCCGGGTCACCCAGGCCCGGGTCGTCAATATTCATTCCCGAGCGGATGTTGACCTTATTGCCGGCCTCCAGGTTGATGTTCTTTCCCCTGATGGTGACATCGCCGTTGGGGGCACTGATGGTGATGCCCGAGAAGGCATCGATTTCCACCGTGCCGAAAGGCGACTTGATCTCGATGGAGCGCTTATGGCTCTTCATGTCAATCTCGTAGATGCCGTGACGGTCGCCGATATGGATGCCACCTGCCAGGTCCTTAGCGCCTGGCAACTGATCAGTGAACGGCCCTCCCACGATAGTGCCCAACAGTCCCAATCCCGGCGAAACCAGATTGGACAGGAAGTTGGTGCCGCCTACGGGGTCGGTAAAGGTGATATGATGGCCGTTAGGCGAAACCAAAGACATGGAGACATCCTTGCCCTGCAACTCAGTGCCACGCTGGCGATACATCTTCTCGTCGGGGGTGAGGTTGTTCTTGGAGAAAACGCTGCCTATGACGTATGGACGCTCCACATTGTCGTTCTCAAAGTTCACCAGCACTTCGTCGCCTACCCGGGGGCGGAAGAACGTGCCGCCGCCTGGCGTGGCCATCGGCGTGACGACGCGCACCCACGGCGTGGCCATGGCCTTCACGTCGAGCTTAACCCTCTCTTGCAGTTTCTGGCTTTGTCTTTTCGTCTCTTTCTGCTTGCTCTCGGCCCGGCTCAAGTCGGCTGTTGCTTTCAGGTACGCCTTGTTCTTCTTATCATAGATTTCTTTATACTTACAGATGACCGTATTATCCTTCTCAAGATCCCGATAGTCTGCCTTGCCCTTCTTCGCGTCGTGCTCCTTGGCTGCTGCCACAAATTCAGCAATTTCATCCCGGCTCTTTTTTAGCTGGGCACTCTTTTCTTCACTGCCGGTAATAGTCTGTGAATTCTTGAGTTTTTCGAGATCCTTTTCGAGTTCTTCAACTCGACTATTCCTGGACTGAAGCAGCTCTATACGGCCTTCCTTCGTGGCTTTTACATATTCCTTCAGATCCTCGACGAACTGACTGGCTCTTGTCGCCTCATCCAGAAGCACTTTCTTCTTGTTTCTGAGGGTCTCAATATAGTCCTCTACCTCTTTAAGCTTGATGACCACTTTACGTAGCTCCCCCCTTTCCGGACTATTGAGTGATTGCCATGGGAAGGCAATGCGCACACGCCCCTGGAACTTCGGGTCTTCATTGTCGGCTATGAAGGCAGTCTGCGGGCCCACTTTCCGGATGACAGGTACAGGTTGCACAGGAGGAATGAACTGATTCTTTTTTTCACCATACCCGGGAATGGCATAGATCTTGAGCGAACGGCTGCCGGCGTATTTGTCATCGGCCGCCTTGTCGTATCTATCGTAGTCGCGATTCCAGGCCTCCTCGGAGTTCTGCTCTATCTGAATGATGACATAGGTATCGTCGAGCCCATCGACCTTGATCTTCTGTCCTAACTTCACGTTGGCAAATTTGGTGCCCATGTTGATGCACACGATCTTCCGCTGCTGTTCCTCCTCATGCCGGTGGATATCCTGATAGTAATTCAGGGTAGTCCATCCATCGCTGTTCAGCGTACCGAACTGCACGGCTTTCTGCTCGTTGCATTGATCGCTTTTCCCTACCAGGCCTCCCATATACCGCGCGGCCTGTCCGCCGTTGAACGAGAATATCCTCAAAGAAGCCAATGCTTGTGGAATAGCTTCGTTTAAGACTCCGTCCAGGAGAAAAGTGACAGCAACTCCTAACCCTGGGTCCGGTATTTCGTTGCCTAACAGGGTCTTGCCGAAAAGCATCATTCTGCCCAGGGCAGCCTGGCCGGGATCGCCGTCATAGTTCAGCTCACGTGTCCTATTGGTGAATTTGTCCACGTAGAGCGGGAAGATGTAGTCATCCTGAGCCAGTTCGGCATTGCTCGAAGCATACACAGGGAAGACATCCTCGGGGAAACCGGTCTTCTCTCGAGCAATGGCCGAAAAGTTCAGTTCGGGAAATGTCTCGCCCTCCTTGGTCGGCTTGGCATCTGGCGTTCCCTTCACTGCGCCTTTACCGTTCTTCACGCTGTCACGGGCATAGCCACTGATCTTCAGCGGATCGGCCGACCTCTCCAAGGCAGTCACCGTCACATAGTCACTGATCTTTACAATCGATTCTTTTTTCGGATCGCTTTCTGATTTCCTTTCCGGCAGGCCCAGCACCAGTTTGCCGTCCTCAAAGAAGAGGAACTCTCCACAACGGTTGGAGGTGCGCACCAGGAAGTCGTAGAACGACTCATTATACTGTACCAGATAGGGCTGTATGAACTCCATTCTCACGCCGCCGTCGGTGTACATCAGATGCTGCATGCCTGTGACGTCGGACGCTATCAGGGGCTCTTTCTCCGAGAAGGTTCCGAAGTTCATGCTCTCCGGCTTCAGTATCTCAGAGCCGAGCTTGCGGGCCACGTAGGCCTTGCTGTACTTGTTAAGGGTCATCAGCTTGTCCACGCTGAAGATTCTCAGCTTCACATACATCTTAGTACCGTGGATATCATGCTGCAGCTGGGGGATGAGCTCATACACATAGCAGTTCGTGGCAACGTCGTCAGCAAGACCGTCCACCACGACATCAAGCGTCACCATCCTCTGCAACAGCAGCTGGCTTACGTCGTCGAACTGGGGCGCAGTAGTCTCTTGCTGGTTTGATGCGCCTTCGATGAGCTCTATGATGTCCAGTTCAGCCTCTATCTCCGTAGGCTGATAGATCTTACGGTTGACCTTGATGCCGCAGAGCAACAGGAGATAGTTTTTCTTACCATCGGAGATTTTCTTCTGGCTCCCCTGTTCCAACATGAGTTCTTGCGGCTGATCACCATCCAGGTCAATGATGTTGCCGAATATAAGCCTATATTTTAAATCTATATCCATCTTTGTATCAACTTAACTTGGCCATGTCATATTTAATATATCATTGTTTTAATTTAACCATTGTCGTTCTTACCATACCAATGCTCTCTTCTCCTTGGGGATGAACATCTTGTCGGTGGGCTGGACGTTGAAGGCGTCATACCAGCTGTCGATCATCGGCAGGGCGGCATTCACACGGGAGATGTGGGGTGAGTGGACATCGCTGTTCACGATTCGGGCAAGGAACTCAGGAGTAATATTGCTGGCCCAGAGGCGAGCGTAGGCCAGATAGAAGCGCTGAGCAGGGGTAAAGCCGTCGATGGTGCTCAGAGGCTCCTGCTTTATGCGGTTCTCAAAGGCACGATAGGCCACCTGAAGTCCGCCGTTGTCACCGATGTTCTCGCCCAGGGTCTTCTGACCGTTGACAAAGAGTCCGGGCAGAGCCTCCTGCTTTGAGAACCAGTCGGCAAGCACCTTCGTGCGCTCATCGTACTTGGCCTTGTCTTCAGCAGCCCACCAGTTCTTCAGATTACCATCCTTATCGTACTGACAACCATGATCGTCGAAGCCGTGGCTCATCTCATGACCGATGACGGCTCCAACGGCACCGTAGTTGCAGACATAGTCGGCCTCAGGATCGAAGAACGGAGGCTGCAGGATGGCAGCGGGGAAGTTGATGCTGTTGAACATTGGAACATAACAAGCGTTTACCGTCTGTGGAGAGAATGGCATAATGGTCTTATCCACAGGCTTATGCCAATACTTACGTATCAAGGCTGCACTCGACTCCAGTGTGATTTGGATGTAGTTCTCCACGAGGTTCTGATCCTCGCGGATGTCAATGAACTTCTCCATATCTTCCCACTTGTTGGGATAACCTACGTTGATATGCATGGCATGCAGCTTCTCCAGGGCCTTGGCCTTGGTGGAGTCGCTCATCCAGGTATTATCCTTCAGACGATCCTCGAAGGCCTGCTGCAGGTCTTTCACCATACGATAGGCACGCTGTTTGCTGGTTTCGGGGAAATATTCTGCCACATAGAGTTTTCCAATAGTCTCCTCCAGATTATCATCGATTTCGGCGACGGCACGCTTCCAGCGGGGTTTCTGTTCCTGTATGCCATTGACGGCCTTTGAGTACTCAAATTGACGATCAGTGAAGTCATCACTCAGGTATTCACTGTAGGCTTTGACGACACACAGTTCCATATAGGCCTTCAAGTCCTCGACACTTGTTTCGGCCAGCAGCTTCTCCACCTCATGCAGTGGCTCCAGCTCACTCACGTTCACCTGGTCGATATCTTTCGGATAGTTGAGGGCGTCGCGATAGCCCACCCAGTCGATGCCCTTGAAATCCTGCAACAACTGCTTCCACGGCATAATGTGGTTGGTCTTCATCGGGTCGCGCCTATCCACCTGGTTCAGCGTCTTGACACCAATTCTGTGCTCGATGGCCCATGTGGCCTGCATCATGCGCTCGGCATCGGCATCGCTGTTGCCCACCATCTTCAGGAAATCCTTATACAGACTCTGTTTAGCGGCAACTTCGGCCTTCTGCTGCTCGTTGGGATTGGCATAATATTCCTGAGCCATAGTGGCACCCCCATGGCCAGCGCTCATCATATACTCCGATGAGTTGAACGGGTTCAGACTCAGGCTGATACCGTAAGGTGCTGTGTTAAAGCCCTTAGCATCTAAGTCTGCCATCAGCTTCAGGGCCTCTTCGCGGGTTTTGATGGCACGTACCTGCTTCAGGTAAGGCAGGATCGGCTCATAGCCCATCTTGTTGCGCGCCACGCTGTCCATGTAGAGACGATAGAGCGCACCGATCTTCTGCCCGTCGCTGCCCTGTGGCAGGTTCTTTTCATTGGCATACTTCATGATCAGCGCATTGATGCGCACTTCGTTCTGTTTCATCAGATCAACAAAAGCACCATTCATCGGGTACTCCTTGTCAATCGGGTTGTTCTTCAGCCACGAGCCAACGGCATACTGCCAGAAGTCATCACCAGGTTTCACACTCGGATCCATGTTCGCTCTAAAGTTCTGTGCCATACTTGCCATACTCACGAAGGCAATAGCTACGGCGATAATAAACCTTTTCATCATGTATTTATGTTTTAGTAATGTTATTGGCATCCTATATCGCCACAAAGGTAAGCATAAAATAATAATTCTCCAAATTATTCAGCAAGAATCTGACAAAAGGTTAAATTGACAAACAGAGTAATGACAAAGATGGCGTGAATTCAGTTGAACTCACGCCATATCCTTATTGTAAGAGAATGATATTACTATACCTTGATCTCTACTTCAACACCGCTAGGAAGCTCGAGCTTCATCAGAGCGTCAACAGTCTTGGCTGTTGAGCTGTAGATATCAATCAGACGCTTGTAGTCTGACAGCTGGAACTGCTCACGTGCCTTCTTGTTAACGAAGGTAGAACGGTTCACGGTGTAAATACGCTTGTGTGTGGGAAGGGGGATAGGACCGCTGATGATAGCACCTGTGGCCTTGACAGCCTTCACGATTTTCTCTGCTGACTTGTCAACCAATTTGTGGTCGTAGCTCTTCAGCTTAATACGAATTTTCTGACTCATGTCTGTAATTTTGATATTTAATTATTATATAAGGAGGCCGCTAAAGAGTCATTTGCTCAGCGGCACTCCGGATTTGCTTGTTTATACCAAGTCGGCACGGCCCTTAACCTCCTCGAGCACGGCCTTAGCCAGTGCACTTGAGAGAGGAGCGTGGTGATCATACTCCATTGAGCTGGTAGCACGACCAGAAGTGATGGTACGCAGGGCGGTTACATAACCGAACATCTCTGACAGGGGAACCTGAGCCTTAACGACACGAGCGCCACTGCGAGCCTCTTCCATACCTTCCACCTGACCACGGCGCTTGTTCAGGTCACCGATCACGTCACCCATGTTCTCCTCAGGTGTTACCACCTCGAGCTTCATGATGGGCTCCATCAGTACG
>JAEEGH010026232.1_pt1 | contig 11623 bp, 9 predicted proteins | sample 9134181 | NCBI WGS metagenome assembly JAEEGH01 (sample SAMN16246544, study PRJNA631951) | gut metagenome | biome: gut microbiome; feature: rumen; material: DP-attached | host: Bos | place: Iran: Karaj | collected 2018-10 | reverse complement strand
GCCTGCGTGCGTTATTTTGGGCGGTGTTGTGGTTAAGGCCCTTCGCGATTACGAACGCCAACGAAAGCAGGGGCGCAATCCGGCCTTTATTGCAAGACATATTGGCTTGGATCCGGATAAGTTAGATTACTGGAAGCATAAAGAACGTGACGAAAAGAATTCGCTTATTTAATTTTTTGTATAATTTGTTGCTGTAAAGAAAATTTTTACGTGAAAGTCGGTTGTTTTAGCTAGTAAAAATCCGCGTTTTCGAAATTAAAGGCTGCTGTACGGCGGCCTTTTTTTGTATATGCCTTTTTTCTTACCAAAATAATATCTATAATTACACAAAAGGTTGGAATCATATGGAGCCGCTTTTTAATCTAGAAAGCATATATGTTGCAAACGTGATCGGAATAGTTCTGATTGGCGTTATGATTGTGTGCAACTTATGGCGTTTCCAAAGCAAGAGCCGGGCCAACAGGAACTTGTTGATGATGATGTTCCTCGCCTTGATCAGCTGTATTGCCGACCCGATTTCCTATACCATGAAGGGCTTGCCCGGCCTCGTTCCGAAGGTCGTTGTCTATGCGACGAGTACTTACTTGTTTGCGGCGAATATGCTTGCGGTCTTTTTCTGGGTGCGTTTCTTGTCGTTCCATTTGAACGGGGGAATGCCGCGCCGTTCTAGGGTTGCGCTGAACGCGGTTGTTTCTTTTGGTCTTGCGATATTGCTAATCAATCTTTTTGTCCCGGTGGTTTTTTATATCGACGAGAACAACCTTTATTCCAGGACCTATTTCTATTTCCTGTATTTGGCGATAGACTATTTGCTGGTTGTCAATAGCTTGGTGACTTATTTCAAGAGCAAGGCTAAGGGCGGCTTTCTCAAGTTCTTCCCGATTTGGGTTTATATCGTACCGATATTCATTGGGGGCGTGCTCCAGTCGCTGTTCTACGGGATTTCCGTTATTCCTGCGAGTATTGCGGTGTCGATTGCGGGTGTGCTGGCGAGCCTGCAAAACGAGATGATTTATAAGGATCAGTTGACAGGACTGTTTAACCGCTCCTATATGAACTACTTGCTAAAGAAGTATATCAAGCGACCCAAGCTTAATATTACGGGTGTCATGATCGACTTGAACGGATTCAAGCATATCAATGATGAGTTTGGACATGCTGTGGGCGACGAAGCCCTGTTGATGACGGCACGTATTCTCAAGTCGGCGGTCAACAATGCTGGGAGCGTTATCCGCTATGCGGGGGACGAATTCATTATCCTTTTGAATACGCAAGATGATGCGTCTATTGAAAAGTACATTGCCAGGATTCGCAGGCTTATAGACAAATTCAACAAGACCGAGTCCAAGCCTTACTTGCTGTCGGTTTCTATCGGTTCGCACAAGCTCGACATGAAAACGGAAAGCGTAGATACGTTTATCAATATCGTCGATGCCCGCATGTACGAAGACAAGAAGGCTTTCTATGCCTCCCATGCTGGGATGGATCGCCGGAAACGGTAGATAATGCTCGTATATTGGAATTTTTCTGAAATTTTTCGCGAAAATGCCGAATTTTTAATAAAAATGGCTTTTTTTATTAAATGGTTCTAGTAGTATTCGATTTACTACTGAAAAACTTGCATTTTAATCGGCTTTTGTGTATATTTAGGACATGAAGGTTTTAAAATCGTCAAATAATGGATTTTGTGTTCCAAAATCTAGGACAGTGCTGTTGAGCGAAGTCTCGATTCTTTCGGTGGGCTATCCGTTCCGCAACACGTGCGTTCCCGGTGAATCGGGGGTACTCGCGTGTTTTCTGCGCGATGTGGACGACTCGGGCGAATTGAATTTGCAGAACCTGAAACGCGTGGAAGACGTCAATCCGAACGATTCCCATTTTGCCGTGGAAGGCGATGTCGTGTTCCGCTCTCGTGGAACGCCGTTTATGGCGGCGGTTGTTCCCGAAATTACTGAAAAGCTGTTGGTTGTCGCTCCGATGATCCGTATCCGTGTGAATCGCGAATTGGTTTCGCCCGATTACTTGGCGTGGTATATGAACAGCGCTTATGGCGCGGCGTATTTCAAGGAGTTTGCGACGGGTTCCGGCATTTCGTTGGTGAGTAAGGGCGTTTTGGAGCAAATGCCGGTCAAGTTACCCAATTTAAAGGCGCAGCAGGCTATTGCCGACCTTGTAAAACTTGGCCGAAAAGAACAAGATATCTTGACACAAATTGTCAAGCAAAAGAATTTAATTTTAGAAACGGAAATTTCAAAATATTTGGAGTCGCTATGAGTGAAGTAAAAAGCGAAAAAATCGAGCAAGATGCCATCAATGCTGCCGCTTGGGCCGCATGTGATACTTTCCGCGGGGCGGTTGATCCGGCGCAGTACAAGGACTACATTCTGGTGATGCTGTTCCTGAAGTATATGTCGGATGTGTGGCACGACCATTACGACGCTTATGGCAAACAGTATGGCGGCGACGAGGCACGAATCCTCCGCAAGTTGGAACGCGAACGTTTTGTGCTTCCGAAGGTAGAAATCAAGAATGACAAGGGCAAGGTCATCGACTCTTTTGTTGCAGACTATTACAGCCTTTACGAACGCCGCACGGCTGATAACATCGGTGATTTAATCAACATCGTTCTTGATAAGATTGAAACGCAGAATAGACTCAAACTCGAAGGCGTGTTCCGCAATATTGACTTCAATTCCGAACCGAATTTAGGCAAGACGAAGGACCGCAACCGTCGCCTGCGTACGCTGCTCGAAGACTTCCACAAAGAAGAACTCGACATGTCGCCGAGTCGCGTTTCCGAAGACATCATTGGCAACACCTACATGTATCTGTTGGAACGTTTCGGTGCTGAAGCGGGCAAGAAGGCGGGTGAATTCTTTACGCCGTTCGATGTGACGGAACTTGTGGCAAAGCTTGCTGCTCCGAAAGATGGCGATAAAATTTGCGACCCGACATGCGGTGCGGGCGGCTTGTTGATTCAGGGCGCAAAACAGGTGCCTAGCGGAAACTACGCTCTGTTTGGTCAGGAATCTAACGGCAGTACGTGGGCTCTTTGCCGCATGAATATGTTCTTGCACAGCACCGATAGCGCTCGCATTGAATGGGGCGATACGCTCAACAGCCCGATGCTTGTTGAAAAGGATAAGCTGATGAAATTCAATGTTGTCGTCGCTAATCCGCCGTTTAGCCTTGACAAATGGGGTGCCGAAAATGCTGCAAGCGACCCTTACAAGCGATTCTTCCGTGGTGTTCCGCCCAAGAGCAAGGGTGACTGGGCCTTCATTACGCACATGGTCGAGACGAGCCTTGCTGGCGAAGGTCGCGTTGTTGTCGTAGTGCCGCACGGTGTGCTGTTCCGCAGTTCGACTGAAGGCAAAATCCGCGAGGCGATGATTCGCGAAAACCTGCTGGATGCGGTGATTGGACTCCCGGAAAACCTTTTCCCGACCACGAGCATTCCCGTGGCGATTCTGGTATTCGACCGCAGTCGTGAAATCGGCGGCAAGAATGCGAAACGCAAGGACGTACTGTTCATTGACGCAAGCCGTGAATTTGTGCAGGGCAAAAAGCAGAATTCGCTCTCTGAAGAGAACATCTCGAAGATCGTGAATACCTACAAGAAGCGCAAGAATGTGGACAAGTACGCCCATATTGCCACCTTCGACGAAATTGAAGGTAACGAATTCAATCTGAACATCCCGCGCTACGTGGATACCTTCGAAGAAGAGGCCCCCATCGATGTGGATGCGGTGCAGAAGGATATCGACCGCCTTGAAAAGGAACTAGCCGAAGTCCGCAAGCAGATGGCGCAAAAGCTGAAGGAGATTAAGCGGGGGTAAAGAACCATGTCGCTCGCATGGGCGAGATGGTCGAATAAAGGATGATTTGATGACACGGGAAGAACTCAAAAAACTGATTTCCAAAGACGAGACGAAGAATGTCGAGTTAAAGAAATCTACCGGAGAACTTCGCGAAGGCATGCATACGGCATGTGCCTTTTTGAATTCCGATGGCGGAGTTCTCGTTTTCGGTGTCACACCCTCTTTGAACATTGTCGGTCAGATTGTTTCGGAATCCACCCGACGCGATATCGCGCAGGCCCTAGCGGGGATTGAGCCCGCAGTTTCGCCCGTCATTGAATATGTAGATATTCCCGGCAAGCCGAACCTCCAGGTAATTGTGTTGAGGTTTAACCCGTGGGTCTATGGACAAAAGCCATATACATTCCACGGGAAACCGTATTATAGGTTGGAAAGCGTCACCAAGGCGATGCCTAGGGATATGTACGACGAAAGACTGCGGCAGAATTTCCCACACCAATTTTCGTGGGAAATGCGTGTAGCAGATAAGATCACTATAGGCGATTTGGATGAAAAGAAAATTCGCGGCTTGGTTCGCCTCGGAGTCGAAGAGCGGAGAATCTCAGAGGAATCGCTTTCGGAACCAATTGAAGTCGTTTTGGAAAAATGGGACTTGCTAGATAACGGCAAAGTGAGAAATGCTGCTGCGTTTCTGTTTTCTCGAAAAAAGCCAATCTTTTACGAAATCCGGTTGGCTCGCTTTAGGGGGACGGATAAGAATTATTTTATCGACAATCAACAAGCATTCGGAAATTTTTTTGAATTGCTTGATGTCGGCATGGGATTCTTCTTCAAACATCTTTCCCTAAGTGGCGAAATCAAGGGCGTCATGAGGGAAGAACACCTCGATGTACCTGTTAGGGCGCTGCGTGAGGCCTTGATCAATGCCTTGTGCCATAGAGATTACGACATTCACCAATGCTCAATCGGTATCGCCATATATGATGACCGCATTGAAATAGAGAGCCCTGGCCGTTTGCCTCATCAATTGACTCCAAAAACGATCAAGCGGGTGCATAAATCGTTCCCGCTGGCTAGATTAAATGGCAGGAATGTCACTCAAAATGTCACCCAAAATGTCGCTCAAAATGTCACCCAAAATGTCATCCAAAATGTCACCCCAAATGTCACCCAAGACATAGAAGACGGCCCTAGAGTGCAGAAGGTTGAACAGATTATCTTAGTAGATTCGATGAAAACAAAAGAGTATTTGGCGAAGATGTTTGGAGTAAGTACTAGGACAATTTTACGTGACCTCAAGAAGCTTGGCTACGCTTGGGAAGGGGCATCAAAAAATGGGCACTGGGTGCGCGAAAAAGGACGTTTTGTTGACGCCAACAAGACATCGGTTAATAAGATTGAAAAGGAAATGAAGAGGATTGGGAAGTAAACCATTTTCGTGAGGTCACGTAAAAGCTTACAATAGAGAATAATAGTATGTATTTGCACACGGTTAGAAAAAGAGACTTTTGCATTTTTAAACGTAGCGGATTCGATACGTTTAAAAATGTTGGCAATCGGAGATCGTATTGGTAAAGAAGCCAAAACTAAAAAGGAGCTCGCAGGAACGCAGGATGGCGAAGTTGGACGCTTCGCTTAAGTCGGCCTACGAACTTGCCGCAAAAAATTTGGCTTTGATGAAATTCCCTGAAGAGGCTTGGATATGCGTAAATGGAGTGCAACTTTCGGAAACACGAAAAATGCAATCTGAAAAGAGCAAGAATGCGAAGGACGTACTTGAAAAAGAAATGGAAATTGCATCGATGTTAGTTGCTGCGGGGCATTTTGTTTGGATGCTGCCAGAAAACAGGGCTAATGCCAAGAACCCTGACGCAATTATAGATGGACTGATATATGATTTTAAACAAGTTAAACTTTCAAAAGAGGAACAACGCTTTGTAGAGGCTCTTAAGCAAGCGGACAATGTGGTTCTGAGATTGCTCGACGAAAAGAATGTTTCTCGTGTATTGGGCAAATTGAAAAAACATGCTAAAAGCAAGAAAAACGGAACCCTTTTCGTGAATGTTGGCTCGGATGTAAGGAGATTTGATTTTGACGAGATATAAAAAAATCCACGTTTTTTTGGCACAAAAACGTGGAAAACCCTGGCTGCCCGAGCATATAGCCCCGGCAAAGTTCATTGCTGAGCTTGGTTATAATATACAATATTTTTTTGCGGAAGTCAATGGCTTTATTAGGGCATTGCTTGAAATACGGAAATATGGTGAAAAAGGGAAAATTCAACCCTGTTCACTAGAATGTCGTTAGAGTGATAAATTACATTGAATTACATGAGGACGAAATATGTCAAACAGCAACAAGCACATTGTAACGATAGATGGAGAAACAAATGATATTCAATAGAAAGGGAATGGGGTAAGTTTATGAACCGTCAAGAAGCGGAGCAAAAGTTAAAGGAAATCTTTGGATTCGCCCATTTTCACGACGCACAGTGGGCGGCGATTGAAAAAATTTTAAATAATGAACGCGTCTTGATGATTCAAAAGACTGGCTTTGGCAAGTCTCTCTGTTACCAGTTCCCTGCAACACAACTTGATGGTCTCACAATTGTCTTTTCCCCATTGATTGCCTTGATGCGTGACCAAGTGAATTCACTCAATGAGAAAGGGATTGTCGCTAAGTGCATCAACTCGAACCAGACTCCCGAAGAAAATGGGCAGATTCTTGAAGATGCGAAGAATGGGAAAATTAAGATTCTGTATATCGCCCCGGAACGCCAAGGCAATATGTCATGGCAAGAAACCGTTCGTGAAATCAAGGTGGCCATGGTCGTTGTTGATGAGGCTCATTGCATTTCGCAATGGGGGCATGATTTTCGCCCAGATTTTCGACGTATTGTTGACCTTGTTAGAATCTTGCCTGAAAATGTCCCTGTGTTGGCTGTGACGGCAACAGCGACGGAGCGTGTCCAGAACGATATCCAGGAGCAAATCGGCAAGAACATGACTGTCTTGCGCGGCAACCTCCTGCGAGAGAATCTTCGCCTGTTTGTTGTTAAAGTCAAATCGGAAAACGAAAAGAAAATCCGCATTGCAGAATACTTGCAGCATTGCGATGGTTCAGGCCTTATTTATACAGGGACTCGCGTCAACACGCAGGTATATGCGGACTGGCTAAAATTTGAAGGAATTAATGCCGAAATGTATAATGCGTCTTTGGAAGGCGAAGAACGCATTCGGATAGAACAGGGGCTGAAAGAAAACCGCTGGAAGGCTATTGTCGCAACGAATGCTTTGGGAATGGGCATCGACAAGCCGGATATCCGATTCATCATCCATACGCAGATGCCGCAGTCTCCAATTCATTACTATCAAGAAATCGGACGTGCTGGTCGTGACGGCAAGCCTTCAGACATCATTATGTTTTACAACGAGAATGTGGATAAAGACGGAGTCCCTTACGACAAAATGTTGCCCCTCAGTTTTATCAACGGAGCAAAACCCAAAACGGCAGATTACGGACGCGTTATAAACGCCTTGAAAAATGCTCCCCTTGGCGAACGGGACGTAATGCGCGAATTGAATATGAAGCAGACTCCCGTAAGGACAATTCTTGCTGACTTGCTCGAACAGAAAATCGCTGTGCGCAATGAAAAAGGTAAATACGAATATCGGTTTGACGCTCCCGAACTTGATATAAAATCTTTTGAGGAGCTTCGTCAATCCAAGATGATCGACTTGGATGCTATGATGGGCTATATTGAAACAACTGGCTCTCGAATGGATTATCTCCGCAAATATCTCGGAGACACGATAACGGTACCTTCTGAAAATTGTGATAATACCAATCTGACGGACTATATGCCAAAACGCTATTCCGAAGAGACTTGGCTCAAATTACGCGATTTCAAGCAGGACTATTTTCCGGAAATAGCAAAGAAGAAATCCTCCAAACTTGAGATTGGATTTGCGTTGGCCAATTATTCCCTAGAAGATGGTGAAATAGGCCAGATGGTGCATAATTGCAAATACGAAGGTACGGGAGATTTCCCGGATGATATCGCTCGGCGAATGGCACGAATGATCCAAAAGAAGATGATGGACAACAAAATAGATATGCTGCTTTATGTGCCACCGACGGAATCGGGAGACCTAGTCAAGAACTTCGCCATAAAAGTTGGTGAATTGCTGGGCATTCCCGTATGCCATAATCTTAAAAAGATGAGACAGACAACGGCACAGAAGATTCCCCAGAATGCTATTTTGAAAAGAAAAAATGTGGAAGACGCGTTCGACTTCGATTCGCCCGAAATACTCGAAGGGAAAAGTGTTCTTTTGCTAGATGATATCTATGATAGTGGTGCGACATTGAACGAGATTGCAAAAATGTTGAAAGAAAAAGGTGCTGCAACCATAACCCCGGTAGTTATCGCTAAAACCGTTGGAGGCGATTTATGAACAATCTGAACGAATATGCCTACTGGATGGCCCTTGCCCATGCCGCAATCAAGACAGCGGTAAAAAACGATATACTCAGCTGGTGCCATAAGCAAAAAAAGACGGTTGTTGACTTTTTTGGTCTGAACGAATCTGAGTGGAATTCCGAACTCGGTCTTGATATCAAGGATATTGACGCCCTTTCGAGAGCAAAAGAACAGCTACCCAATAACGCCTTTATGGCAGAAAACCTAATCAATCAGGGGTATTCGCTAATTCCTTCCATGTCGCCAGAATTCCCGCAGACACTTAAGAAGAACCTGAAAATGAACGGTTGCCCTGTTTTGCTTTATGCAAAGGGGAACATCGCTCTGTTGAACCAGCCGACAGCGGCCGTTGTCGGTGCCCGCGCAGCCAGTGAAATTTCAATTGACTTTACTCGGAAAATTTCAAAAAAAGTTGCCGAAGAAGGCAAGGTTGTTGTAAGCGGCTTTGCCAAGGGTGTCGATCGCGAAGCATTGGATGCTGCTGTCAAAGCGGAAGGCTCTAGCATAATCGTATTGCCGCAAGGAATATTGACTTTCTCGACAGGTTTCAAACAGTACTACAAGCAAATCGTAGAAGGCAAAGTGCTGGTGGTAAGTGCGTATGCCCCGAAAATGCCTTGGTCCACTTGGTTGGCGATGGATAGAAACACGCTGATTTATGGCATGGCCGATGAAATCTATGTCGCTGAATCGAACAATGGTGGCGGCACTTGGTCTGGCGTTATGGAAGGTCTGAAACGCGGCAGAAAGATTTTTATCCGCGAGCCCGGTGCAGACGAAAAAAACGCTAACAAAGTACTTATAGAAAAAGGATGCATCCCCATAAAAATAGAGGACAATATCATTGAACTGTCCAAGACTGTGCCCGCATTGCAGCATGTTTCTGAAAAGCAAGCGAAGTACAGTGCGAAGAAAAAGAAAAAAGATTCGGAAACGCTAGACTTATTTGGGGGCGGAGATGGAGAATAGCAACAAGCACATTGAAGATTTTTTGAACGAGTTCCTTCAGATAGAAAAGCCCGGTTTTGCTGTGCTTATTAAAGGAGCGTGGGGCTCGGGAAAAACATATTTTGTCAAGAATTATATTGAGCACCAATTAAAGCCTAATAACAAAGAACTGAAACCGATTTATATCAGTCTATTTGGAGTTTCTTCTAAAGAAGAAATTGATAGTAGAATTTACGAAGCAGTGCATAATCTTATAAACAAGCCTGTTTCAAAATTGGCTTTTGGAGTGGCGAAAACAGCAACTTTAATTGGTTGCAATATATTAGGAGGTGCAGCTGCTCAAGAAGCTGCCAGCAGAATTATTGGCGAATCAAAAAAAATTGGTAAGTTTCTAAAAGAATGTAAAGATAATTACGTCCTCTTTTTTGATGACTGTGAACGAGCTTCTGTTGATTTGGTTGAACTTTTTGGGTTTGTCAACCCATTTGTAGAGGATGATGGCTTACATTGTATTTTGATAGCTGATGAGGCCGCATGGATTGATCAGTTTAAGCAACAAAGTGTTGTGCAAAAGAATGTGTACGAGATAAAGCCTTCGGAAAATAAATCCAATAAGATTCGTAATCTTAAGTATCAAATTGAAGAGGTTAATGAATGCGAAAAGGTTCGAAGCCTAAAACTTATCAAGGAAAAAGTTATTGGTAAAGAATTTACTGTTAGAACAGATGTAGAAGATGTTTTAAATCAATGGCTGGATAAATCTAAAGGTATTGATCAAATAAACGAGAGAACAAAGAAAATTTTGCGAAAAAACAAATCTCTCTTATCTCGTATCGTTTCATTTTCAGGCGTGTCTAATTATAGGGCTATACGATATTCTCTTTTAGATTTTGACTTGTTTATCGGTGGTGGTGGAAATAAGTTTAATATCCCCGATAATTTGCTGTGCAAACAAGAATTTAACGAATTACTGGTGGCGGATTTCTTTTGCATTCACTATTCGTTTTATTTAGGCAACCTGACAAATACTGATATTGGCAAGGAAACACCCGCTATTGTTCATATTGCAGCATATATGAATAAGGACTCTAATATTGACGTTCCTGCTACTGCATGGGAAAAACATTCTAAACTGTATTCGATAATACCAAGACTATCTGTAAATACAGGTTCTTATGGAAAAAAATGGTTCAATGTATGGAAAGATTGGCTAACTAAAAGCCAGTATGATATTGAATATGTAAAAAAACTCATAAGTGAATCAGAATGGTTTGATAAAAGTAAGAATCCTGATTTACAGAATATATATAGATGGCCTTTTCTATCTGCAAAAGAGGGCGATTCTGCGATAAGTGCTTTTTATAAGGCCTTGAAACAGAAAATACTTTTAAACTCAAATGAAATTTTCTCTCTTTTTTACCATTTGTATTGGTATGCACAGAAGGGCGCTTTGTGCGAAACGGCTGATGAATTGTATGAAAGAATGTCTAAATACGTAAAATCGGTAAAAAACTCTCTTGTATATGAAAGGCTCGATGAACCAGGAGAAATTTTGCAATATCATTCTTTGTATCGTGATTATGAGAATAGAAACGAAGAATTTAGACATCTTATTGAAAGTGAACTTGTGACGGTAAAACAGAAAAAGAATCATGAATTTTTTGATTTGTTTTATAAAAATTTAGCTAGCAAAGATGTACAAACACTTTTGAATGCATGTACTATGATATCAGAACAATATGGAAAAAGTGAGTTTTTCTCTTTTCAGAAAATAGATCCTGAACGATTTATTAAAATATTTATTTCGCACGATCCCGAATCACAGGATAGAATTCGTAACGCAATTGAAAAAAGATATGACCGCGTAAAAATAGATGACGAAGAAAAGAAACTTCTAGAAACAATGAAAGCCGTTGTAGATCACGAATTTAAAGAAAAGCCCAAAGCCGGAAAATACGCAATAACGACAAGTCAATTTGGCTTGTATTACTTAGGTAATCAAATAAAAAAGATTTTGGAAAATTAAGATATTAGGAGAATAATGGAATGATTAATGAATCCGAAGAATGGGTTGATAAAAGTGTTGTTGAAATGGAAGTGTGTCTAGAACGAAAAGGTTCCCTTTTGAAAGAAACGTATTTCCAATTCAATGACTCCGATTGTGCAAAACTTGCTCTAACTCAGGAACAATTAGATGTTGCGTTAAATAAGGCTGTTTCTCTTGGGTATATCGAAGAAGCTATTTGGATTAAATTTGGTAGTTATGTATTAACTGAAGAAGGACGTGCTCGTGCAAGGTCTTGTATGCTTCGAAAAAATGAGGGCGAAACGGGACATTCTGTAATCATTAACGGGGATAACGCCTCTGTTC
>JAEEGH010026230.1_pt1 | contig 11623 bp, 9 predicted proteins | sample 9134181 | NCBI WGS metagenome assembly JAEEGH01 (sample SAMN16246544, study PRJNA631951) | gut metagenome | biome: gut microbiome; feature: rumen; material: DP-attached | host: Bos | place: Iran: Karaj | collected 2018-10 | reverse complement strand
TGGCATGTCATAAAACAGATTGCCATTCCATGAGTAAAAAGAGTGATATATTATTGAGCATGCATCTGATAAAGATGACGCACGAAAAATGAACTGGCCAATAGTAACAAGGAAATAGGTACTTACTATTTTTGTGACTAATACAAAGAATGAACAAATATTCCTTCTATTTTTAATTTCCTTTTTCTTACTTAAATGCCCACTTAGAAGTAATGGTATAAATAACAAACCATGATAAAATCCAAAAACAAAAAAGGTCCAGTTGGCACCGTGCCATAATCCCACAAATAACATGTTAATTATAATAGCCAGCATTGTACCATGGATTCCAAAACGGCGAAATTTGATGTTTAAAGGAAGAAAGATGTAATCTGTGAGCCAGGATGTTAGTGATATATGCCATCTCCTCCAATATTCGGAGATGTCTGTTGAAAAGAATGGACGTTTGAAATTCTCTGCAACTTGGAACCCAAGAATCAATGCGACACCTATGGCCATTTCGCTATATCCTCCAAAATCTGCATACATTTGAAGAGGATAGAGTAGAGAGGCAAAGATGATAGATATTGTAGAGTGATGCTCGTAATTTTTAAAAATGGCACTGACATAAATATCCAGACGGTCAGCGATGCACATTTTAAGGAACATGCCCCATAAAACTCTTCTGAATCCTATTAAGAAATTGTCAGGATTAAAGAGTCTTGTCTGGTTCATTTGTTTGAGGAATGGCTTTGGACGATCAATAGGACCAGAAAGAATTGTAGGGAAGAATGCTATGTAATTTGCAAAACTAATAGCATTCTTTTCTGGTTGAATCTTTCCGTTATAGATATCCAGTACATAACTCATCAGCTTAAACGTAAAGAAACTGAGACCCACTGGAACTACAAGGTGTAATGCCGTCCAACTCAGATGAATGTTAAATATAGAGGCAAATGATGTTACAGATTCTGCAAAAAAATTAAGATATTTGAAATAGAAAAGTGCTCCAATACCAATAATAACTCCAATATTTGTGACTAAAGCTGCTCTGTTTTCATCTTCTCTATCTAAGTAGAAAGAAACTCCCTTTCCAAGTAGCCAGAATGCAAGTGTTAAGATGACGAGCAGAAGTGTCATCTTAATATCTACCTGAGAATAAAACCAATATGAGCTTAGCAGCAGAAACATATTTTGTAGCTCTTTCTTTTGTTGGCATAAATAGTATATAACCAACACAATCAGAAAGAACCACAAAAAGGTTAGGGAGTTGACAACCATAAAAACCTAGACTTTCTTTTGAATGCAATCTATCAAGTCCCCCACATTATCCCATGATAGGATTTCGCGTGATTTGAACTCAATGCCAAATGCCTCTTCCATGGCAGCCACTAATTGAATATGGCTGAGTGAATCCCAACCTTCTACATCCTCTGCAGTTGTATCGTCAGTCAATACAAGATTCTCCTGGTCCAATTCATCGCGGAAGATTTCTTCAACGCGTTTTAAAATTTCATTTCTTTCCATATCATCGTATAATATATTTATTGTTGATAATCAAATCCTAAATCTATTGCCATTTTTAATACGGCTTTTGTTTTTTCTATAGAGAATTCGCCTGATATCGAGGAATGTGTCCCTAATATAACAAATAGCTTCCTGTCTTTCGCTTTCTTAAGCCATAAACTTGTTTCTTCTAAATCCGTATTTTTAGTAATCATCAATCTCCCTAACTGAAAGGACTTTGTGTCTGGATTCAAAAGATTAGCACCTGTTATCATTTGGTAGCCCTTATCTTTGATGGCATCTCTAATGGCCCTGCTGTTAACGCCATGTGGTGAAACAATATAATTGATATTCCTCCTGTCAAATTGATTCTGTTGTAACCACTTCTCGCTTTTTTCTATGTCTGTAACGACTTCTTTGTATGTCCAATTCCTCCAGTCATCATGATTATATCCATGTAAAGCAATTCCATATCCATGTCTCTGCCAACACTTTAAGGAATCTATAATGTTCTTGTCCATATGACCTGGCACAATGGCAAATGTTGCTTTCAATTGTAGTTCATCACAAAGTTGCTTAATACAAAATATTCCATTTCCACTGTCGTCGTCTATGAGTAATAGCTCTGGATTCGCATCCTTTGTTTGAATATGCCAGCTATTGAGAATCCATAGATAGGCTGTTTGTTTAGTCCAGTCACCAACAACTATTGATTTACTTATACAGATAGGCAATATGAATATGGCCACAATTCCAAAAGCTATCAGCAAAATTGTTATTCTCCTTTTTATCTTTATCACAGTGCAAAAGTATAAAAAAAGAATGGTATATCCAAATTTTAATAGCTTTTTCTTCCAAATAGGATGGTTGAATGGCTTCTCGCCCAAATGATTATGGGATAGAGAATGCCGATAATGGCGATGGTGACAGGCAATGCCTCATACCAGTTATAACAAATGGTTCCATTATTGTTTTGAATATATTCAATCATATAGTTAATAATTGTAATGACAACTATGTGAAGTCCGATAATCACTAGGGTACCAATTGAAAGATTTATAGTTACTTGCGGCTTATAGTGGCACAGCAACTTGCAACCATAAAGTATGCCAAAGAGAAATCCGATGTTTGATGGATAGAAAAGGGCAATGTGTAGGATGTGCTGACCAGCTCTGAAAGCTTGAAGATGCCAATGGAAAAACAGGATACTTATGCAGAGACAGAGGATGCAACCAATCAGATTACGACTTGGCTTAATATCCCTGAATAATAGGTTTTGCCCGAATACATAACCTATATAATAATATGGTAGTCGCCTAAGGATTCCCATCGGTGTCAGATTAGGAGCAAAATAGTAGTATTTATTGGCTGTATAAAGAACACCGGAAATGATACATAGTGAGATCATGACCTGATGCAGATAGCGAGTCTTTCGGCATAAGTCAGTGGTGATATGCATAAAGAGAATGGCAGGCAGATACCATAATGGTCCATTTAGCGGTTCGCAGAAAAAATTCTTATGCTCGAATAGTAGTGCTCCCCAGATAGGGCGCATGGCTTGGAAGAGGTCTGGCATACAGCCATTAAGCATATAAAACTTAACCAGCCAGTAAGGATAGATAATAGCATTATAAAAGAGGTAGGGTAGGATGAGGCTATACCAGTATTTCTGCCAGTTCGCCTTGTCACTACCGTGATCTTTTTTCAGATAGCCGGAAATAAAGAAGAAGATAGTAATAAGATTGGCCTGTAGGAATCGATAATAGAACCAATCCTGCGATTGCGGCAGATGGCAGAATACCACACAGCAAACCGCCATTGCCTTTGCCCAATCAATCCAAATGATTCTCTCTTTCATACGGCAAAAGTACAATAATCTTTTGAATAATCCAAGTTTTTGTGGAAAAACTTGTACCTTTGCATCCGTAATGGGGAAGGAGAGAATAGAATATATTGATGCGATGCGGGGATTCACGATGATTCTCGTCATCTATTCGCATATCTGTCATTTTTGCTTTGGGGATTCCTTATTGGGATTCAATGCGGTGTTTTTTCTCTTCCGTCTGCCATGCTTCTTCTTTATCAGTGGCTGGCTGTTTGAAACAGCTGCCTATCAACCATTCAGGAAGGTGACTCGTCATAAGATGATGGTACAGCTGCTTCCAACATTCATATTCCTGTTGTTGTTAGCCCCACCACCTGAGTTCTTTCATCAGTTGGGAGCATTAAAAGGCGGTTATTGGTTCACTTTTGCCCTTTTCGAGTTTTTTATTCTCTATATGCTGATAGTGCGACTTTGTAGGAGATGGGATTTTGTTATGGCATTGTTGATTACCTTAGGCTCTTTTTGTTATGCGCGGTATTATCATGTCATTCAGACTTCAGCTGTTGGTTGGCAAGCAATTGGTGTTAAGGTACTGGGATTCTTGAGTGTTGTCGTATGGCGCTATTTCCTGTTTTTCTATATTGGAGCATGGGTCAGACGGCATTTCGATGCATTTGTTCGTTGGACGGATAAACCTGCTGTCCTAGTGCTTATTACAGCAGTTTTTTTCTTTGTGGCTTCAACGCCTCACAGGGATATCCTGATTTATGAGATCTTTCGACTATATGTAGGCGGTATAAGTGGTATGTGGATGATATTCAGTCTTTTCCGTCTTTCTGCTTCATGGTTACAGCGGATTCATCTGTCTAAGCCTCTGCAGTATGTCGGAACACGAACGCTTGATATCTATTTACTACACTTTTTCTTCCTGCCACGTTTCCTGTTGTCTTATGCAGATCAGCTGCATGCGTTTGATAGTCATGTAATAGAGTTTGTCACTATTCTTTGCATTTCGTTGTTGGTTTTAGCTGTGACTTTACTTGTCAGCTATCTAATCCGACTCAATCCCTTCCTCGGGCATTATCTCTTTGGAGTCAAATATGATAAATATCGTGCTTAATTTGTGTAATTAATGTTAATTTCTGCCGATTTGTAGTACTTTTCTTCTTGTTTGGGAGATTTCTTCGTATATTTGCCGACAATAAAACAAATTTTTAAAATATATTTTTATGAAAAAGTTAAAAGTATCCGCAATGCTAGGCTTGCTGTTACTTGCAAGCTGTAGTAAAAGTGTTGACTATTATGAACCAGAGCCAACTCCAACCCCATCTCCTTCAACTGTTGAAGACCCTAAGCAACATGCAGAAAGAGTACTAGGTTTCACCATTCCTTCAGACCAGGATTGGATTTCAACGACCAAAGGAACCGTCAAGGTAAATGTTACCTCTTCGGTTAAGAGTGTTGCTATTATGGCAATGGTTAGTCAGACTGATGAAAATGGTGAATCATTCAATTCCATGACTGTTTTGAATGAGGTTGAGACCAATAATCAGTCTTCTCTTACCATCAATTATGATACTCCTTCAAAGGTAGAGGCTCTCTATGCTGCATTCTACACAGATTCTGGATGTAAGTATGAGAAGATAGAAGGTAGTTCTGTATCGTTCACTCAACCTGCTATGACTAGAGGTTCAACGGATGTATTTGAGTTTCCTTCTGGCGAATATTCAATAGCCTCCATAGAATCATCTTATGCAGCACAACGCACTGGATATCTGGTTAGTGGTGTTTCTGATGAGAAGTTATATTCGTTTAATGACTATGCAGGCTTAAGGATAGACGCGCCAGCTTATTCAGAAGCCTATGCCAACCGTTTGAGAGATTTGCTTTTCTCATATTTCCCCAATGGCAGAAGTCATAAGAATATTACGAAGGTGAGAGCAAGTGGTTATTCAGATGATAATGCCTATCGTATGACTACTGGTGAAAATCAGCCTATCGTGGTTTGTCCTATCTATAAGAATGATGGCGGTTATAAGGAGGTTATTAACTCTGATTTGTACTATTATTATTTCAAACCAGCAGATTTGGCGAATGCTACTGATAAGGTGGCTTTCCTGCAGAACCTGCCCAAGTATAAGCTGATTCCTTTAGGTGATCATTTTGTTGGCGATAAGGATGATGTGCTCGCTAAGACTGCTGGCTATGCCTGTCTCTATTTTGGCGATGGCGCTCCCCAGGAAGGACAGACAGGTACCTTTATATTCCCTGCAGGTTATAAGATTGGCTTTATGGTTCGAGCCAAAACTGATGCAGAAAATGGAGTGAAGAAAGGTGAACTTTATTTTGATGGAAGATTGAACACCAAGATTAATACAGATAAAGGGTTTAACTTTAAAAGTTCTGGTTTGGCGAATGGTGATCCACGTGCCACATGGTTTAAAATGGAAGACAGAATTTTGCTCTGTTGGGAGTCTGGAACAGATGGCGACTTCAATGATATCCTGATGGAGGTTGAAGGAAGCGTAACAGATCCTGATGTCGTTCTTGAGTTTGACTATAATACTTATACTTTCTGTTTCGAGGATAGACAATTGGGCGATTACGATTTGAATGATGTTGTTATTAAGGCTAAGCGTCTTGACAAGACTCATGTAGAGTATTCTATAGTAGCCTGCGGTGCGCAAGATCAGTTGTATGTGAAGAATATTAATGCTGGTGTTATCACAGATAATGCCGAGGTTCATTCACTCTTCAATAAAGGAACCAACCAGTTTATTAACACAGAAAGTGGTGCATCTTATGTTGATCCAGTTGTCGTTGTTAAGGAGGTTAGTGAGTCGTTCAGCTTCTTGGATGAGGCTACGCAGCCTTATCTCTATGACAAGACAACAGATTTGGAGGTAAAATTGTCTAAGAAGGGTGAAAAACCTCATGGTATTATGATTCCTTATGATTTCAAATATCCATTAGAACAGGTTTGCGTCAAAGATGCTTATACAGAGTTCGCAAACTGGGGAAAGAAAGACATTCTCTCTTCTAATTGGTACACAAAACCTGCCAAGGGAAAGGTATATACCAAATAATCATTCTTAAAGAGTTTTTTAAGATAGTGTGAAGTTACAACTTCACACTATTTTTTGTTTGCATCAGTAGAACAAACTACAAATAGATAATCACAAAGAAAGAAGCGATCCAGCCAAGGATGCAGAACTGGACGAAGTGATCCTTGATTAGACTCTTCGTGGGGGAGCCGCTCAAACCAAATACAATCATATTCTGTAGATAGCGAAGAAGTCCTGCAAGCACCCAACCGCTGGTGAGATAGACATAACGGGTACCCATCCGCTGGATGACTTCTGGCGACATGGTGTACATGATGTAGCAAACCAATGTTACTGAGGCGATAATGGCAGTGGCCTCATTGATAAACGTTTTGTTGTAGCCAGTAATCGATACACGAGGCTTGGTGCCAGTCTGCTCATAGATGCGATAGTCGTCGTTGCGCTTGGTGAATGCCAGGAAGAGGGTCACTAGGAAGGTCATCATCACCAGCCAATGGGAAATCCATACATCCGTTGTCAGACCACCTGCCAGCACTCGCATGACAAAACCGATAGCGATGATTGATACGTCTAGGATAGCATATTGCTTAAGACGAATACAATAACCGATATTCATCAGCCAATAGCCTAGCACTATTATATATAAATAAGGTGTGTTGGGACTTTGAACCATTGGCAACAATACCATTGCGCCAATCATACTGAGTATCATCATCACGTAACCACTTCTGACAGATACTTTTCCTGATGCTATTGGGCGAAGGCGTTTCTTGGGGTGCAGACGATCTGCCTCCACATCTCTCAAATCGTTAAAGCAGTAGATGCTGCTTGAGATGAGACAAAAGGAGGTAAACGTTATAAATGTGGGCCAAAAATGTTCAGACTTCAACAGGTTGTTGCTGAAGAATATCGGAGCAAAGACAAAGATATTCTTTAGCCATTGCAGCGGACGCAGGAGTCGTAAATAATTAATCATCTTCAAAATTTCAACGGTGCAAAGATACGAATAAGCGAGTGAAATTCCAAATAACAGATGGATTTTATTTTAAAATCTGATGTTACTTTCACTCGAATCTCTTGAAATGCCCTTGTACAAAGGGCTGGAGGCGGGTGAGGGTAGGTGATTTACCCTCACTCGTCTCTCACTCGACCCTCAAACGATGGTCTTTAGGGGAATGACCTTGTAGAAGGATTTATGCCCACATTCCGTATAGGCATACCCAAGTGCACGCATAGCCTTGCCTAAATAGACTCTCGTGCCAGTCGTATCCTTCACCGTAGGATAGTACTTAGTGATGATTTCCAACAGCTTGTCACTATTCATCGATTGGCCCACCTCTCCAGGATTCGGTTTACGGAAGCAGATGTTTACGATTTCTGCTATGTCTTTCTTCTCCATAAAATCCTTGTTCAACTCCTGAATGCGAATCACCTCTTCGTTGTTGAACCAATAAGGTGACTTCTGCATTCTGAGTTCATGCAGCACCTGGGCATATAACTGACTATAGTTAGTCTCGCCAGTGTTGTCAATGTACTTTCCATCAGGGATCCTGATGCAGATAAATCGGCGCGAGCCAGAGGGATCTTTCAGCGGATGAAGGCTGTTTGTTGTAGCCACAAATGAGGCATAGCGGGGGCGATCTTCCTGTGAAGCTCCATAGATAGGGCGCCCGTTTACCTTATTCTTACTGAGTGTCTGTTTCAGTGAGGCTTGCTGACTGTCTGGGATGGCATCCAGTTCGTCAAGGTTCACAAACAGATCACTTGTCAAAGCCATCTCCTTATCGAACTTGTTCGACAGGTTCAGGTGATCCAGATAGTACATTCGCAGATGAGGAGGTAGCAGGCGTGCGAAAAATGTTGTCTTGCCACTTCCCTGAGCACCAACCAAGATTGGTACGCACTCATTGCCATGAATGGTGTCCATCTGAAGCCAATGTGCCACAGCAGATCGGAGCCAGGTAGCCAGATAGCCCATCAGCTCAGAATCCACCCCTGGTATCCGATTGAAAAGTTTTGCCACATGGTTCTCTCCATCCCATTGGGGCAGATGCTCCAAATAGTCGGCAATGGGGTCGAAGGTGTCGATCTCGTTGGAGTTGATATACTCCACGATGTCCGACTTCGGAGAACCTTTCTTGCAGATGTTGTCACGCTTGGCATGGATAATAATGCTGTTAAGGGCTGGTTGAGTCAGAATCTCCCACTGAGGATTCTGATTCTCTGCAGGTCTGGCTGCATATTCCACCTTGCCGCTAAGCACGTTTCGGCGGAATAAATACTTTGTTGTGAGGTACAGTTCAATAGTGAGCATTCCCTCTTGAGAGTCTCCAAGAGTCTCTCCGTTAATAAGAATCGTCTGATTCATAGAAAAATAAAATTAAGTTGTTTTTTTAGTCCTCTTCCTTAATTCCTTTTCCTTAGTCTTAAATGCGGTGCAAAGATACAACATTTCTTTTGTGTGGGCAAATTTTAATGCCTCAAAATATGAATTTAACAGATCAATTTGTGTTTTCTTGTATGGGGGAGTGAAGGTAAAGTGGGGGGGAAAGTGAGGGTGAAGTGAGAGAGGAGTGAGGGTGATAACTAGTCTTAGTGCCATATATTTATGCACAATTGCATATTTATACATACTTTTTGTCGGGATTTACTAGTAAACCTACCAGTAATTGTTTTATGCCTATGAAATTTTTACTATATAGTTATGTAGTAAAGTCAATTTGTTATTAAAAATCGTCGTTTTTCAATTTGCATAAATATGCGTTATGTGGTGGGGAGTAGAAAGTAAATTGATAATTATTTGCATTTCTCAAATTTAATTCTTATATTTGCAGCATTATATAAATATTAGTTAGTTATGGTTGATTATAGTAGTATTTTTAGGAAGGCTTGTTTGGGATTTAGCCTTGCTGTTTTGTTGGCGGCGTGTGTTGACAAGTCTAAGTATGAAGGTCCTGGCTCCACAGAAGAAGAACCTTCGGTGAAAGTTCCTAATTCGTTCGACTTTTCTACAGTACAGAAAGTAAACCTCAGTGTAGATTATTCTGCCATTAAGACTTATGGTCCCGTATTCTTCGGTATTTATACAGAGAATCCTTTTATTATTCAAGAGGATGCTCCAGATGATCTGTGGAACGAGAACGTGAGTCCGATTTATGAAGACTATACAGAGGATAATGGTAAGTTTAATGCTGTGGTAGAATTGCCCGCATATGCAAAGCATTTGTATATTGCTACTGGTAACTTTTTTACCGGTATGATGCTGTTAGAGGCTGATGTGAAGGATGGTGCAGCTTCAGTTGTAGCTGAGGGGCATAAGGTTTATGCGGCTCGTGCAGCTACTCGTGCTGAAGGACCTGGTGAATCTACAAACAATATGTCAAAACTCAATCTGACGAATACTATTGGTGGCGTAAAAGAGAGAGTGTATAACGATTGGAAGAACTGGTTAGGTACATGGAACTCTGCTTCTGGTCGTCCAGACTATCTGCTTGACAAGGCAACTGCCGATTCAAAGTTGGTTATTAGTGAAGAAGAAATGGAGGGCTTGTATGCTGCTGTGGGTTCTGCGTTTGTATCTGGCAGCACTATGAATGATGAATATAGTTCTTATCCCGACCTTCTTCTTACTCAGGATTCAGAGGTTACCTTTACACTTTTGGGCGGAAGTACGTGCTGGAATTCTACGTTAGGTTATTATTATTATACTGATGACAAAAAGCCCACCAATCCGATGGATATAAATATAATCATGCTATTCCCTAATACACAGGATGGCCAATGGGCTAGAGCTACTGAAAAAAAATTAAAGAGCTATAATGGAAATATTGGTGTAAACCGTGGTGATGTAGTTCAACTGATGTATTATCCTAACATTGCCAACAATGATAAGACGGGTGCAACCAAGGTATTCCCCAAAGGAACAAGAATTGGTTTTATTTTGAAGACTCAGGGATGGGCTGCGCAAGGCAATCCATACTCTATCTTGTGTGATAATAATGGAAAGGACAAATATTGGAATACTACATACAACATATGGAGCTCCACAACAGAAGGCCTTTCTGTCGGTAGACCGAGAAATAGTGAATCATATAAATGCCCTATACAGAATGGCGAAAGTCGCGGTGCAAAGTTCAGTTATAAAACTAAAAATGGCGATAATTATACGATTATCTCGTTTGAGGATGCAATGGACGATACAGATTTCGACGATCTGATTTTCGCTTTGAAGCCAGTTGGTGTTTTTGCTCCTTTACCAGAAATAGCCAACAGGAAATCTTCCACAACAGGTGTCTATGCTTTTGAGGATAAGTGGCCAAGTAAGGGAGACTATGACCTTAATGATGCTGTGGTCAACGCTAAACATGAAAGAGAGTTCGATAGCAATGGTAAGATTATTAAGGAGACTTTCTATCTGACTACCTATCAGAACTATGTGGAGTTGACTAGTGGTCTGGCCTTGACACTGAATACGCAGGTTAATCCCAAGAGTATTGCTATGAAGAAGATTGCGCCAGGATCGACTGTTGCAGAAGAAGCTTCATTCGTCAAGGATAGAGCAGTTTATTATTTGACTGATGATATCAAGGCGGAGATTGGTACCACCTATATCCTCGAACTGACATATAATACAGCTTTAGACTCATCAAGCAAGATGGCTTCTATTCAACCATTCATCTATCGCTCTGAAGGTACCCAGAACTGGGAGGTTCATATCCCAATGGAGGCACCAACGCCCCAAATGAATACCAGTTATTTTGGAAAAGATGACGACTGCTCAGATCAAATCCATGGGTTGTTCTTTGTTCGTCAAGGTAACTATCCGTTTGCTTTCTACCTGAAGAATGCTGACATCAACGCATTTAAGGAGACGATTCTGAAGCGTGAGAATGAGAGTATTCCTATCGACCAGTTCTTCCCAGGTTTCTTAGATTGGTCAATCTCTGGCGGAACCTATAGTGCTGATTGGTATCTTAAACCAGAATAGAATACTAAGCAATATCCTATAGAAATTTAGCGTGCAGACCTTCTTGTCTGCACGCTAAATTTCTGTGTCTACTGAAAGGGTGCATTATATCATTCTTGGAAAAATGTTATTTTAATGCCATTATTACATTGGAAAAGTGTAAGAAAATGGGTTTATTTGTATTGGAAAAGTGTATTTAATTTAGTTTGTATGCTTGTATTTAAGTAAAATGTTGTATCTTTGCGGCGTTAATTCCGCAAAGAGAAGTTATATGGTAAAACG
>JAEEGH010026229.1_pt1 | contig 11623 bp, 9 predicted proteins | sample 9134181 | NCBI WGS metagenome assembly JAEEGH01 (sample SAMN16246544, study PRJNA631951) | gut metagenome | biome: gut microbiome; feature: rumen; material: DP-attached | host: Bos | place: Iran: Karaj | collected 2018-10 | reverse complement strand
CATGGAGCAGACGAACGGCGAGCCTGAACAACGCTTCCTGAAGGACCTGGGTAAGGAGTATTATCGCCTTCAGTTCCTCGTGGACACGAAGAGCGAACACATTACCAAGGAGATGCAGGTATCCATGAAAGCTGGAGAGATTGTCGGCAAGATATATGAAGCTTTGCTGAAACAATATGACGACAACTCGGCGGAAGCCTTGCGCTGGCTGAACATTTTGTGTGTCCGAATTGTGTTCTGCCTTTATGCCGAGGATGCTGGAGTGTTTCGGCATGACCAGTTCCATGATTACCTCAATGGATACAATGCCGATGACCTCAGCGATGCACTTCAGAAGCTTTTCAATGTGCTCAACACGCCTTTGGAAAAACGCAGCAAGTATCTGAAAGACGACTTGAAGGCGTTCCCTTATACTAATGGGGGCTTGTTTGAGGAGGAGATAGAGATACCGATATTCACTGAAGAACTGAAACAGGTTTTGCTCCAGAACGCAAGCCTTGATTTCGACTGGAGCGAGATTTCGCCCACCATATTCGGTGCCGTGTTTGAATCGACACTGAACCCAGAGACCAGACGCAGCGGCGGAATGCACTATACCTCAATTGAGAACATTCATAAGGTGATTGACCCGCTTTTCCTGAACGACTTGCGCCGCGAGTTGGATGAGATTTTGGAAGAAAAGGTGGAGAAGACGCGCTTGCGTCGGCTCGACGAGTATCAGAACAAATTGGCCTCGCTGACCTTCCTCGACCCTGCCTGTGGTAGTGGCAATTTCCTGACAGAGACCTACTTGAGCCTGCGAAGGTTGGAAAACGAGGTGTTTCGCGAAAAGTATCATGGACAGATGATGATGGGAGAGTTCCTGAACCCCATCAAGGTGAGCATCAATCAATTCTACGGCATTGAGATTAACGATTTTGCCGTCACTGTGGCCACTACTGCCTTGTGGATTTCGGAGGCACAGATGCTGGCTGAGACCGAGCGCATCGTTCAGCACGACATTGACTTCTTGCCATTAAAGAGTTATGCCAACATCAAGGAGGGCAATGCACTATGCATGAATTGGTCCACATTGGAAAAAGAAGCATCTGTACCTTACCTTTATACGAAGAAGCTGAATGTGTTTAAAGTGGAAAGCCTTCCTGAGGAGGTTCTTTCCGCTCAATCTATGGTCGGCGAACCTGCACCAGAATACAAAAAGGTGTACGATGAATTGAATGTGGTGGCACAAGAAGTCGAGGAGAAAACGCTTCCCCCCAAGCAAGCCCTGAAACCAGTTGTTTACGATTACATTATGGGTAATCCGCCATTTGTAGGGGCAAGGCTTATGTCTGAATCACAAAAGAAAGATGTGCTCTCGGTGTTTGGCAACATAAAGAATGTAGGCAACTTGGATTATGTGAGTTGCTGGTACAAAAAAGCAGCCGACCTTATTCAAGGAACAAATATTCATGTTGCTTTGGTATCAACCAACTCCATTACTCAAGGCGAGCAAGTCCCAATCCTGTGGAAAGCATTGGCTCAAATGGGAGTAAAGATAGACTTTGCCCATCGCACTTTCCGGTGGGATAGCGAAGCTGACATCAAAGCCCATGTGCATTGTGTTATCGTTGGCTTCAGTTGCACAGAAAGTGTGAAACCGAAAACTCTCTATCTCAATGAATCGCAATCCGTTGGGGCAAGCAATATCAATGGCTATCTGATTGATGCGCCCGATGTCTTTGTGGAAAGCAGAAAAGTGCCGTTGTCTCTTGTCCCGGAAATTATGTTTGGCAGTATGCCCAATGACGGGGGGAATTTCATTTTAAGCGAGGAAGAAGCCGTTGCCATGAAATCCAAATATCCTGAGAGCGAAAGATTTATCAAGAAGTTTTTGGGAGCGAAAGAATTTATCAACAACAAGAAACGCTATTGTTTGTGGCTCGTAAATGCAAGTCCGGCAGAGTTGCGCAAGATTCCTCCGATTATGGAAAGAGTTGAAAACGTGCAGAAATTACGGAGCGGGAGCAAACGTGCAGCAACCCGGAAACTGGCAGCCACTCCAACGCTTTTTGGAGAGATACGCCAGCCAAAAAGTGGTCAATATCTTATGATTCCGAGTGTTTCTTCAGAGCGACGTAGATATATTCCTGTCGGTTTTTTGAGCGCGGAAACCATAGCATCTGACGCTTCTTTGATTGTACCTAACGCCTCACTCTATCATTTTGGGGTTCTCACAAGCAACGTTCACATGGCCTGGATGCGTGCTGTTGCGGGTCGTTTGAAAAGTGACTACCGTTACAGTGCATCCATTGTATATAACAATTTCCCATGGCCGAATCCAACTGAAGCACAAAGAGCAAAGATTGAGCAGACAGCGCAAGCCATCCTTGACGCTCGCGCCAAGTTCCCAGATTGCAGCCTTGCCGACCTTTACGATGAGGCAGCCATGCCACCCGAGTTGCGCCACGCTCATCAGGAGAATGACCGCGCTGTGATGCAAGCCTATGGCTTCCCCGTGAAATCAACTTTCCAGGAAAGTGAATGCGTAGCGGAGCTGTTTAGGATGTATCAGGGGATGGTGAAGTGAAGTGTCAATATACACGATTCAGGCATAGGATTGGGTTGCGGAGTTTTTACTAGTTTTACCTTTTCAAAACAACATAATATGAAAAAAGTAGTCGTAATATCAACCAGCCTAAGAGCTGGTTCAAACAGTCAAGTATTGGCGGAGCAGTTTGCCGAGGGTGCAAAAACTGCTGGCCATCAAGTTGAATTTATCTCACTGAGAGGCAAGGAAATCAAGTTCTGTGTCGGATGCCTGGCTTGCCAGAAGTTAGGCGCATGTGTCATCAAGGACGACGTACCTGCCATCATGGAAAGTGTTCTTAACGCCGATGTGGTGTGCTGGGCAACGCCCATCTATTACTACGAGATGAGCGGCCAGATGAAGACCCTCATCGACCGAATGAATGCCATGTATCCCAAAGATTACAATTTCCGCGACGTGTATCTGCTGGCCACTGCCACTGAAAACGAGGAAGGAACTCCCAAACGTGCAGAAACAGGCCTCACCGGTTGGATTGACTGCTATCCCAAGAGCCGTCTGGCAGGAACGCTCTTCTGTGGTGGAGTGACCATGCCCCGAGATATTGAGGGTAACGGCAAGTTGCAGGAGGCGTACGAACTGGGCAAAAACGTGTAAATTTTCGACAATCAATAATCCGCAACTTGGGCGAAGGCTTGAGCTGCGGATTTTTTTATATGACAATAAGGCTGTCACTTTCTCGAAAAAATTATTTGAGAAGGAATATACAATCCGAATTTTAATTTCCCCGAATTCGGGGAAATTAAAAACATGGCTGGACTAAAGTAACTGGCTGCAGTCACAACCTTACATATCCACTTTAGCAATGATTTCAGTTGTGTTGGATGTACCGCTTATTTCGGAGCCGAATTAGGTTTGTGTTGTATTTTTTGTCTCTTTACCTGTTCATTGGGAAAAAATGACTATCTTTGCCATCGATAAACAGGAAGGACTTGATTATGAGTTACTCGGAAATGGCACAACTAGAACTGATGAACGCGGCTGCCAATGTCACCACAAAGGAAGACTTGGATGCGCTGAAATTGACTTTGTCGCTCTTCTTTGCTGAACTGGCACAAAGGGCTATTGACAAGCTATGGGACGAGGGCAAGTTCGACCAAACAAAATTGGACGAACTGCGTGGAAAACATTTGCGTATATTTCCGAAGACAACCATTTCAACCGACTCAAATCACTTCCTTACCCAAAATTGAAGATTCTGACTTTGGATGAGTTTAATGCTGTTGAAAGAGAGTCTTGATATATTAAATAATTGAATATCAAAACAATAAAAACGAAATAAACAAAGAAGCATTCCGCAATTCAGGTAAAGGCTTGGGTTGCGGATTTTTCATTTATTCATAAATCCTTCCTAACTTTGCACATTGAATCTACACCTTTTGCATATATTAGGGAAATAATATACTTTTGCAGGCAAATTATTCTTGATATTGATGGTGAAAGGTGAAATAACACAATAAGAAAAATGTCTAAAAACAACAGTAATCCCCAAATTCTTAGTATTGACTTTGAAGAGTTTCGTAATATTTACCGAGATGGAATAACTCCTCAGGCTCATCCTTTGGAAAAAGATGACAAGTTATGTTTTGGTATGAATCCAAAGGCAAGAGTTCTTGTAGCATATGTGCCTCAAGAGAACGCCAAACCATACGAGGAACTCAAAGCATCTGAGTATTTCACACGGCCCAAATTTCCGAACACCATCAATCTTCAGGAAGTTGAATATTTTGTACCTTATTTCAAGGGTAAGGGTATTCGTGACATATATAAAGTTCACCATATCAACACATGCACAAAAAAAGAGTTTGACCCTGAAAGCGACGACGAAAGAATGCGGTTGTTGTTTCAGTTTAAGTTTGTCAGACACTTATTTGACGAATATAAACCTCACGATTTGAGAATTTGGTATTGTTTCACAGACACGACTGTAAAAGAAATAATAGAAGAAAAAACAATCGTACGCTTTATTGATCTTTTTGCAGGTATAGGTGGTATTCGGTTAGGGTTAGAACAAGCCGCACACGAGCTGGGATATGACACGAAGTGCGTAATGACATCTGAGATAAAACCAGCCGCGATAAAAGTTTTAAAACAAAACCATCCCCAAGAAAATATTTGTGGAGATATTACACAGATTGATTCAGAGGATATTCCTAATTTTGATATTTTATGCGCGGGATTCCCGTGTCAAGCTTTTTCATATGCTGGAAAAAGAATGGGCTTTGAAGATGCAAGAGGAACTCTGTTTTTCGAAGTGGCAAGAATATTGAGAGACAAACGACCTAAAGGTTTTATTCTGGAAAACGTAGAAGGCTTAGTAACGCATGATGGTGGTAAAACATTCGAGGTGATATTAGGCATTCTACATTCTTTGCATTACAAAGTTTCATACCGTGTATTGAACTCAAAAGATTTTGGCGTACCCCAAGAAAGAAAACGAATATACATAGTTGGGACTAAAGGAAAAACAGTTGGCTTGGAATCTTTTGAAATAATCCATAACTATGTGGAAACAATCTTGGAAAAAGGGCAGCCGCTGTCCAAAAGTAGTTTTATAAACAACCTTTTACGTTTTTACTCTGCTACCTCATTACAAGGGAAAAAAATAAAAGACAAACGAGGAGGTGATGCAAATATCCACAGTTGGGATTTGGAGATGAAAGGACATATCACCAAAGAACAAAAAGACCTATTAAATCAAATTTTGCATGAACGACGCAAACATAAGTGGGCTGAAATTTACGGGATAGAATGGATGGATGGAATGCCACTAACTATTGATATGATTAGACAATTCTATAATGTGCCTAATTTAGAGGACATGCTTGACGATTTGGTAGAGAAAGGGTATTTAGTTTATGAGCCACCCAAAAAGGTAGTCATCAGTCAGTCTGCGACAGGGGTTGTACGTTCTAGACAAAGAGACTCAAGTTTACCTAAAGGATATAATATTGTAGCAGGAAAACTCAGTTTTGAGGTGTCTGAAATATTAGACCCCAAAGGATATGCTCCCACATTGGTGGCCATGGATATGCATCGCATACATGTTGTGGATGGAGAAGGTATTAGGCAATTAACATTAACTGAAGGGAAACGGCTATTTGGCTATCCTGACAATTACATGATGGATGTTTCCGTCAAGGAAGGGTATGATCTGTTGGGTAACACAGTGGTCGTTCCTGTAATTAAAGCTGTTGCTAATAGATTATTAAAGACAATACAATGAAAACAGTCACAATTGATCAAGCGTATGACGAACTTGTCAACAACTTCAAAGTTAATAACGCTTCAGGAAATATCCAATTCAACCTTAAAGATTTTCAAATAGTGGTTAAACAACCTAACGTTGTTGGCAATATCATCGAAGAATGGCTATCTGATTATTGGTTAGAGCATAAGAAGTATAGTATCATTCACAATTTAGGACAAACGGCACCAGACTTTTGGTTTGATCCCGAAAACAAAGAACATGAACTATTAGAAATCAAATGCTTTGATTATTTGAATCGTGGACCAGGCTTTGATATAGCCAACTTCCAGTCGTATATCCGTGAGATAATCGATAAACCTTATCGCTTGCATAGTAAGTATTTAGCAATTGGATATGGCATGGATATAGAAACAGGAACTGTTACTATCTACCAAGTATGGCTAAAAAACGTTTGGGAATTGTGTTGTGCGAGCAGCAACAGACCCATAAAGGTTCAAGAAAAGAAAAACGTCATCTATAATATTCGGCCTTCGGTATGGTATGGAAATCGTTCTTCTTTTCCTACATTTGAATCATTAGAAGACTTTCTCGCCGCAATTGAACAAACCATTTATGACTATAATCAGACTCGTCCTATTGCGGAGCATTGGCTTAAAAACTTGAAAGATAGTTATGAAAAGTTTTTCGGAATCTCTCTTAATGTTCCAAGATGGTACGATATTAAAGACAAGTATGTTCTAAAGCAAGGAAAGTGATTATAGGGCTTCTAAATCCGCAATTCAAGCAAAAACTTGTCTTGCGGATTTTTTCGTACCTTTGCGCAATCATAAAAGATACCCCACCATGGCAAGCAACCCCGACTTCGTTCAATATATCGCCGACCAATGCGCTGGTGCAGGCGAGATTACCGTGAAAAAGATGTTTGGCGACTACGGCATCTATTGCGACGGCGTCATCTTTGGCCTCATCTGCGACAACCGTTTCTACCTGAAACCAACCGAGGCTGGCCGCTCGCTGTTGCGTAGCATTGAAATGCGTCCGCCTTACGACGGCGCGAAAGAATACTTCTTCATTGAAGACGTGGACGACCGCGATTATATTGCCGAACTTGTTCGAGTGACTTGCAAGGAACTGCCGTTGGCGAAACCAAAAAGAAAATGATGGTTAAAGACTAACCCATTATGCAGAACGACATTGAAAACATCCTCAACGAGATAGCCTCCAAAGGTCCACAGGTGCTGTGCCGCGAGGTGCTTTCCATCGGCGACACGATGGACGTGCTGCGCAGCAAGTGGACGGTGGAGATCCTCACCGCCATCCTATGCGGAAGCACACGGTTCAAGGACATCTTGACGGCTGTCCACGGACTGAGCGACAAGGTGCTAACCGAAAGGATACGCCAGATGGCCGACGACCGCCTCATCGAGAAACACGAGTGCTATGGCTATCCGCCGCGTGTGGAATACAACCTCACCGACCACGGCAAACAGCTCTATGTCATCGTCTATCGCATGACGGAATGGGGCTTGGAACATCGGCGACTGATGCTGGGGAAATGACCAATACCACCTACCAACAGGTAAGTAACGATGGCGCTTCCGGGAAACGGCTGTAATTTTGCACCGTAATTCAAAAACGAAACACCATGCATTTTACTGATCCCGTTTATCGTAATCCCTATTGGCCCACTTGGCCGTTGATTCAAATCACACAAAGTTGCACCCACAACCGCTGCGAGTTCTGCACCATGTATAAAGGCATCCCGTTCCGGATGCAGCCGATGGAGTGGATCGAGGAAGACCTCAAGGAGATTGCCGCCACCGACCCTCACGCCAAAACCATCCAACTGCTCAGTGCCAATCCTCTGGTGATGAGCTACGACAACCTGATGACTCGTCTCGAACTCATCCGCAAATACCTGCCCGACTTGGAGTACATGTACACCGCCACGCGCGTCTCCGACTTGAAAGACAAGACCGTAGAGCAGCTGCGCAACCTGCGCGACATTGGCCTGAAGGAAATCTCGCTCGGTGTGGAGAGCGGCGACGACTGGACGCTGGAACGCATCCAAAAAGGCTACCGCTCAACCGACATCCTGGAGCAATGCCACAAGCTGGAAGCAGCTGGTATCGCCTATTGGGTGACCTTCCTCAACGGCGTGGCTGGCAAAGAACACAGCCGTGACCACGCTGTCAATTCCGCCAAGATATTCAGCCAGTGCAAGCCGATGCTTGTGGGCACGGGCAGTCTGACGCTGTTTCCAGGGACTCCGTTACTGGAAGAAGCACAGAGAGGCGAATTCACACCACTCTCCGAAAAAGAAATGCTCATTGAACTGAAAACCTTCGTGGAGAACCTGACCTGCGACTGCAAGTTTATCACACATCACACGGTTTCGGGCAAGAACCTGACAGGTCCGGACTTCCTGAAACGCAAGGACAGCATTGTCGCAGCGCTCGAACACGAGATTGAACACGGCGACATGGACGCTATGGCTGCAATCAGAAGAAATAAGAGGTCGCTATGAGTGTCAAGGGATTTGAACGTACAGACGGTCTTTTTCTCTCTGCGGACTGACCGTGAGACTGCGGATATGGAACTGGCTTCGGGCATTCGCCGTTGCAGTTCGCTCGGACGTTTCGGTCCATCAAGCAGTTCATAAATGATATACGGTTATCACTTGCCCCCCATCACCTCGATGGCGATGCGAAAACCGCAGTTGATGTCGATGGGGATTTTCTTGTTGTACATAATCGTCAAATTGGAATTTAATTGATAATCTTTGCCACTCTAAAGTCCTTCATATCATCACAGACATCACCGGCTACGCCCATCCGGGGCGATGGCAGAAAAAGCTGGTTGGATGTGAAATTCTTGTCATGTGTTATAAATCCAAACTATTCTTATTCAGCAAGAAATCCATCAGACCCATCATCAGGATGCCTTTTTCATTGCGCCAAGGCTTGATATTGTCTTTCACAATGACAATTTTCTTGAAAGAGTCATCAATGTTTAGCAGCGATTGAGTTTCTTGATCCTCTTTCTCCTTATCCGGGATGGCCAAGGCAGACTGTATATAGTAGCGCTGACTTGCCTGATTGACCACGAAGTCCACTTCAAGGCGCACTCTCTCCTGTTTACCGTCTTCCGTCCTCTTCCGCAGTTCCACCTGACCGACATCTACCTGATAACCACGCAAGCAGAGTTCGTTGTATATGACATTCTCCATGATATGATTCTCCTCCTGCTGGCGGAAGTTTATCAATGCATTTCGGATGCCCAGATCCTCAAAATAATATTTCGACAGCGTACCTATGTACTTCCTTCCCTTCACATCAAAACGCTCTGCCTTCCTGATGACAAAAGTCTCTTGAAGATGAAGAAGATACTTGTCTATTGTCTGACCCGTAATATTTGAGTTCTCGACACTCTTAAATGTATTTGCAATCTTCGTAGGGTTATTGGGAGAGCCGATAGAGGAAGCCAAGATACTGACCAGTTCACGCAGTTCCTTGTCGTTCTTAATCTTATATCTTTCCAATATGTCTGCCATATATACGGTCTGGAAGAGCTTCCGCAGATAGTCCGCCTTTTCTTGGTCTGTAGCGAAGGACAATATTAAGGGAAGACCGCCAAAAGTGTAGTAGTCTTTCCAGGCATCGCTTTTGTCTCCGCCTACAGCAGCGTAGTATTCTGAGAAACTCAATGGATAAACCCTTATCTGATGGTCACGTCCTCTGAACTCTGTCGCAATATCTGTAGAGAGGAAGTGTGAGTTGCTTCCCGTGGCATAGACATCTGCGTTCTTTATATGTAGCAAACTGTTGAGTACATCAACAAACTCATCAACCTTCTGCACCTCATCAAGAATGACAAAATACAACTGTTGATCAACTATTCTAGACTTGACGAATGCCAGCAATACATCAGGGTCTCTCAACTCCTTGTTAGCCCTGTCCTCCAGATCCACTTCGATGATGTGGCTTTCGTCTACTCCTTCTGAAAGCAGGTGGTTGTGGAACAAGGTCTTCAACATATAAGATTTTCCGCACCTGCGCGGCCCGGTTACTACTTTGATAAATCCATTCTGTCTGGCATTAACCAGTTGATTCAAATAGATGTCTCTTTTTATCTCCATTGTACAACGAATTTGTGGCACTTGTGCCAGTTTTTCAGTGCAAAGATACGCTTAATTATTGAATACGCAAAATATATAGGCTGAAAAAATGGCACATGTGCCACTTTTTCAGCCTAAAGACGTTTGATTTCCGGTTGATTTATCTAAATTCAAGCCAATCGTGCAACATCCTGCATCAAAATTTGAATTTGCCGAAACTATCCCTTCCTGTCCGAGGGAACGATTTCCTCATGGCAGAAATTGGCAAAAAAGTTCATATATTTGCCGTGTCGTAGTTGGATGAAATGGAAGTATTCAGACATATCAGATATGCAACCGCCAAACGCTTTGAGGAACCTGTATTGGCCGAATTGTCCACCGTTGGTGCAAATGTCGATAAGCCCACGGCTTGTTACCAAAACGCGTTAAGGTTGGGCTTCTTGCTTGGAGACACTGAACCTCTGTCCCTCACGGAAGATTGCCAATTTCTTAGCATTTGGACTCCCTCATGCGAAGGAGATTATCCCGTCCTTGTTTGGATTCATGGAGGGGCATACATCGCTGGAACAGGGGAAGAGGCGGCATACGACGGTGCGGAACTCTGCCGTCAGGGAAACATGGTTGTGGTAACCATTTCCTATCGGCTGGGAGTCTTTGGCTATCTTTATAACGAAGAAAAAGGTGTCGTTAATTTAGGACTGAAAGACCAACTCATGGCGCTCCGCTGGGTGAAGGCCCATATAGCCCACTTTGGCGGCGATCCTGAGAGAATCACCCTGGCTGGTCATTCTGCAGGGGGCCATTCTGTAGCAGCAATCTTGTCCGCTTGCAATGAGCCTTTGTTTCGACGGGCTATCATCCAAAGTGCGCCACTGAGAATTCGGTCAAGTCGGCAGGATGGCAACACGCTGTTTCGCCAGTTTCTCAACGTTTCCGGCAAGCCTCTTGAAGAACTCACATCGGATGAAATGCTGGAAGCGCAAAAGATGGTCTTGTCGCACACAAAGTCGATGATGCCTCTCGGACCTATCGAACCTGACTTCACGGGTAAAACCACCATTGGTTCGCTGGAAAAAGTTCTCGTCACATGGCAAAAAGATGATGCCGCACCTTTTGTCGCCCTGGCGCTCAAGCATCAGCAGCATTTCGGAAATGCCATCGAAAACATAGCAACACTTTTTGCGACAAAGAAGGTGTTCGGTGCTCCGGCAAAGCAGTATGCCAAAGCGTTGAATGCCCAAGGTGTCCCAGCGGAAGTCCGTTGTTTGGACTGGCGACCCCAAGGAAGTCCTTTCGGTGCCTGCCACTTTTTGGAACTGTCGCTGTTGTTTGGCTCATGGAAACGATGGGAAGGCACCCAAATGCTGGGCCAGACTTCATACACAGAATGGGAAGATAGAAGCGAGCAACTCAGGACCGATTGGATATCTTTTATCAAGTAAAAGATTCAGTTTTTCATTTAAGCGAGAACACTGTTTCCTCGATTTTCCGTACTTTTGCACCCGAATTCGGCGAGCGTGTCGGTAGTCGAATCATAGGGTGAATCTGTAAGAACTATGCCAGTTGGACACATGTTTAATCGAATAGATTCTTACGTATGAAGAGAGATTCATCCAATCCAAAGATTCTTGTTGCGACTATCCTTTCGATGTCGCTGCTGACCGTGATGGCGGGAGCCGCCGTCGCACCTGCCTTGAATGCCATCAGC
>JAEEGH010026226.1_pt1 | contig 11625 bp, 10 predicted proteins | sample 9134181 | NCBI WGS metagenome assembly JAEEGH01 (sample SAMN16246544, study PRJNA631951) | gut metagenome | biome: gut microbiome; feature: rumen; material: DP-attached | host: Bos | place: Iran: Karaj | collected 2018-10 | reverse complement strand
CGCTCACATGTACCGCTCCACGGGCGACATCAACGACAGCTTCGAGTCCTTCAAGAACATCGCCCTCAGCCAGATCAACCGCGACCCCGTGATCGACTGGACGCGCCCCGTCGAAGAACTCCACGAGACGCTCCGCGCCGATGGCGGTAGCTGCTCCAACGCCCCGGGTTGCTTCAATGACATCGACATGCTCACGGTCGGCATGTTCGGCAAGGGCAACGTCGCCAACAAGGGCTGCGACGCCACGGACTACAAGACGCAGTTCGCCCTCTGGTGCTTCATGGGCGCGCCGCTCATGCTCGGCGCGGACCTCCGCAACTTCCTCAAGCCGGAGTTCAAGCCGATGCTCGACCTCGTCACCAACAAGGGGCTCATCGCGCTCGACCAGGACGAGGAGTGCCGTCCCGCCTTCCGCGCCACGAACCAGCCTTGGAACCGTGACGGAATCGTCCTCGGCCGCCTCCTCGCGAACGGCGACATCGCCATCGGCTTCTTCAACCTCGGCGAAAGCGACGCGCGCATGTACCTCTACTTTGAGACGCTCGGCATTCCCGACGCCGCCGGCATCAACCTGAAGATGGTTGACGTCATCACCGGCGAGGACTTCGGCGTGAAGCGCGAATTCGTCGACATCACCGTGCCGAAGCATGACTGCCGCATCTTCCGTTGCTCGCCCGTCGCACGGTAGGCCGGGGCTTGAATGGAGACTTGCTGGAAGTGCGGCGCGCGACTGTCGGCCGATGAAGTGGGACTCAACTACAAGGTCATCAACCGCGGCGTGACAAAGTTCCAGTGCCTGGACTGCCTCTCAACGACATTCAAGACGACGACGGAAAACCTGAAGGAGCTCATAGAGCGATTCCGCGCAGCCGGCTGCTCAATGTTCCCTCCAACAACGACAAAGGACAATCCCTGAGAAATGGCTGACGAAAAAGAAAGCTCCGGCACTTCCGGGACAACGCAGGGCGAAGGCGGTGAAAGCCGCCGCCACCACCATCACCACCATCACCGCACCGGCACTTCGTCGCAGAGCGTGACCTACCGTCCCTCAGGTTCCGGCGACTATTCGCTGCGCACGTTCGGGAAAGGCAGTTCACGCCCTCCCACCGCAATTCCCGAGGGGACCCTGCCCGTTGCCGTTTTTTCGATTCTCTTCACGGCGCTTCTCCTGGCGCCCGTGATTCTCGTCATGTTCTTCCGCAACAAGACTCTCTCGGAAACCAACTACCAGCTACGCGAGCAACTGGGCAACCTCATGGCGCAAATCGAGGAGCAGGGGGAGAACGCCGCGGCAGTGAAGCCGGCTTCCGCGCCAAAAACCCGCTACGTAGAAGACGAGCCATCGGTCCAGCCGGCAAAAAAGGTTGCGCCTTCCACAGAGGAAGTGAAGGAAGCCACAGCGGAAACGCAACGCGTCAGCGACGAGGCCATCGCGTCGGCCGTCGGCATGACCACAGAGGACATCAATGCGCTCCGCAACGACATGCGCCTTCTCCCAAACGGCATGCGCATGGTCGAGGACGAAAACGGCGACACCCTGTTTGAACGCGATGTTCTCTCGCAAAACCTCCAGAACGCCTACAACCTCCTTGCCGTGGGACAGAAGCGCGACGCCGAGGCGATTTTCGACATGATTGCCGGCGCCAAGCCGCAATGGCCGTATGGCCATTTCTTCGCCGCTCTCGCAGGCGGCAACCGGGAGAAGATGTCTACCGCCATCCGCCTCTTCTCCACCGCTCGCGCCATCGGCGCGATGACGCCCGAGGGCGAACTCTACAGCGCCCAGGCCTCGCTCTTCATGAAGTCAACCGCTTCTGCCTCTTCGTCGATTTCCCGCGTAACGTTCGCCCCTGCCGATAGTCGCGAGCTTCAGATCGGTCCCGTCTACGCGCCATCGTCCGCGCCGCCCGACATTCTCGCAAAGTTGCGTGGCATCAGAGGCGTGGGCGATGTCAGGGTCGTCGACTGGTAGGAGTTGCACATGACGCGCCTTCCACAGCCGAAAGTGAATGAACAGGTCGCCCTGCGCGACTTCAAGTACTACATCTTCGACTGGGACGACAACATCCTCCACATGCCGACGCGCATCCACCTGGAGAAGCGCCAGCCAGACGGCACCTGGAAGCACCACAGCGTCTCCACTTCGGTCTTCAGCATCGTCCGTCAGGACACCGCCAACTACCGCCCCCTCCACGACGACCGCGAGGCCGCCTTCATCGAGTTCCAGGACGACGCGCCCGACGGAGACCGCGAGAACCGCTTTGTCCGCGACACGGAAAAGGCCATAGCGCGCGTCCTGCTCGGCCAGGAGCCGCCGGGTCCCAGCTTCACCACCTTCCGCCGGATGCTCGTCGAGGGACGCCTTTTCGCCATCGTGACCGCGCGCGGCCACGCCAGCGGCACGTTGCGCAAGGGAGTCGAATCCTTCATCAACCTCGTCCTCACCCCAGCGGAGCGCGAGGAAATGCTCGCCAACCTGCGCGGCTACCGCTGGTGTTTCGACGGCGTCCGCGAATTTGGCACCGACAGCGAGGAGATCGACTATTACCTCGGTCTCAACCGCTACCACGCCGTCACCAACCCCGACTTCAAGGCGTGGATGGACCAGTACATGAACCACACGCCGACCTCCGAGGAGCGCAAGCAGTTCGCCATCCGCGACTTCGTGGAGCATCTCTTCCACGTCCTAGAGAGGATGACTGCCGACCGCTACGGCTGGCGCCCCATCAGCATCGGTTTCTCGGACGACGACCCCGCCAACGTCGCCGCCGTCCAGAAATACATCGAGGAGGCCCTCGGCCGACGTTTCCCCAACGTCCGCTTCTGCGTGTACGACACCTCCGACCCCTCAATCGAGAACGGGCGCAAAGTCACCGTCTCCGGCCAGCTCGACCTCGGTCTGTAGCATGAGCGATCTCAAAACTTTCCTTTCCTTCTTGCGCGACAGAGGAACCCCCATTGACCAGCGCCTGTTCGCGCTGCTGGAGGTGGTGCTGTTCCCAGTGAGCCTCGCGACTGTGGTGGCCATGTTCCGCCAGCCGTTCCTGCGACACTACGGATACACGCCGCCGCCGTGGATCGACAAGGTCGCGATGCCAATCCTCGTCGCCGGTGCAATCGGCTACTTGACGAACCGCCTCGCGATCGAGATGCTTTTCAAGCCCTACCGGCGCACGAACCGCCACATTCTGCCATGGCTCACATTCGGCTACTGGAAGCAGGGTCTTGTGCCGCGCAACAAGGCAAAGATAGCGGAAGTCGTCGGCAAGCAGGCAGAAGGCCGTTTCATTGACCCGTCAAAGCTGGCGGACGACATCTGCGCCGCGGTAAACGGAGCGTTGTCCGACCCGCAGGTGGCCGAATCCATACGCAAGGCCGCCAAGCGCCAGATCGAAGCCCACGGCGACGAAATCGCCAAGTCCATCACCGGCCATGTCCGAAAGGCCGTGTCGCGCCAAATAGCCGAACGTCTCGGTCCACTGGGAAGCATGGTCGCTCCCGTTGCAGACGCCGTGGTCGCCTCGGCCATCACGCCCGATGCCGTGGCGACAACGCTCGGCGGCCTGATTGACTCGCCTGACACTTCGCGGGCGCTTGAGGCTGTCCGGCCGGAAATCGAGCGCCTTGTCCGTGAGCAGTGTCTGCCGCGCATCTACGGCAGCCTGAACATCGGCGGACGCATCACGGACGCCATCGACAAGATGGACGTCGAGGAGTTCCACCAGGTGGTCAACGAAGTCGCCGCGCGCCATCTTGGCGCAATCCAAGTGCTTGGGTACATCCTAGGGGCCATAGCCGGCGCAATAGTGGTTGCGCTGAAGTAGACGACCAAGAGCGTCGGGGGTCAGGATCGAAGAGTGCGAGCGGCAATCCAGGCGGCGAGGAGGAGCATGACGCCCGCCGAGATGTACTGGAGCGCGGCGTAGGACGAGGGGGAGCGGGCCAGATAGCCCGAAATGGCGCCGCCGAGGATGGCGACGGATGAGAACACTATGACCGTGGAGAGCGCGAGTAGCAGGCCGAGGAGCAGGAACTGCGCGGCGACATGTCCCGGAGATGAAAGCGACGACTGCACGGCAGGCGCTAGCCACGCGCCACGGCCAGCGCCCAGACTCGCCATGCGCATGCGGTATTGAGCGTTGCGGCGATTTCGCTGAGCGTCGCGCCTGTCGTCATGACGTCGTCAACCACGAGTATTGTGCGGGCGCGGACGGCGGACGGGTCCGTGACGGCGAACGCGCCCTTTACGTTGTTTTTCCGCCCTGAGACCGTCAAGTGCGTCTGGGTGGGTGTGCTGCGCACCCGTTCAAGGATGGAAGGGCCGCAGGGGACGCCGATGCGTTTCGACAGGCTTCTCGCCAGAAGTGCGGACTGGTTGTATTGGCGTTTGCGGAACTTCTCTGGGCTGAGAGGCACCGGTAGCACCAGGTCTATGGCCGAGACGTCGAAATGGGCGCGTGCGCAGCCTTCGAGGATGTCGGCGAGGTCATTGGCCATCCAGATTCCCTTCTTGTACTTGAGGATGTGTATGAGGTCGCGGGCGGCGCTATGGAATGGCATTGCGGTGCGGGCGAGGTCGAAGGCGGGGGTCTCGAGACGGCAGGCGTCGCAGAGGAAGTCCGCGGCGACATCGCCTTCGGGCACCTTGCCGCAGCGGACGCAGTGGGGCTTGTCCGCGGTGTTGAACGGCAGCGAGGAGAAGCAGCTCCAGCAAATATGGCGCCCCGAGCGGTCCGACATCTTGCCGCAAATCGGGCAGACGCGCGGGTAGAGGATGTCGAGCAGCTTGGACAGGACGCGGTTCACGGCCGCAATTAGAGTTCAAGCCCGTCGTATCCGACGACGACGCCCTTTGGCTCGAAGAAGTCGCAGAGCTCGGCGTGGGTGGCCCTGCCATTGTGGGAGAAGTGGTTGGCGACCTTGATGGTGCCCGAGTCGATGAAGCCCATCTGCTCGAGCTTTGCGAACAACTCCAGATTGACATCGGCGCTCATGTGGAAGTCCCTGTAGTTTTTAAGGAAAGCTCCGCAACAGTCGAGAACGATGATGTCGACATGCACCTTGCCTGCCAGAGCCTTTATCGCCTCCATGGTCTCGTCCGGGAAGAAACCCGTGTCATTGCCGATGAATACTGTCCTGCCCCCCATTGTAATCATAAGGAGCATGGAGGTTAGGTCGGGGGCGTGTTTCGCCGCGAAAGTCCTGACTGTGGCACCTATGTCTGGTATCTCGAATGTCTGGAATGGCGCTATTTCGTGGAAGGCGAGGCTGGCCATTTCAACGATTTTCACACGGTGGGAGTAGGATGTGAGAGTCGCCGCCATTTCGCGCCTTATGCGTTCGAAGACGGCCGGCACCCCGTGGATGGTGAGTGGTGGCGCGTCATCCGGGACGTGGCTGAAGCCACTTCTCCTGTACCACAGTTCGTTGGGGGCGAGATGATCCTCGTGGGCGTGGGTGATGAGAATGTGGCGCATCGAGTTGAGTCGCGGGTAGAAGCGCTGGAAGGCCGTGAGCATGTCGGGGCCGAAGTCGATTTGCAGGACGCCTCCGAAGTTGTAGGACGTGCGGCCGCGGAGTTCGCGCCCGCCCCGCGCGGCGGCCTCGCGGCAGACGCGGCAGTCGCAGAAGTAGGCAGGGACGCCTTCCGCCGCGGCAGAACCTAGAATCAGAAAGGATGGATTGTTCATGGATATGTAATGCGGGTTTTCCCCGGTTAGTCACGCACAATGTGCAGGACCGGACCTGAGAGGTATAGTGTGCCGGAGAATTCAGCATCCAGGCGGAAGGAAAGTGTCTTGGTGTCTTTGCCAATGCGGAACTTGGACTTCTTCTCCATGATCTTCTTTGTCTCGGCCCATTCGCCGGGCTTCTTGATTGCGACCGGGACAGAGAGAAGAATCCGCTCGTCGGGCAGGTGGCGGTTGGCGACCACGGTGATCGTGGCCTTGCCCTGGAAATCCTTCTCGCGCATGGTCTCCATGAGTATCTGCGCACGTCCCTGCGCATGGCCGCTCAGCTCCCACTCGCTCGCCTCAATTGAGAAGCGGCGGCGTCCGGTGTTGGTGATTGCCAGCACGTTGCGACTGCTGCCCGGATCGGTCGAAAGCGATACCGTCTGCTGTCGCGGTTCCTCAAGCGTGTAGCGCCAGCCTGCGACGGTCCCGTCTTCTGGAAGCGGACCTGAGGGGAAGGGACGCAGCAGGTTGCCTTGGATGTCGTCGGCCACAATCGCCCGTTGCTGTTCCAGTGGTTTTTCCGGGAAGGAGGCGGCGTTGCCGCCGCCGCGCAGGGCGAGGGCTGTGGCGACGCCGGCCGCGGCCATGAAGGCGGTGATCGCCGCCGAAACGCCGAAGCGCAGACGGGAATTGGCTTTGCGAAGGGAGCCGATGTAGCCTGAGGCGACGATGTTTTTCGCCATTTCGGAGTCGCGCGAAGGCGGGGCGAAGCCGAGGGTGTCGCGGACAGCCTCCCGCAGGGGAATTGGATCGTTGCGCAATAGCGGGATGGAGGATTCGTCGAGGCCGGCCTTGACGGCGGCGTCGCGGACGGCGTCGTAGTCGAAGGCGACGCGGCGGAATGTGACGACTCCGGTGGCGTCATCATAGAGGCAGTAGGAGGCGCGAGGATCGGCATCTCGCGGGTCGCCTACGGAGCCGGCGTTCACGATGTAGCGTTTGCCTTCCTCGACCACGAAGTCCTGCGATGGGATGAGGTGCGGCGTGCCGCTTTCGCCTAGCACGAATATGGCGGGGATGTGGGAGTGGCCAATGAAGACGATTTGGGCGTCCGTTGCGCTCCAGGTGTCGAGGGCCTCCTGCGGCGAGAGGATGTAGTTGAAGGCCTGCGGGCGGTCGAGCGATCCATGGGCGCAGACAAAGCGTTTGCCTTGGAGGACGAGCGGCTGCTCGGCGAGAAATTTCCTGGCTTTGTCAGGAACGCGCTCGGCGGTCCAGCGAATCATCGTCTGCGCGAGGTCGTTGAATGCCATGTCCGACATTTTGCCGGCGACGACGGCGTCATGGTTGCCCATGACGAAGTAGTCGATGTGGCGGTAGACGGATTCAAGGACGGCCTCGGGCTGCGGCCCGTATCCGACCACGTCCCCCAGGCAGATGATCTTCCGCGCCTTCAGCGCGGAGAGGTCCGCCAGAACCGCGTTCCAGGCGGGAAGGTTTGAGTGGATGTCGGATACGATGGCGTAGCGCATTGTCAGCCGCGTGTTTCGCGGACGGTGTAGACGGGCTTGTGCTGGGACTCGTAGTAGGTGCGCGTGTTGAGTTCCGCATTGAGGCCCATGATGAAGAACTGGAGCGCGAAGCCAAGGAACATGAACGGCGCGATGACCCAGAAGGGGCGCTTGACGAGGAGCGTGGCGGTTGCACCGCCGAACCAAGGTCCGCATCCGAAGAGAGAGGCTATCCACTCAACGCCGACGACGCCGAGCATCAGCGCGCCTATGAAGAGGCACCAGCCGCCGATCTTTCCGAAGAGGTGCATCGGCTTGTTGCTGTACTTGAGCATGAAGCGCATCGTCATGCAGTCGAGGACCACGCGCGGAATCTTGGCGAGGCCGAAGAGGGCGCCGTACTTCGAGGTGCCGAACTCGCGGGCGTGGTGATGCACTGGCATCTCGACGATTTTCGCGCCGACCCACTTGGCGTGGGCGACGACGAAACGGTGCATCTCGCCGTATAGGTGGAACCCCTTGACAACCTCGCGGCGGTATGCCTTGAGCGAGCAACCGTTGTCGTGGATCGGAAGGCTGAGGTAGGACTGGATGAAGTTGTTGAAGACCTGCGACGGGAAGGTGCGTATCTTGGAGTCCTTGCGGTCCTTGCGCCAGCCGCTGACGACGTCGGCGTCCTCCTTCTCCATGAGGTCGAGCATGGCGGGGATGTCGGCGGGGTCGTTTTGGAGGTCGCCGTCCATCGTGACGATGACCTTGCCCCGCGCATAGTCGAACCCGGCGGCGAGGGCGGCGGTCTGGCCGAAGTTGCGGCGGAAGCGGACGAGCTTCAGACCCTTGTACTTCTCCGCCTGCTCGCAGAGGACGTTCCAGGTGTTGTCCTTCGATCCGTCGTCGACGAGGATGATCTCGTATGTGCGCCCAATCTTTGAAAGGACATCATCCAGCGCCTTGCAAAGCGGCGGGACGGATTCCTCCTCGTTGTAGAGGGCAATCGCGACAGAAAGGTCGATGAAATCTGTATTTTTGGTTTCGGCGTCCATGGTGCTTCCTAATGTAGCAACTATTATACCACAAGACGGCACCTCCGTGGCGGGGCGCTATGACTTGGGTCCAAATATCTTTTTTGAACCGCTGTCCATCGTTTCGGCCTTATAATGTTTTTGTTAACAATCACGGTTTGGAATCTTTGCCATGCGTTCTATGTGGTCTTTGCAGCCAGTTTTGGTCACGCTTGCCATCGTTGTGGGACCGCGCTTTGCCGCGGCCGCCCCCCGCTTCTACCGCGGAATGATTCACTCCCACACGTGCTGGACCGACGGGCGCGCCTTCCCGGAACAGGCCGTGGCCACCTACCGCGACGCCGGATACGACTTCTTCGCCATCACGGACCACAACCGCATCGGCTCGGACACCAACCGCTGGATCAGGATTGCTCCGCCCAAAGTCGGCGTCTGGCCGCCCGCATCCATTGAGCCATCCGTCTTTGATGCATACCGCGCAGCCTTTCCCGACGCCGAATGGCGCACCACGTCCGACGGCGAGACCGAGGCGCGCATCCGGACGATGGCGGAAATCTCCAAACGTTTCAACATCCCCGGCAAGTTTCTCCTCATGCCGGGATGCGAGGTCTCCATCGGCACCTACGACGAAAACGAAGTCCGGCGCGACCTCCACATGAACTACGTCGGCCTGGATACGCTTGTCCCCCGCGCCGCGAAGTCCTACATCATCGAATGGGCGCATGGAACGACCATCTCGAAGACGCTCCGCGAGACAAAGGACGAGTTCGACGCCCTGGCCGCCGCAAAGGGCAACCCGCCGTGCCTCTTCTGGGTCAACCACCCGCACTGGCAATACTACGACGTGTTGCCGCAGGACATCATCGACCACCCCGACATCCGCTTCTTCGAGGTCTGCAATACCGGCGGAGAATGGCCCGCCGCCGAGTCGCTGCCGAAGGACGGCCTCTCAAACGACCGGCTCTGGGACGTGGTGAACGCCACGCGCATCCATCGCGGCGAGCCGCTCCTCTACGGCCTGGCCACCGAGGATACCCACTACTATCCCGGCAGCGGCACGAGCCACCGCTCGTTCATCGGCGATGGCTGGATCGGCGTCCGCGCGGAGGCCCTCACGCCAAAGGCGCTCTTCGCCGCTATGGAACGCGGCGATTTCTACGCCGCCGGCGGCTTCGACTTCGAGGACATCCGCTTCGACGAGACCGCTGGAACCCTCTCTGTCGCCGTCACCGCGAAGCCTGACGTCGCATACAAGGCGAAGTTCATCACGACCAAACGCGGCGCACCTCTTGTACCAGTGGATGTTGTGGATGTCGCCTCCCCGACGAGCGCGCAGAACGTTCCGCGCCGCATTCCGATCTACTCGCCGGAAATCGGCGCCGTTGCGAAGGAAGTGTCTTTCGGCAAGGGCGAGGCCGTCCGCGCCTCCTACACCTTGGCGCAAGACGACCTTTACGTCCGCGCCCGCGTCGAATCCGATGAGCCGGCGGTCTATCCCAATGCCGCGAAGCGACTCCACCCTCTCGTGAAAATGGCCTGGACGCAGCCGTATTGCCACCGCCAGAATGGCGGCGGCAATACGGCAATGCAGAATGCAGAATGCAGAATGCAGAATGCAGAATGCACAATAAAAAAAGAAAATTGCCGCTACACGCCGGAGGTGGCGGCGCGGCCTCAGGTACGCGGGGCGATGCTTTCGCAGTACGCCGTAAACGAGGACGACTTCCGCACTCTCAGGAAGTGGGGCGTGACGGTGGCCCGCTACCAGATGTATCCGGTCGGCGAGGAGTGGAAAGGCAAGACCGGGACACCGGAAGGGTTCGTCAAATGGCTCGACTGGAAGCTCGGCGTCCTCAAGCGTGACGTCCTTCCCCTTTCCCGACAATACGGCATCCCGCTCGTCATCGACCTCCATGTGCCGCCGGGCGGGCGCGGCGGCAGCGGCATGAAGATGCTGGACGATTCTGTCTGGGCCGACTTCTTCGTCGAGTGCTGGCGCAAGATTGCCGCCGAGGTGGCTTCATTCGGGGGTTCGGGGGCAGAGTCCCCGTCGGTCGTAGGCCCCGTTTGGGCCTACGACCTCGTCAACGAGCCAACCCAGTTCGGCGATCCGAAGGTCTGCGACTACCTTGAAATCCAGCGCCGAGCCGCCGCCGCCATCCGCGAAATAGACCCCCGCACCCCGGTTGTCGTTTCATGCAACGCCGCTCCCGGAGGCGCCTGGTGCGCGCCGTCCTCCTTTGCATCCATGGAGCCGCTCGACATTGTCAACGTCTTCTACCAGTTCCACATGTATGAGCCCTTTGAATACACGCACCAGAAGGTGTTGCCGCAGTTCAAGGACAGCGTCTGCGCCTATCCCGATTCCGCACGGGGCTGGGACGCCACCGGATTGCGCCGCATGGTGGAGCCCGTGCGCAAGTTCCAGGAACTCACCGGCGCGCGCATTTTCGTCGGGGAACTCTCCGCCGTTGCCTGGGCCGAAGGCTGCGACCGCTGGATAGCCGACGCCACGGCACTGCTCAACGAACTTGGCTGGGACTGGTGCTATCACGCTTTCCGTGAATGGGCGGGCTGGAGCGTCGAACACGACGTCGTCTCAGGAGACGACATTTCGTCCGCGACGTTCGCGCCGTCAGCCGACAATCCGCGCAAGCGCGCCTTGCTCAAAGGCTTTAGGCGGTGATTTCCCGCAACAGATTTTGCGCGTAAAGGGCGAAGCCGATGTCGTTGGGGTGGAGACGCCGGTCGGAGAAGAACTCGGGAAGGTGCGGCACGAGGTTGTAGCCGTGGATGACGGCGGCGTTCGGGATGTCCTTGCAGGCTTCGCGGATAATCCGGTCGATGCAGCGCACGTCCTCGCCGCAGGGCGAATGCGAGGGCGGATCGCCGCGCCAGAGCGGCGTGACCGCCAGAATGCGGGCGGCGGGGTAGAGGGCGGCGAGGCGTTCGTAGAAGGCTTTTGCGCGAGCGCGGACGTCGTCGGGCTGGCAGCGGCTCCAGTCGTTTGTGCCGTAGGCGACGAGGACGACGTCGGGCTGGAATGTGTCAGGCTCTTCAAGCAGCGCCGGGAAGAAGCGGTCGCCGCCGATGGCCTTGTTGGTGTTGTCGGCGCCGAGAAGCCGGGCGATGGCCTCGGCGTAGGCGAGGGAAGGGTACTGCGCGTCGTAGCCCTGCGTGATCGAGTCGCCGAAGGAGAGCATTGTCCGTGGCCGCCGAAGCGGTGTCGCGAAGGAGGCGCCATCTAGCGCGAGGTTTGAAACGAAGGCCTGCCGGCTCCACGGGAAGTAGATTTCGACATCCTTCTCGCCTTGGCCTAGTGTGGCTTCGGCGTGGTGCCGCGCACCATCGTCCTCGTCCAGTCCGAAGTGCGTGACAATGCCGCCAGCGACGCAGACGTCGAAGAAGCCGAAC
>JAEEGH010026225.1_pt1 | contig 11625 bp, 11 predicted proteins | sample 9134181 | NCBI WGS metagenome assembly JAEEGH01 (sample SAMN16246544, study PRJNA631951) | gut metagenome | biome: gut microbiome; feature: rumen; material: DP-attached | host: Bos | place: Iran: Karaj | collected 2018-10 | reverse complement strand
ACCAATGCAGCAGACAGATATTCCAAGCGTTCTTGCAATTATGCGTCCTTTTGTCGAAAGCGGAAAGCTTTTGCCTCGTACAGAACAGGCAGTTGCTCAGGAGCTTGAAGATTTTTCTGTTTATGATTTTGATGGTGGTGTTCGCGCCTGTGCTTCACTTCATGCTTACCCTGATGGCCAGTATGAAATTGCAGCTGTTGCAGTTGACGAGGCTTACAGCCATATGGGCATTGGACCAAAGCTTGTAGAAAGCCTTGTTCAAAAAGCAAAAGCTTGCGGGGCAAAATCTGTTTTTATAATGACCACACAAGCGTCTGACTGGTTTGAGAAAATAGGATTTAAAGAAGATAGCATAGGTTCTTTGCCAGAGGCCCGCCGTGCTAAGTGGACCCCGGAACGTGGCTCAAAGGTTTATCGACTGAACTAAATCCAATCCTTCAATGCAGCTGTTAATTTCTTCGCTGCCTTTCTGTGCGTAATTGGAGACGGATGCCAGTCTGCGCCAATGCCGTCCTCATCTTTTTGTAAGTCAAACTTAACAGTTTTTACAGGTACAGTTGGAAAATCCTTTGAAAAAAGTTTGCAGGCTTCTTTTACAGAATCGCAAAGCTCCTGGCCCATAATTCCAAGGCTACAGCAGATTTTTGCTTTTGGACTTCGGCGGTGAACAGCTTCTATTAACTGGCGAAGGCCTGCAACATATGAAAGGCGTCTGTCTTCAAGTCCACGCACCCAGCTTGTATCATTTGTTCCAAGATTAATTACAACAATATCAGGACTAAAGCGTGATTCGTCCCAAACCTCTGGTTCAAGCTTAAGACGGAGCTGACCGCTTTTGTCTGTATAAGGCCAGCAGGCAGGCATGAGCCATCTTGTTTCCGGCAGCATAACAGTTTCCGGGTCTGTGTAATTAGAAGTAATTCCTATTCCGCTCCAGCTGCACAATTGGAAGTCTGCGCCAAGAGCCTGGGCAGTCAAAAAGGCATAGGCTTTATCTGGACGTTCCTGGCCTGTGCAGAAAGTGTCTTTTTCCCAAAGGCCTTCAAGTCCGTAACCGCAGGTAATGCTGTCGCCAATGAATTCAATGCGAGGGGTGCGGGCACTGCGGGCTGCCCCTTTCACAAGGCTTCCCATAATCTCCAGCTTCTTCAAGCCTGCCATACCAAAGGCACATTCACTCAGTTTGAGAACTTTTATCACAACAGTTTTTTCAACAGGGCTTTCAAACAAAAGGCATTCATTTTCCTGCTGCTTAAGTTCTATGCGTACAGGTTCAAAATCCTTAGAGGTTGGAAAGCTTTCCCAGAACGAAGAGCCTTTATATTTTGCTGGGCCTGCCAGCTCTGTTACATAAACTCCAATAAATCCACGTTCTGATTTTTTCTGTTTGTTAGGGTCGCTCAAAATTGTTGCAACAGCTTTTTTTCCTGTAAAGCAAAATTCAAAACCGCTGCAAGAGTAATCAAAATATCTTACGCCTTCGTGGTCAAAGTTTCGTCCATACCATTTGAGGTCGGTTATGTTTAGTTTCATAGTAATACTCCAAAAGTCCCTTCGACAGGCTCAGGAACCGCTGCTTATAAAGCTACAGGTTTATATTCAATGCGGATTTCTGGCAAAGATTTAATCTGTGTGTAGTAGTTATTCATCCAGTCGCCGTCAGGCAGCTTACAAAGCTCTTTTCCTGTTACACTCAAATCTGATAATCCTTTTTTATTGAGCGGATGATTTTTTCCGTCTGCAGGAGGCGCAAAAATTTTCATCTTGATTTTTGTTGGTTTTGAGATTTTATGCTCAAAGAACCAGCTCATCAAATCTATGCATTTTACTCCCGGTGCTTTATAGAACCACCAGCCGCCAAATTCAATCATCAGGTTTTGGTCAAGCAAATCTTTTGTAAAGTATAATTCGGCATAATGAGGATCTTTTCTTACAGACACATCAATTTGAAGACCTTCGGCATCTTCGGAGTTAGACCATCTTAACTTAACAGGAAGCTCAACTTCTTCGCCGATTTTGAATTTTTTGCTAAAGAAAGGTTTGTGTAAAAATTCCTTGTAAGTCTTAAGGGCTGGCTGTTCAATTCCAACGTCGCTGTTATTAGGATCTGTAATTTCCAGACCAAGGCGTCCGTCATCGCGGAACTGGTAGAGAGTAAAAGCATCAAGCCATTTATCAGGATCAGCTTCGAGTCTTTCCATAAAATCCCGGATTTTTTCTGCCTGACCATAAGGACCGTTTACATCACCATCAGCATTCAGCTCGCTCAAAACCATCGGCTTATTCTGGCCTGTAATTTCACGCAGACGATAAACTGATTTTTTAAAGCGTTCATAAATTTTCTGGTTATCATAATCGGCAAAAGAGTTTCCGCCTTTTTTTGCAACTACATAAGGCCATCCCCAGTTGAGAGAAAGGTAATTGTCTCCCGACCAGATATCAGCCGCTTTGTGGGCTTCTAAGAAAATGTCTTCCATTTCGAGTTTGCCTGTTTTTTCCATGTACAGGCCCGCACACAAAATCATCTTTACATTTGGTGCATGCTTATGCATAACGTTGCAGCACATTACAAAAAAGTCGGCAATCTGCTGGTAAGAGGCACGCTTTGTATAGCAGAACCAGTCACCGGTACATTCATGATTTACACGAAGAAGAACCCTTCCATAAGGGCGAAGGTCCTGGGCAATTTTGATAATATCCTTTTCTTTCAAAAATGGATCAATTGTAAGAGTGAGAACAACATCCTGACCGTGCCTGCGGATATCATTCATAAAATTAAAAGGCTCATCGTCCAGGCGTCCCTCTCTTCCGCCACGATAAGGGAAGTAATCTTCATAAGGATAATCCCACGCACCCTTAGCCGGTTTGTCTGTTATAATCTTGCTCGCACGGGTAGGCCATTCTTTGTCGTTAGGATAATAAGTGTACATAAGGCTGATTCCCCTGTGTACAGTTTTGAGTTTTTGTAAAATGTAATCTTGATTTACATAAAGTCCGCGTTCACTTCCATCACCAAGGTCAAGTGCGCAGTCGGCAGCTTTTAAAAAAATCTTTTTCATATTTAGGATTATATGGTATAATTTAAAAATATTATAGGAGAAGAAGCCAAAATGAAAAATATTTTTAAGAAGATTGTAATTGTCGGTGTTTTTATGGCACTTACCGTCTCTTTGTTTGCTGAGCCTGCCAGCGCTGGTATCACCGATAGCGATGTAAAGAACTGGGCTAAAAATTTGAACCCAATGGTAAAGGAATTACAGACCCTTGGAGTTTGGACTAACGACTCAATAAATGCAACTGCAAAACAAAAAGCAAATGTAGACGATGTTTTGCACAAGTATGGAATCAGCGGTACTAACTGTATTGAAAAGTTCGGAATGATTACAAGCTGTGCTATTGTAATTATTGCCGCAAATGATATTGATCCGGAATCTGCCGCATTGCTTAAGTCACTTGGAATGGATCCAATGGTTGAACTCAAGAAAAATTGTAACTCAAAGGATTATGCTGTAGTTGAAGCTAACTCAAAGGCTGTCGTTAATGCTTATAACAATCTTGATACAAGTAGTTTTGATTCGGGAAGTGCTGACAGCTCTGCCGCTGGTGATGATTATTCTTATGGCGATGAAGATCTTGCAGACCTTTACAGCAGATTGGGAAATGCGTTTGCACAGGCTGCGAGTGAAGGTGGATATGTCGCTACCAATGAAGATACCGAAGTTATTAAAAAGTTGTATGAGCAGATGGGCAAGGCAAAGGGTGATTCTGGTATTATTTATAAATCAAAGACAAACGGTTCGAAGTACAAAAAGACACCACCAAAAAAAGGTTGTAAGCTTGCCATTGACTATGGTTTTGACGGAAATGAATTTTATTGGTTATTTGATCTTGATACAAAAAAAGCAAAGCTTGATTTTACATGGGCTGGAAAAACAAAGACAATAAATTACACAATCAGCAGTGTGGAATATTATTTCCTTAAGACGGGTTCTAGCTTTGGTGGTGAAGGTAATGAATATATCATTTCAACCAAAGAAGGTCCCGTTTTCCACATGTTTGATGAATGGGATTATTCCGGCAACGCTTTTGAAAAAACAATTGGCATAAAAGGTATATCATTCGAATCTTTGAACGATCCTCATGCTGTAATCTGGCATTATGAAGAATAGAAAATCATTGTTTATAACAGTAAAATAAGTGTTCGGAACAATAATAATTTCTGCAATTCTCATTGTTCTTGTTTCTCTTGCGCTCTGGTCTATCATTAAGGCCAGACGCTCCGGGCGGCATCCTTCTTGCGGGGGATGCTGTAGTGCTTGTGCGCAAAACTATAATTGTACTTCTAAAGAAAAAATGAGTGTTATGAAAATCCTTCCTTTTGAAATGAAAAATATTCCTCTTGTTCTGGACGTTGTTACTCCCTTGTGGGGCCCGCCGCTTGGGGATGAGACTTTTAAAAGGTTCAACGTTGAATACATAATGCGCAATAATCTTTTTGATAATGATTTGCATTATGAATTATTGGAAAGCAATGAGCAGACAGGGCTAGAGGAATTTTGTGCCATGGCCTTTTTTGCCCGAAAAGGTGATGTTTGTCGCGCCCAGGAATGGTTTGATGTTGAAAGTAAAAAGTTCCCGACCGATTGGCTTAGGGCTTCGCAGATGAGCCGGACATACATTGAGCTCATGGACCAGAAAACCTTTGACATGATGAAGGATGATGACATTAAACTTACACTTTACATAAGCCGCAAAAAAGGTTGTGGTTCTAAACTTTTGAATGAACTTGCTGGTCGTTTTAAAAATCAGGGTTATAAAAATCTTTACCTATGGACCGACTGCGAATGCACCTGGGAATGGTACACAGACCACGGTTATGAACTTGTTGACAAAGATGTCTATGAGCCTTTTAGCAGCGAAGATGAAGATTATATGACCTACATATTTAAAAAAGAATTGTAGGAAATATCAGATATACAATTCACCGTCGAAAAATCTTTCCTGAAAATCAATCTCTTTTAAAATTTCTTCTTGTGTAAAGCGGGGGTCGTTTTTGATGTCTGCGTCTTCGGGGGCAACAATCCATTTGTCTTCAACATCATTAAAGCGGTGATATACAGCAATAACTATTCCGCTGAAGGTTTGAAGAGGCTTGTCCACGCCAAGAATATAAACGTCCTGTTCTGCACCGTCGCCCGCCATTACACCTTCAACATATCCGTAATTGATAGGGTAGTATAATTCTTTTACACGCGGATGATGTGTTCCAAGCGGACGGTCAATTTTGCAGTCTACATGGCTGCCTATGATGTTAGTGTAATCTAACTTTGTTGCCTCTTTGTGAAGCACGGCTTCTATAAAATAATGCTTCTGGTTTCTCCATTTGCCGTCGCCATAGCAGTCATCAATCAGGCGCACTTTAATAAGTTCAAAATCGACAAAGAGTTTTTTAATATCTTCGTGGTCTACAAAAAAATGAGGAACTCCCTGCTCAAGGCCTTCCGTTTTAATTACAGTGTTGTCATCAATTTTTGGTATACCCGATTCTGCGTAAGTCCAGGTGTCCTTAGAACAAAGCGTCATGAAAATTGTTCCATCTGGTTTGAGCACACGTTTAATTTCGCTGAGGATTTTATTCATGCCGGCGGTATCTGAGTGCCCTGCGGAATGCATTGCAAAAATACAGTCAAAGGCGTCGGTAGCAAAAGGCATCTTTTCCATGTCTGCGCGTTTAATTGTAAAGTCTACCTTCTGTTCCCGACGATATTTCTTCAAAAAGTCCAGGGCTTCTGCAGAGCAGTCCATTGCAGTAACTTTAAATCCGTACTTCGCAAAAAGAATGGAATGACGTCCAAGTCCACATCCAAGGTCAAGCACACTGTGTCTGCCTTCGCGCTTCCATTTTTCTGCGTAGTAGTAACTTTCTTCGCAAGGGTCCAGCCAGAGAGATTTGTCTTCAAGATTTTTCCAGTCAAAGGGGATATATGATTTTTCCATAATCAGTCTATTTTATTTACTCCGTCGCATTTTGCAATTGTGCTGATTGAGCCATCGTCATTGTATTTAAATTCTGCAACACAAACACTGCGATGGAACAGGTTTCCTCCAGGGAGCTGGTCTGTGTGATAGAAAAGATATGAGTGTCCCTTAAAATCTGCAATGCCCGGATGATTTGTAAAGCAAGGGCCTTCTTCCATTAAAACCCCACCGTAAACCCAAGGTCCTGTTGGAGATTTTGAAGTTGAATATGCCAGATGTTCGTTTCGTTTTTCTCCTTCTGCAAAGGCTGCATAAACCATGTAGTAAAGTCCGTTGCGTTTGTAGAACCATGGACCTTCGCCGTAAGTTGTACCGGTGTTGTGACTTCCTTTTGCAAAGGCTTCTACTGTCATTGGGATTTTTTGAACCCCAACTTTTTTGTCGTACGAAATCATATTTTCATTTAAGAGAACATAACGAAGTTCCGGATTTCCAAAGTAGAGGTAGGCCTGTCCGTCATCGTCAATAAAAACTGTCGGGTCAATGTCGTTCCAGTCGCCTTCATCCACCAGCGGGTGTGTGATGTCTTTGAAAGGTCCGGTTGGGCTGTCCGAGATTCCCACAGCAATTGCCATGCCTCCATTCTTTTTATGAACAGGGCAGTAAAGATAAAATTTTCCGTTGCGCTCAATTGCTTGAGGAGCCCAAGCTCTGTCGTCGGCCCAGGAAATGTTATCAAGAGAAAAGACTGTTCCGTGGTCGGTCCAGTTGACCATATCCTTTGTAGAAAAACAGCGCCAGTCTCTCATTGTGTAAAAATCATTTACAAGCTGGTCTTCGTCGTGAGTTGTATAAAGATAAAGCGTGTCGCCGTAAACCATCGGAGCCGGATCTGCGGTATAAATATTTTTGATGATTGGGTTTTCGTGAAAAGTTTTTTCTTCCATTTTTTCTTCCTTCTGTATAATTTGAACAATTTCCTGTTCGTTAGTTTTTTTGGTGCATCCCATGAAAATGGTTGATGTACATATTATCATAATGGCTGATAAAATTATATTATGCTTTGCTTGTTTCATGTTAGAGCTTCCGTTCATACATAATCAGTGTCATTTTATCGTTTACGATTTCTTCTTCACCAGTTCGTACAAAGCCGCATTTTTCGTAGAGATGACAGTTTGCCGGTTCTTGCAAAATTGTTTCCAGTCTCCAGAGAGTTACCTCGGGGTATAGAGAAAAGACCTGCTGCAAGGCAACATAACCAATTTTCTGATTTTGAAATTTTGGAAGAATAAACAGAGGACTGATAAAAGAAATCTTTTTTTCATCAGGGTCGTTATGGCCAACATTGATTGCTCCAACACGGGCACCATCTTTTACAATAAAATAATAACGGCGGTTAGGACGCGCGGCACGAGCTTGTATACGTTCCAGGTTTTCTAGATAGGGATTTCCATCATCGTGATATTTTTCGTAAAGTGGCTTGAACGCTTCTTTCTGCATTTCAAGGAGTTGAGGGAGTTCATCGTCGCGGACTTCATCTAAATGTACGCGGTTCATCATTTCGGCGAGGCTTGGACCGGGAAGGTTGAAATGCTCTTTAATCATGCGGGCAACTTCGTCGGGGGGTAGGGTTGTGTTGTCAATTTTGATGTAGTTTTTGAATGTAAGTTCGCCCGGATTGCTCACAACGCGGTACTTTGTTTCTTCGCGGATAATGCGTGCATCAGAAATTTCAAGATTGCGCTTGGAGGCTTTGTTGGCCAGACGGTTTTCTGTTTTGTTTCGTTCAAGGCGGACTTTCTGATCTGCAACTAGTTCTACGTAATAAACAGTTCCGCCAGTTGCTTCAAACTTGTCTGTAACAGTTTTGATGTAATCCCAATCTGCCTGCATGTCAAAGGCCCACATAAAGGTGAATATCATTCCCTGATAGTTTGTCTTCATAAAGGCGTCAAAAATATCTTCACGGAGCTTGCTTACAACCTGGCCGTCAAACTTTCCAAAAATCTGGATAACAGGTTCAATCATCATGTGATTGTGGAACAGGCGGAAGTCTGTGATTTTCATGAGCTCCTGTCCGACTGTCATTTTACCAACTGCGCCGCTTCCGATTATTACTATTAAATCCATTGTGGTGCTCCTTTAGTCAAAAATTAGTCCAGGGCCTGGCATTCAATTGTCTTCATCATTTCGCAAAAGCCGTTGCGCTCGTAAAAACGCATACCGTCTACATTGCCCGGGAAAACTTGAGTACGGATAAAATCTGCACCGTGGGCTTTGCCGTAGGCCTTTGCTTGTTTGACGAGTTGCGTGCCAATTCCGCCGTTTCGTTTGTTGGGACTAACACATAAATCCTGCATATAAACTGTGGTCTGCGGCTTGAGGCAGCTTACTTTTTTCTGAGGGATAATCATGACGTGAACAAAGCCTGTGACCTGACCGTCCTCGTCTGCAACAAGAATGTCTTGAGTTGGGCTTTCGAAAATGCTTTGAAAAAATTCGTCTGTTCTTGTGCCTATTACAAAATGCTCCGGCTGATAGCGTACGCCGTCTTTTTCAAGTTCAAGATAAAGCTCGCGGAGTGCAGGGATGTCGTTTGTTGTTGCAGTTCTGATTATCATTCTTAAAGCTCCTTGTACATCTGTACGCATTCAAAGCTTCCGCTTTTGATTATTTCGTCGTTACCTGTGGCGTGAAGGTATCCAAGCTTTTCATAAAAATGAATTGCTTCCAAGCGGCTGTCGATGTTTATCTGTTTGTAGCCTAGTTCCTCTGCCCAGGTTTCTGCTTCGGTCACAACTTTTTTCCCAAGCCCAAGTCCACGATATTTTGGGAGGACTACTACGCGGCCAAGCGTGACGGAGCGGGAGTCGTTTTCATAAAAGCGGCAGGTTGCAACAGGGTAGCCGTCATCTAAAAGGACAATATATTTTGTTCCGTCGCAGTCATGTTCGTCAAATTCATCCCGCAGGGGAATGTGATGCTGGCGGTTCATTCCTTCTACGCGGACAGAGTAGGCACCGGCTCGCCGCCATTCTTCTGAGGCACGGAGGACCTGGATTTGTGAAGTTCCTGCTTGTGTTGCCGCAGCGTGCTCCGGATTAAAGAGCTCAACCTGTTCACCAAGGGGCCCGTAAAAAAATGCCATCCGCGCATGGAAAGGCGGCTGGCTTGCGATAGTAATATCTTTTGGTTCAATAAAAACTTGGTAGCCGGCAACCTTTACCTTTGCCGCAAGCTCATCAACATTTTTAGTTTCAAGCGCAAAATGCCGGATGGCACCCTGTTCACGAATACCTTCTCCGTTGCAGAAAATTTCCAGACGGGCATTATCTGCCTTAAGCATCACACCTTCTGCCCAGCGCCTTTCTTCGCAAAATCCGAGAATATCTGTATAAAATGCCACAGCCTTTTCAAACAGTACCTTGTCTGCACATTTCATGGAAACATGGTGCATGCCCAGAATCTGTGTGGCGGTGTTTTTTCTTTCGTCCATATCGAGTTTCATAATATTGGATTTTCCACTCTTTTGGAAGATTATAGCTGCGATTGAATTGAAGTCAGAAGCGGGGCTTCAGCATCCTTTGAAGAGACAATAAAATCACGGTTGCAAATGTCCAGAGCAATTTCGGGGTCTTTGTAGGAAATGCTTTGTGAAAGAGCCGGATCAAACTCCTGGTCAATCTGAAAAAGCATTTTTGTGTCCGGCACAGTTGAATAAAAAAGATGTCCGAATCCCCGTGGAATTAAAATCTGCCTGTGGTTAGTTTCCGCTAACTCTGTGCTGAACCATTTTTTGAAAGTTGGCGAATCCGGTCGTAAATCAATGGCATAGTCTACTCCGGCGCCTGCAATAAGAGTTATCAGTTTTTGCTGTGGCTTTGGCTCGAGCTGGAAGTGAATCCCATATAAAGTTCCAGCCTCGTGTATTTCATAAAGCACACTTTCTACAGGCGCAAAATCAATTACATGCTGTAAAAAATCTTCGCGTGACCAGGTACGAATCTTAAACCCACGGTTGTCAGTCACGCCGTCGAAATGAAAAAGCTTTACTTCTGCAAAAGGTGTTTGTTCAAAAGTTATCATTTTAATTCCTTTTCAATAGAAATATGATACAATAAAAAAATCTTGGAGACAATGATGCCAGATATGGATTCCGTTATAGAAAGCTTTGTTTCTCATTCGCGCCAGATTCTTGGTGAAAATCTTGTAGGCGTGTACCTTCATGGCTCTGCAGTTATGGGATGCTTTAATCCTGCAAAAAGCGATCTGGATTTTATTGTTGTGATAGCCCATCCCATGACCGATGAAACAAAGCGCGCCTGCATGGACATGGTACTTGCTTTGAACACCGACGGTCCCGCCAAAGGAATTGAAATGAGCATTGTGCTTCGAGAAGTGTGCAATCCTTTTGTTTACCCGACTCCTTTTGAACTTCATTTTTCCGAACGCCATATAAAATGGTACAACGAAAACCCAGCCGACTATGTTCAAAAAATGAACGGCACCGACAAAGATCTTGCGGCACATTTTAAGGTCATTCGTGCCCGCGGAAAGTGTCTGTGGGGCGCGCCTGTATCCGACGTTTTTGCCGAAGTCTCCGCCACCGATTACATGGATTCCCTCTGGGAAGATATTTGTGACGCACCACAGGAAATTGAAAACAACACAATGTATCTTGTGTTGAATCTTGCGCGAGTGATGGCATACAAAAAAGAAGGTCTTATTCTTTCTAAAAAAGAAGGCGGTGAGTGGGCGTTGAAAAATTTCCCGGAGGAGTTCGCGCCTGTGGTAAGGACTGCGCTTGAGGAATACGCGGAGGCTTCTGAAAAGACAGTATCTAAAGAACGTACTAATGTTCCTGCTGGCCTACATTATGACATGGCCCTTGCCCGTAAATATGCAGAATTTCTGTTAAAAAACATATAAACTGGATTGAAATCCTAAAATATATGTCATTTTCTCTTAAAATCTCATAATTTCATCAAAAATTCCAATGATTCTGCATTGTTTTAACAAAAAATACTCTCAAAATTGGTAAAAATCAGGGTTTTTAACATATAATATCTCAAAAAAGGACAAATTATATGTTATTTTATAAAAAAACGCTTGCCTCCACACCATTTTGAACTTATCTTTAGTATAGAAACAAGGAGCTGCGCTATCAAAAAACTGGAAACATTACAACCAGAACAATTTATTTCTCAAATAGAAGTCCGCATCGCCGAACTGGAACAAGCATATAAAATAAAGCAGCACGCTGTAAAGCATATTCCTTCCGGTTTAATACGAATTGTGCGACAGAAGAACAGACTACAGTTTTATAAGCGTTCATCAGCAAAAGATGTACAGGGTACTTATATGCCTCTCTCACAGGAAAAGCTTGCTCGCAGCATGGTTCAAAACGATTACGACCAGAAAACGCTTTCTGCCATCGAAGCAGAAATCAAACTGCTAAAAACTTTTTTAAAATCTTATAAATCAAAAAGCTCCGACACCGTTTACGAAAATCTCCCCTCTACGCGCCAGCAAGTTGTTACCCCACTAACACTCACCGACGAACAATACACCGACGCTTGGCTCAAAGTAGAATACCGCCGCAAAAAACTCCCTGACGACGCACAACCTTTTTTCACAGAAAACAAC
>JAEEGH010026224.1_pt1 | contig 11626 bp, 11 predicted proteins | sample 9134181 | NCBI WGS metagenome assembly JAEEGH01 (sample SAMN16246544, study PRJNA631951) | gut metagenome | biome: gut microbiome; feature: rumen; material: DP-attached | host: Bos | place: Iran: Karaj | collected 2018-10 | reverse complement strand
CATCAGACCGTTTTGAACCAGTGGGATCACAGCGACTGGGATTGGATGCAGTTACTCGCACAGCATGGCATCATCTCAATCTCTATTAATAATAGAGGTAGCGGCGCCCAGGGCGAGATGTTCAAGAAGATGACTTACCTCGAACTCGGCAAATACGAGACCGAAGACATGATCACTGTGGCGAAATACATGGCTGCAAAGCCATACGTCGATGCTGAAAAAATAGCTATCTACGGCTGGAGCTACGGCGGATTCATGGCTGCCAACGGAATCACCAAGGGAGCCGACTACATCAGCACTGCTGTCTCTGTCGCGCCTGTCACCAACTGGAGATACTACGACAACATTTACACCGAGCGTTACATGCGTACACCTCAGGAAAATCCAAGCGGTTACGACGACAACTCGCCAGTGAGCAACACTGCGATGATTAAGGGTAACTATCTGCTTTGCCACGGCTCGGGCGACGACAACGTCCACTATCAGAACGCCATGGAGCTCATCAAGTCGATGATTGCCAACGGAGTGCAGTTCGACCTGATGATTTATCCTAACAAAAACCACGGTATATACGGTGGCTACGAGGAATACGGCGATGGCGAATGCAGAATGCATCTCTTCACAAAGATTGATAACTTCTTGTTTGAACATCTTTTGAAATAATGTGATGTAAAATTTTTTGCAAAAATTTTACATCACATTAAAAAAAGTTGTATTTTTGCAGCCACTTTTGAGTAAAGTTTTTTAGTTTAACAATTAAAAGAAAGAGAGAGTATTTAAAATGATTATTATTCCTGTAAAAGAAGGCGAAAGCATCGACCGCGCTCTTAAACGCTACAAGAGAAAGTACGAGAAAACAGGTGTTGTGAAAGAATTGCGCAACCGCCAGAAGTTCACAAAACCGTCAGTTATCAAACGTGAAGCTTTGCAGAAGGCTATCTACGTTCAGAAACTCCGTCAGGCAGAAGAGAACGCCTAATCGATTCACGCTTATAGCAAGAATAGAATCAAAGAAAAAGTCGCTTCGGGAAACCGTGGCGATTTTTTTTGTTAAAAAACTCTTGCATTTTTAAAAATAATGTCGTATCTTTGAAGTCGAAAAGTTCGGAATGATGGTAGAGAGGTTTTTAAGGTATATCCAAACGGAAAAAAGATACTCAAGTCTCACAGTGTCAGCGTATAAGCGCGACCTGGAGCAGTTTGGGGCATACCTTATTAATATATACGAGCTTCACGACATTTTAAAGGCCACGACGCAAATGGTGCGTTCGTACATTGTCTCCTTGAAGGAAAAAGGGGAGGAAAATCGTTCCATCAACCGTAAAATGTCGTCGCTTAGGTCGTTCTACAAGTTCTGCCTGCGCGAGGAAGCCATCGAGATATCGCCGATGCAGGGCATAAAATCGCTCAAGCAGCCGAAGGAGCTGGCGAAGTTTGTGCCGGAGCATGACATGGAGAAGGTAAGGTTCGACGATGCAGGCGACTTCAAAGTGGTTCGTGACGAGCTTTTGTTTGAGATGTTGTATCAGACGGGGATGCGTCAGGCGGAGCTGAGAGGGCTGAAAGACAACGACGTGGACTCAGTTGCCATGCAGATCAAGGTGCTCGGCAAGAGAAACAAAGAACGCATCATTCCGATAAGCAGGCAGTTGTTGGAGATGGTCGACAACTATAAAAAAGTGCGTGACGAACAATTTCCGGAGCGCGGCAACGTTATATTGGTAGTCAACGATAGGGGAGAGGCGATGAGTCCGACTTTCGTTTACCGTGTGGTGCACCGCATCCTTGAGGGTGTTACGACGCTCGAGCAGAAGAGTCCGCATGTGCTGAGGCACACTTTCGCCACGCATCTGCTCAACGAAGGTGCCGACATCCGTGCGATACAGAAGATCTTGGGGCACAGCAGCCTCAGCTCGACGCAGATATACACGCACAACACCATCGAGCAGCTGAAGGAGATATATCAGACCGCCCATCCGTTGGGTGACGAATGATAAAAAATATAATTTTATAAATCTTTTAAATAGGAGGTTATTATGAAAGTTACGATTAACTCGGTCCATTTCAAGGCAGACAGCAAATTAGAGGAATTCATCAACAACAAGATCGAGAAACTTTGCGGCAAGATGGACGATGTCCAGGGAGTGGAGGTGAATCTGAAGTTGGACAACACCGACACGCCAGAGAACAAGATTGCCGACATCAGAATCATGTTAAAAGGCAACGATTTATATTCCAGCAAGCAGTGCAAGACGTTTGAGGAGGCCACTGACAAGGCCATTGACGCGTTGAAAAACCAGGTTGAAAAGCACAAAAACCGCTTCGATAAATAGGCTTTAAGTGTTGATACACAATGATTTGACGGCCTTTTACAAAAATTTTTCAAAAAATTTATAAAAAAAGGTTGTCGGTAAATAAAAAAGTTGTAATTTTGCACACCATTTTGCGAGAAAAAATGGTGTGCTTTTTTTAAGCGTAGTTCATTGAAATACAAGCCGGCATAGCTCAGCGGTAGAGCACGTGATTTGTAATCTCGGGGTCGGGGGTCCAAATCCCTCTGCCGGCTCACGGAATCTTGACACGATTGCCGGCATAGCTCAGCGGTAGAGCACGTGATTTGTAATCTCGGGGTCGGGGGTCCAAATCCCTCTGCCGGCTCAAGAATAGAGTTAAGTGTCAAGGTAAGAAGGGGGAGTCGCATAGCGGCAATTGCAACAGACTGTAAATCTGTCCTCGGATGAGTTCGGTGGTTCGAGTCCACCCTCCCCCACGAGTTGCGGAAGTAGCTCATTTGGCAGAGCGAAAGCCTTCCAAGCTTTAGGTAGCGGGTTCGAGCCCCGTCTTCCGCTCGCAAAGCCGGCGTAGCTCAGTGGTAGAGCACTTCCTTGGTAAGGAAGGGGTCACGAGTTCAACTCTCGTCGCTGGCTCATTTGACATGAAGTTAAACAAGGAAATTAAATAGAATATTAACCTTAAGTAAACAAAAAATAGTATGGCAAAAGAAAAATTCGAAAGATCTAAACCGCATGTTAACATTGGTACTATCGGCCACGTTGACCACGGTAAGACAACTTTGACAGCTGCTATCACACTCCACCTGTCAAAGAAGGGTTTGTCGGAAATCAAGACATTTGATGCTATCGACTCAGCCCCAGAAGAGAAAGAAAGAGGTATCACCATCAACACAGCTCACGTTGAGTACCAGACAGAGAAGCGTCACTACGCTCACGTCGACTGCCCTGGCCACGCTGACTATGTTAAGAACATGGTTACAGGTGCTGCTCAGATGGACGGTGCTATCATCGTTGTCGCTGCAACAGACGGTCCTATGCCACAGACCCGTGAGCACATCTTGCTCGCCCGTCAGGTTGGTGTGCCACGCCTCGTTGTGTTCTTGAACAAGTGCGACCTCGTTGACGATGAGGAACTTCTTGAATTAGTTGAAATGGAAGTCCGCGACCTCCTCAGCAAATATGAATTCGATGGTGACAACACACCTATCATCCGCGGTTCAGCTCTTGGCGCATTGAATGGTGAGCCACAGTGGGAAGCAAAGATCGACGAACTCATGGAGGCTTGCGACACATGGATTCCAGAGCCAGAAAGAGCAGTTGATAAACCATTCTTGATGCCTATCGAGGACGTGTTCTCAATCACAGGTCGTGGTACAGTTGCTACAGGCCGTATTGAGACAGGTGTCATCAAAGTTGGTGACCCAGTTGATATCATCGGTATGGGTGCTGAGAAACTTAAATCAACCGTTACAGGTGTTGAAATGTTCCGTAAGATCCTCGACGAGGGTGAGGCTGGCGATAACGCAGGTCTGCTCCTCCGTGGTATCGACAAAGACGAAATCCGCCGTGGTATGGTTATTGCAAAACCAGGTTCAATCAAACCACACAAACACTTCAAAGGTGAGGTTTACGTCCTTTCAAAAGAAGAAGGCGGTCGTCACACCCCATTCAGAAACAAATATCGTCCACAGTTCTACTTCAGAACAACTGACGTTACCGGTGAAATCACCCTTCCAGAAGGAATGGAAATGGTTATGCCAGGCGACCACGTCACTATCGAGGTGAACTTGATCTCTGAGATCGCTATGGACAAAGGTCTCCGCTTCGCTATCCGTGAGGGTGGTAGAACAGTCGGTTCAGGCCAGGTCACAGAAATCATCGACGACTAAGAATAACTCCAGAGTGCTCCTAACACGAGCACTCTGACACACAGGCGTAGCTCAATTGGTAGAGTGGTGGTCTCCAAAACCATAGGTTGAGGGTTCGAGCCCTTCCGCCTGTGCTAAAGTAAAACAGTTCAAACGAAATGAAAAAGTTTATAAACTACGTTAAAGAATGTTACAACGAGTTGGTCAACAAAGTAACTTGGCCAACTTGGAAAGAACTCCAAAGTAGTGCTGTCGTCGTATCCATTGCTTCCCTTATCATCGCTTTAGTGGTGTACTTGATGGATAAGACTTTTGAAACTTTGTTGGAGGCGTTTTATCGCGTTTTCTAACGAAGAAATGTTTGATCTAAAAAATCATCATTCAACTACTTTATTAAAATCACAGATAAGATGAGTGAGCAGAACGAAAAGAAATGGTATGTGATTCGCGCGATAAGCGGCAAAGAGAAAAAAGTTAAAGAATATCTCGATGCCGAGTTGTCACGCAACACTGCATTACAGAATCTGATTTCACAGGTTTTGATCCCGACCGAAAAGGTGTATTCGGTGAGAAACGGCAAGAAAGTCAGCAAGGAAAGAAATTACCTTCCCGGCTACGTGCTCATCGAGGCTTCTTTGGACGCCGAGGTCAAGCATCTTATCAAGGAGACACCGAATGTGCTGGGGTTCCTTGGCACACGCGGAGGCGAACCTGACCCAATCCGTCCATCAGAAGTCAAACGTATCTTAGGAAAAGTTGACGAGATGACGGAAGCAGGTGAGGGCTCGGAGCTCGAGTTCATTGTAGGCGAGACCGTGACGGTTAACGACGGACCGTTCTCCAGTTTCAGTGGCGTGATCGAAGAGGTCAACGATGAGAAGAAAAAACTCAAAGTTATGGTGAAGATCTTCGGTCGCAAGACACCTCTTGAACTTAGCTATTTCCAAGTGAAGAGAGAGAGTTAAGAATGTGATTAATGTTTTCATTTAACTTTTTATAAGAAAATCAAATGAAAGAAGTAAGCGGATTAATTAAACTGCAAATCAAAGGAGGAGCCGCTAATCCTGCACCACCTGTCGGACCTGCATTAGGTTCAAAGGGTGTGAACATCATGGAATTTTGCAAGCAGTTCAATGCTCGTACACAGGATCAGGCAGGCAAAGTGTTGCCAGTCATCATCACTGTTTACAAAGACAAGAGCTTTGACTTCGTTGTAAAAGCATCTCCAGTAGCTGTCTCCGTACTCGAGGCTGCCAAGGTTGCCAAGGGATCAAAAGAGCCTAACCGTTCAAAGGTCGGTTCAATCTCATGGGATCAGGTGCGCGCCATCGCTGAGAACAAGATGAAGGACTTGAACTGCTTCACCATCGAATCAGCAATGAGCATGGTCGCCGGCACAGCTCGTAGCATGGGTGTTAAGGTTACAGGCGAATCACCTTTAAAGTAAGACTAAGTCTTAAGCATTTGTAGAACAAACAAAAAATTAAAAAATGGCAAAAGTATCTAAAAACAGAAAAGAAGCTTTAGCTAAGTTCGACAAAAGCAAGGCCTACTCCTTGACAGAAGCCGTTGACATTGTAAAACAGATCACTTACACCAAGTTCGATGCTTCAGTTGACGTCAACGTACGTTTAGGTGTCGACCCACGTAAAGCCAATCAGATGGTTCGTGGTAGCGTGACACTGCCTCACGGAACAGGTAAAGTTACCCGCGTGTTGGTATTATGTACGCCAGACAAAGCACAGGAAGCTACAGAAGCAGGTGCTGATTTCGTCGGATTCGAGGACTATGTCCAGAAGATCAAAGACGGTTGGACCGATGTCGATGTAATTATCACAATGCCTTCATTGATGCCGAAAGTCGGTGCTCTCGGTCGTATCCTCGGTCCTCGTGGATTGATGCCGAACCCAAAGACTGGCACAGTGACAATGGAAATTGGTAAAGCTGTTAAGGAAGTGAAAGCTGGTAAGATTGATTTCAAGGTTGACAAATACGGAATCATCGACAGCCGCATTGCAAAAGTGAGCTTCCCAGCTGAGAAGATTGTTGACAACGCAAAGGAAATCCTTTCGATGATCATCAAGTTGAAACCAGCAGCAGCTAAAGGTACTTACATCAAGAGTATCTACATCTCAAGTACAATGAGTCCGGGTGTTCAAGTGGACGTCAAATCAGTAGCCATCTAAACCCTTAAATAAGTATTGACATGAGAAAAGAAGATAAAAATGTTATCATAGACTCGATAGTGGACCAGTTGACAGCATGTCCTAATTTCTACTTGACAGACATCGAGGCATTGAACGCCGAGAAGACAAGCCAGTTGAGAAGACAGTGCTTCAACAGCCAGGTCAAGCTTGTTGTGGTGAAGAACGCATTACTGAAGAAAGCCATGCAGAAGACAGGTAAGGATTATGGTGATCTTTACAACGTCTGCAAGGGCACGACAGCAATGATGTTGTCAGAGAATGGCAACGCCCCTGCAAAGCTTATCAAGAAGTTCCGCAAGACCAGCGACAAGCCGATTTTGAAAGGTGCTTACATTGAGGAGTGTGTGTACACAGGTGACAACATGCTTGACACATTGTGCAACATCAAGTCGAAGAACGAACTCATCGCCGACATCGTGGCATTGCTTCAGTCACCAGCCAAGAACGTTATCAGCGCTCTTCAGAGTGGCGGCAACAAGCTCAGCGGCATAGTGAAGACTTTATCCGAGAGACCGGAATAATACAGAATGATTATCATTCACAAAAAAGAATTAAAGAAAATAAAAAGAATTGTATAACAAATAAAATCTTAAAAAAATGGCAGATTTAAAAGCTTTTGCTGAACAATTAGTGAACCTTACAGTGAAAGAGGTTAATGAACTCGCAACAATCTTGAAAGAAGAATACGGCATTGAACCAGCCGCAGCAGCAGTTGCAGTAGCAGCTCCAGCAGCAGGTGGCGAGGCAGCCGCAGCAGCAGAAGAGAAGACCTCATTCGACGTTATCCTCAAATCAGCCGGCGCACAGAAGCTCGCAGTTGTGAAGCTCGTTAAGGACTTAGCAAGCCTCGGACTGAAAGAAGCTAAAGACTTAGTTGACGCTGCTCCTAAAGCTGTTAAAGAAGGCGTGAGCAAAGAAGAAGCTAATGCACTCAAGACCCAACTCGAGGCCGCTGGTGCAGAAGTCGAAATAAAATAAGTTTATTTCCTGCTACAACAGGCATAAATACCTCAGCCCCTCCATATAGACGGGGGTTGAGGTTTGTGCCTATATTGTGTTGTATTCCGCCGTCTATATATTATAATAGCTTTAAATAACAATTAAAACATAAACACTTTGGCAGACATTAAATTAGATAGAATCAGTTTCGCGTCAATCAAGAAGCCTTTCGACTATCCTGATTTTCTGGACATCCAGCTCAAGTCGTTCCGCGACTTCTTCCAGTTGGAGACCAATCCTGACAATCGTAAGAACGAAGGCCTGTACAAGGTTTTTGCGGAGAACTTCCCAATCACCGACGCACGAAACAACTTTGTACTCGAGTTTCTCGACTACTACATCGATGCCCCGCAGTATACAATCGCTGAATGTATCGAACGCGGCTTGAGCTATTGCGTCAGACTCAAAGCTAAACTGAAACTCTCATGCAACGACGAGGAGCACGAGGATTTCGAGACTGTCGTTCAGGACGTGTATTTGGGCTTGATACCGTATATGACACCACAGGGTACTTTCGTCATAAACGGCGCAGAACGTGTTGTTGTTTCACAGTTACACCGTTCTCCGGGCGTTTTCTTCGGATCAAGCGTGCACACCAACGGCACTACGCTTTACTCAGCGCGTATCATCCCGTTCAAGGGTTCCTGGATGGAATTCTCGACCGACATCAGCAACGTGATGTATGCCTACATCGACCGTAAGAAGAAATTGCCTATCACAACCTTGCTCCGCGCCATCGGCTATGAGACCGACAAGGACATCCTTGACATTTTCAACCTTGCCGAGGAAGTGAAGGTGACAAAGAGCGGTTTGAAACGTGTAGTGGGCCGCAGACTCGCAGCAAAAGTGTTGCATTCCTGGCTTGAAGACTTCATCAACGAAGAGACAGGCGAGGTGGTGACAATCGAGCGTAACGAAATCATCATCGAACGCGGTGTCACACTCGAAAATGAGCATATCGACAAGATCATTGAAAAGGGCGTGAAGACTATACTTCTCGACCGCGAAGAGATCAACACAAACGATTATGCCATCATTTTCAATACATTACAAAAAGATACAACAAACTCGGAGAAAGACGCTGTCGAGTACATCTACCGTCAGCTCCGCAACGCTGAACCGCCAGATGAGGAAACAGCGCGCGACATCATCCGTAAGCTGTTCTTCTCCGACAAGCGTTATGACCTTGGCGAAGTGGGCCGTTACCGCATCAACCGCAAGCTCGGCCTCAACATTCCTGAGGATGTCAAGGTTTTGACAAATGAAGATATAATCGCTATCATCAAGTACTTGATTGAGCTTTCTAACCAGAAGGCAGAGGTTGATGATATCGACCACTTGAGCAACCGTCGTATCCGTACTGTGGGCGAGCAGCTGTACGCACAGTTCGGCGTGGGTCTTGCACGTATGGCGAGAACCATCCGCGAGCGTATGAACGTCCGTGACAACGAGTCATTCACTCCAACCGACTTGATCAATGCCAAGACATTGTCGTCGGTTATCAACTCGTTCTTCGGCACCAACCAGCTGTCACAGTTCATGGATCAGACCAACCCGTTGTCAGAGCTGACACACAAACGTCGTATCTCTGCTTTGGGTCCTGGTGGTATCTCACGTGACCGTGCAGGTTTCGAGGTGCGTGACGTTCACTACACACACTACGGACGTCTGTGTACAATCGAGACACCTGAAGGTCCTAACATCGGTCTTATCTCGTCACTCTGCGTGTTCGCAAAGATCAACAACCTCGGATTCATCGAGACACCTTACCGTGAAGTTAAAGAAGGTAAAGTCGATTTCATCAATCCACCTGTTTATCTTACAGCAGAAGAGGAAGACAACAAGATCATCGCACAGGCTTGCACAGGCATGGATGACGAGGGCAACATTACTGACGATATGCTGAAAGCACGTCAGATTGCTGACTATCCTATCGTAACGCCAGACCAGCTCGACCTCATCGACGTGGCACCAAACCAGATGTCATCTGTCGCTGCGTCATTGATTCCGTTCTTGGAGCACGACGACGCTAACCGTGCTTTGATGGGATCTAACATGATGCGTCAGGCTGTGCCGTTGATGGCTCCTGAGGCTCCTATCGTAGGAACAGGCATTGAGCACTATGTGGCAAGAGACTCACGCACATTGGTTGAGGCTGAAGGCGACGGAGAGGTCATCTACGTCGACTCAACAAAGATCACCATCAAGTACGACAGAACCGACAAGGAACGTCTGGTGAGTTTCGATGATGATGTTAAGACATATAACCTTATTAAATATATAAGAACAAACCAGAGCACGAGCATCAACCAGAAGCCTATCGTAAGAAAAGGCCAGAAGGTGACCAAGGGTCAGATCCTCACCGAGGGTTATGCGACACAGGGCGGCGACCTTGCATTGGGCCGCAACTTGAAGGTCGCATTCATGCCTTGGAAGGGTTACAACTACGAGGATGCTATCGTGATTTCTGAGAAGATCGTCAAGGAAGACCTCTTCACCTCAATCCACATCGAGGAATTCACCCTTGAGGTGCGTGACACTAAACGTGGTTTGGAAGAGTTGACCAACGACATCCCGAACGTCAGTGCAGACGCCACCAAGGATTTGGACGAGAACGGTTTGATCCGTGTCGGTGCCGACGTGAAAGAGGGTGATATATTAATAGGTAAGATCACGCCTAAGGGCGAGACCGACCCGACACCAGAGGAGAAGCTGCTCCGCGCCATCTTCGGCGACAAGGCAGGCGATGTGAAGAACGCATCACTCAAGGCAGGTCCTTCAATGAAGGGTGTCGTCATCGGCAAACGCTTGTTCTCACGCGTGGTTAAAGACCGTAAGGCAAAATCGAAAGACAAAGACATCATTGCGGAGATCGACGCCGAATGCCAGAAAGAGCTCGACGCGTTGAAACAGCGCATGATGGAGAAGCTCATGTCGATGCTCAACGGCCGCACATCTACTGGTGTTTACAACAACTTCAAGGAGATGATCATCCCTAAGAAGGTGAAATTCACACAGAAGGCATTGTTGGCTATCGATTACATGAACGTGAATCCTACCAAGTGGACTACCGACCCTGAGATTAACGACTGCATCATCAAGTTGGTGCACAACTATAACCTCAAGTGCAAGGAAATCAACGGTATCTACAGCCGTAAGAAGAACGTGGCAAGCGTTGGCGACGAGTTGCCTAACGGTATCGTCCAGATGGCCAAGGTTTACGTGGCACAGAAACGTAAGCTTAACATAGGTGACAAGATGGCAGGTCGTCACGGTAACAAAGGTATCGTTTCAAGAATCGTTCGTGAAGAGGACATGCCGTTCCTTGAGGACGGAACGCCGGTCGACATTGTGTTGAACCCGTTGGGTGTGCCTTCACGTATGAACTTGGGTCAGATTTACGAGACAGTGCTCGGTTGGGCAGGTCACGAGCTCGGACTGAAGTTCGCCACACCTATCTTCGACGGTGCCACATTGGACGAGATCAACGAATACATGAAGAAGGCTGGTTTGCCAGAGAATGGTAGAGTTCAGCTTTACGACGGTGAGACAGGCGAGCCGTTTGACCAGCAGGCTACAGTGGGTTACATCTACATGCTGAAGCTGCACCACATGGTCGATGACAAGATGCACGCCCGTTCAATAGGACCATACTCATTGATCACGCAGCAGCCTCTCGGTGGTAAAGCACAGTTTGGTGGTCAGCGTTTTGGTGAGATGGAGGTCTGGGCTCTCGAAGCATTTGGCGCAAGCAACGTGCTGCAGGAGATCTTGACAGTGAAGTCAGACGATGTGGTCGGTCGTGCCAAGGCATACGAGTCAATCGTCAAGGGCGAGAACATGCCTACACCAGGTATTCCTGAGTCATTCAATGTTTTGGTACACGAATTACGCGGACTTGGACTTGAAATTACGTTTGAATAAAAAAAAGCTCTAAATATTTTGTAATCTATGGCTTTAACTAAGAATAACACAATAAACAGCAACTTTTCAAAGATTACCATCAGCTTGGCATCGCCGGAGAGCATCTCCGACCGTTCATACGGTGAGGTGTTGAAGCCGGAGACAATAAACTACCGCACTTACAAACCTGAGCGCGACGGTTTATTCTGTGAGAGAATCTTTGGACCTGTGAAAGACTGGGAATGCCACTGCGGTAAGTACAAACGCATACGTTATAAGAACATCGTTTGCGACCGTTGCGGTGTGGAAGTTACAGAGAAGAAAGTCAGACGTGAGCGTACTGGCCACATCCAGT
>JAEEGH010026220.1_pt1 | contig 11627 bp, 7 predicted proteins | sample 9134181 | NCBI WGS metagenome assembly JAEEGH01 (sample SAMN16246544, study PRJNA631951) | gut metagenome | biome: gut microbiome; feature: rumen; material: DP-attached | host: Bos | place: Iran: Karaj | collected 2018-10 | reverse complement strand
GACCTGCAAGCGTTCGATGACGAATTCGGGGTTCTCCCGCAAAAGTTTGAGCGTCAACATCTGGCAATTCCTTTCGTTAATCCTGCAAATATATAAAAAATCAATCTTTGTTTTTCTTAAATTTGTAAGACAAATCCAAACCGATATGAAACGAACGCTCTTCCTCTCCCTGATTGCCGTCTGCCTGCTGGCTCCGGCCATCCAGGCGTCGGCCTGCACCAACATCATCGTAACCAAAGGCGCCTCCGCCGACGGCTCCTGCATGGTCAGTTACCTGGCCGACTCCCACCAGCTCTACGGAGAGCTCTATTACTGGCCCGCCGCCAACTGGCCGGCCGGCTCGATGACCGATGTTTACGACTGGGACAGCGGCCGCTACCTGGGCCGCATCCCGCAGGTCCCGCATACTTTCCAGGTGGCCGGCAACATCAACGAACACCAGCTCATCATCGGCGAGACCACCTTCGGCGGCCGTGAAGGGCTGACAAACCCCGACGGCCTGATCGACTACGGCTCGCTGATCTACCTGACCCTCCAGCGCGCCCGGACCGCCCGCGAGGCCATCGCCACGATCGGCGACCTGCTGGCCAAATACGGCTACGCCTCCGAAGGCGAGACGTTCTCGATCGCCGACACGGAAGAAGCCTGGATCATGGAAATCATCGGCAAGGGCAAAGAGAAAGGCGCGGTCTGGGTCGCCATCCGCATCCCCGACGGAGAAATCTCGGCCCACGCCAACTGCAGCCGCATCCACCACTTTCCCCTAAATGATCCGGACAACTGCATCTACGCACCCGACGTGATCAGTTTCGCCCGGAAGATGGGCTTCTTCACCGGAAAAGATGAAGATTTCAGTTTCTGCGACGCCTATGCCCCGGCCAGCCACGACACCCTCCGCGGCTGCGAAACCCGCACCTGGTCGGCCTTCCGCATCCTCGGCGGCGAGAATTTCGACGCCGACCGCTACCTCGACTTCGCCGCCGGCGACAACCCGGCCAACAAGATGCCGCTGACCATCCGTCCCAAGAAGAAACTGACGGTGAAAGATATCGCCGACGCCCAGCGCGACCACTTCGAGGGCACGCCCTTCGACTTCTCGGAAGATGTCGGCGCCGGTGAATTCCGCCGCCCCTACCGCTGGCGCCCGATGGGCTTCGAAGTGGACGGCAAAGAATATGAATTCGAGCGTTCCGCCGGTACGCAGCAGACGGGCTTCTGGTTCGTCGCCCAGGCCCGCGGCTGGCTGCCCGACGAAATCGGCGCCCTCAACTGGTTCGGCGTCGACGACTCCGCCACCAGCGCTCTGACGCCCATCTATGTCTGCACGAAGAAGGTTCCGCAGAGCTATGCCGTCGGCAACGGCGATATGATGACCTTCAGCGAAACCTCCGCTTTCTGGCTCTTCAACCGCACCACCCACCTGGCATACCTGTTCTACGACCGCGTGGCGCCCGAACTGCGAGCGGCCATCGACTGCTTCGAGAACGAAAGCAAGACGCTGGTCGATGAGATGGACGCCAAGGCCCTCAAGATGATCCAGGCCGGCAACAAACCGCAGGCCATCGATGCCCTGACCGCCTTCTCCGTCAAACGTGCGCAGACACTGTTCGACCAGTGGAAGGAACTCGGAAACCGCATGCTGGTCAAATATATGGACGGCAACATCAAGCAGACCAACGACGACGGCAGCTTCAAGGACAACGGCAACGGCAAGCACATCCCGGCTTCCCCGCTGCACCCGAAGTTCCGCGAACGCTGGCTGCGCGGCGTCGCGAATGACCTGAAGAAATAACGCTGGCTCAGCGAATCAGAAACATTCCCGCAATATCTCCGCGATGTTGCGGGATTTTCCCATCGTATAGAAGTGGACGGCGGGCAGGCCGTGCGCGAGGAGATCGCGGCACTGGGCGATACACCAGTCGGTGCCGAGGCGATAGACCGCTTCCTTGTCATCGCCGGCGCAGCGGATGGCCTCCGTGAGTTCCACCGGGATATCGATGGAGAACGCTTCAGGCAAAAGGGTAATCTGCCTGGCCGTGGAAATCGGCTTGAGGCCCGGGATGATGGGCACGCCGATGCCGGCGGCGCGGCAGCGGTCCACGAAGCGGTAGAACACCGCATTGTCGAAGAACATCTGCGTGATGACCAGGTCGGCCCCCGCATCGACTTTTTGCTTCAGGAAAGCGATGTCCGTCTCCGGATTGGCCGCTTCGAAATGCTTCTCCGGATAGCCGCCGACGCCGATGCAGAAGTCGCCGCCGTTCTCACGCTCGAAGCTGCGGATGGCCGCCACCAGCTCGTTGGCGTGGGAAAAGCCCGCCGGATCCGGCGTAAAACGCTTCTCGCCGGTCAGGGAATCGCCCCGGAGAGCCATCACGTTTTCGATGCCCAGGAACTTGAGATCCTGCAGCAAAGCTTCGGTCTCGCAGGCCGAAGTACCGCCACAAATCAGGTGCGGCACCACTTCCACCTGCCACTGCGCCTGGATGGCGGCGCAGACCGCCACGGCGCTCACCCGGTTGCGGACCACGCGGCGGATGTAGGAACCGTCGGGCTGCGGGTCGAAACGGAACTCGTCGCGGTGCGTCGTGACGTTGATGTAGCGCGGCGCGAATTCCATCAGGGGCGCGATGCTGTCGAGCAGTTGTTCCTTGCTGATGCCGCTCATCGGCGGCACGATTTCGAGTGAGGGGAACGGCGAGGCGCCGCTGCGGAGCATTTCGGAGATTTTCATAGCAGATGGGAAAGGAAAAGCCGGGCTTGCTCGGGCGAGAACCCGCGGGCCGCGGCGTAGCGGTCGTATTGGTCCTGGCTGATATGTCGGATATCGGGATAGCCTGCCTGGGGATGCGCAATCACGACGCCGCAGATGGAAGCGGCGGGAAGCATTGCGCAGGAATCCGTAAGCGAGATGCCCAGGGAATCCGCTTCGGGAAGCAGGCCGAGAATGTCCCGCTTGATGCTGTGATCGGGGAAGCTGGCATAACCGGCGGCCGGTTTGGCGACCTTGACGCCAGGGCGCCGGATACAGGCGGCCAGTTCGCTGTCGAGCCATTTCGAGGTGGCTTCGGCCAGGGTTACCTTCACGGCGCGGCGGAACAGTTGTTCGTATTCGTTGCGGCAGGCTTCGCAGTCGCAGCCTGCGGGATGCCGCCCGGCATCGTGGACGCTGAGGGCGAACAGCCCGAACGGGCCCCGGATGCCGTCGGCGGGGACGAAGTCGGCCAGCGAGCGGCAGGCGCCTTCTTCCTGCCGCAGCATCGGCAGGAGCGTATCGGCGTCGAGACGGATCGCGTCGCCTTCCCGCGTGGCTTCGAAGAAACGCAGGGAAAGACGGATCCGGAATTCGGGATGCTGCGCAGCGTGCCGGAGCAAATCGTGGGCTTCGGCGACCAGTTCGGGCGCTTCGTCGCCTTTGAGTCCCATGCTCAAGCGGAACACCCGGTCGTCGAAATGGGGCAGCACGGCGGAAATCGGCACTTCGCAGGGTCGCAGGCCGCTGAAATCGTATTCGCCGGGCTGGAGATAACTGTCGATCGGGAAATCGGTCCGCGCAGCGGATTGGGGCGCCTGCGTCTGCCGCTGACGGAGATAAAGCGTGCGAAGATGCGCCTGGGCAGCGTGCTGCTGCGCCTCGAAGGTGGCGCGGTCGGCCAGGCAACGCTTGGCCAGGACGGCGCCCGCCGAGGCGTCGGGCGAATAGAACACGTGTTCGTAGAGCGGAGCCAGTTTTACGGCCGTGTGCAAGGCGGACGTGGTGGCGCCGCCGATGAACAGCGGCGTGTCGAGGCCGCGGGCGTGCATCTCGCGGCAGATTTCTTCCATCTGGAAAAGGGAGGGCGTAATCAGGCCGCTCACGCCGATCAGGGCGGCGTGGTGTTCTTCGGCGGCCGCCAGGATGGTTTCCTTATCCACCATCACGCCCAGGTCGATCACCTCGAATCCGTTGCAGCGCAGGACGATGCTCAGAATATTCTTGCCGATGTCGTGGACATCGCCCTTGACCGTCGCGTGGATGGCCACCGGACGGCCGGAAGCCGTTTCGCCGGCGGTTTCCATATAAGGCTCCAGGATCGACACCGCGTCTTTCATCACTTTGGCGGACTTGACCACTTGCGGCAGGAACATCTTCCCGGCCCCAAACTGCTCGCCCACCTGCTCCATGCCGGCCATCAGCGGACCTTCGATCACCTTGACGGCCGAACCCAGCGTTTCCAGGCAGCGCAGCACGTCGCCCGGCAGGTCGACGGCCTTGCCGGCGACCAGGTCGGCGCTCAGCTGCGCTTCCGGCGACAGCATCGCCGCCCTTTCCTGCGGTGCTGCGGCGGTTTCTTTCTGCGCCAGATAGTTGGCGGCCAGGGCGGTCAGACGCTCCGTAGCGTCCGCATCGCGGGCCAGGACCACGTCTTCCGCCGCCTGCCGCAGTTGCGGCTCGATGCTGTCGTACGGCTTGAGCTGCGCCGGATTGACGATGGCCATATCGAGGCCGGCGCGAATGGCGTGGTAGAGAAAGACGGTATGCATCGCCGCGCGGACGGTTTCGTTACCGCGGAATGCGAACGAAAGGTTCGAAACGCCGCCGGATGTATAGACGCCGGGCAGCTGCCGCTTGATCCAGCGCACGGCTTCGATGAAATCGATGCCGTAGCGTTCGTGCTCGGCGATGCCCGTACCCACCGACAGGACATTGACGTCGAAGATGATTTCCTGCGGCGGGATGCCGGCGGCGGTGAGCAGCCGGTAGGCGCGCTCGCAGACGGCGATCTTGCGCGCGTAGCTCGTCGCCTGCCCTTCTTCGTCGAAGGCCATGACGACCATCGCCGCACCGAGGTTGTGGATCTCGCGGGCCTTGGCCAGGAAAGCATCCTCCCCTTCCTTCAGGCTGATGGAGTTGACGATGCATTTGCCCTGGGCGTTCTTGAGTCCGGCCAGGATGCAGTTCCAGTCGGAGGAATCGATCATCAGCGCAGCGCGGGCCACGGCAGGATCGTTTTGTATTTGTCGGACGAAACGCGCCATCGCGGCGGGACCGTCGAGCATGGCGTCGTCCATATTGATGTCGATGATATCGGCTCCGCCGGCAATCTGGTCAGCAGCCACTTGCAGCGCGGTGTCATAGTCGCCGGCGGCAATCAGGCGGGCGAACTTGCGGGAACCTGCTACGTTCGTCCGCTCCCCGATCAAGGTAAAATTGTTGTGTGCCACGTCAAGCGTGACCGTCTGCAGGCCGCTGACGCGCAGCAACTTGTCGGCCTCCCGGAACGGCCGGGGCGACAAGCCGGTCACCGCTTCCTTTTCGGCGGCGATATGATCGGGCGTGGTGCCGCAGCAGCCGCCAACGATGTTGACCCATCCGGCTTCGGCCATCTTTCGGATGGAAGCGGCCATCATTTCCGGCGTTTCGTCGTAGAGGCCCATCTCGTTGGGAAGGCCGGCATTGGGATAGCAGATGACGGGAACCTCGCAGAAGCCGGCCACCTGCTCGATGAGCGGCAGCAATTGTTCGGCGCCAAGCGAGCAATTGAGGCCGAAAGCCATCAGGGGATAATGCCGGACAGCGGTGTAAAAGGCTTCGAGGGTCTGGCCGGTCAGAGTGCGTCCGGCCCGGTCGCCGGGCGATACGGAGACGATGGCGGGAAATCCATACCGGACCCGGGCGAGCGAATACAGCGCGGCTTTGGCGTTGAGCGCGTCGAAGCAGGTCTCGATGAGCAACAGGTCGACGCCGCCGGCGATGAGAGCGGCGATCTGTTCCTCGTAGATGGCCGCAAGGTCATCGAATGAAAGGGAACGACCGCTGCCGTCGGCCAGGTCGGTCGCCAGGGTCAGCGATTTGGACGTGGGGCCGACACTGCCGGCTACCCAGACTTTCCGGCCGGCCCGGTCCGCTTCCGCGCGGGCAAGGCGGGCACCGGCCAGCGCCATTTCGGCGGCCCGGCCGTCCAGGCCGTATTCTTTTTGCGAGATCCGGTTGCTGCTGAACGTATTGGTTTCGATGATATCGGCGCCGGCCTCGATATAGGCGCGGTGTATGCCGGTCACCAGATCGGGCTCCGTCAAATTGAGCGCGTCGAAATTGCCGCTGCGGCCGCTGCGCTGGAACAGGGTTCCCGTCGCACCGTCGAGCAGCAGGATCCGCTCCCCCATTACCTTTCGGATATCATCGTTCATTCTCACGCTGCAAAAGTAAGGAATTATATAAAAAAAGGGTGACCCCTGATGAGTCACCCTCTTTTTATGGGTTCACCGGGAAGACTAGGCTTCCGCCTTCGGCATCGGGACAACCGACACGAAGGACTTGTCGTCGCGCTTCTTCTTGAAAGTGACGACACCGTCGACGAGGGCGAACAGGGTGTGATCCTTGCCCATTCCGACGTTCTCACCCGGATTGTGGACGGTTCCCCGCTGACGGACGAGGATGTTGCCGGCTTTGCAATACTGACCACCGAACAATTTGACGCCCAAACGCTTGCTTTGTGATTCACGGCCGTTCTTAGAACTACCTACACCTTTTTTGTGTGCCATAACTCGTTCTTGTTTTTAATGGTTAGTTACGCGATGCCTTCGATCTGGATTTTGGTCAGGTACTGGCGGTGTCCGTTCTTCTTCTGATAGCCCTTGCGGCGCTTCTTCTTGAAGATGATCACTTTGTCGGCCTTGCAGTGCTCGACGACCGTCGCATTGACGGCGGCACCTTCGACGTACGGATTACCGACCTTGACGCCACCCTCGTCACCGGCGAGAAGCAACACCTTGTCGTAAGAGACGGACGATCCGACCTCGGCAGCCTGACGGTTGACGAAGATCTGCTTGCCCGCTTCCACTTTGAACTGCTGTCCTGCAATATCTACGATTGCGTACATAAAATAAATTTTAAAAATTTATAACCGTAAGCGGATAGACATCTAACTATCTCTTAATCACTAGCTTAGCGGTTTTCAAACATTCTTTTAGGGATGCAAAGATACATAAATATTTGATTCCCACAAAGAAAAAGAAAAGTTTCTTCACGCCCCGCTACCAGACCGCCTGCGTAAACTCGTCGATGGACTTGGCGACGGCGGAGGCACAGCGGAGGCGTTCGCTCTGCGTATCACGGTAGGAATAACGGAATTCGCACTGGATGGCATCGATCACCCCGCCGCCGTAGGAGCCGTACTGGCGCGTAGTATATCCGCCATAGAAATACGGCGTAGAACCCGGCGACAAATTACCCGGGCGCGGAACGCATTCCAGGCCGTTCCTGTAGAGGAAAGCCCCGAAAGACTTCTCGCCCCGGAGCATCTTTGAGAAAGAGAGACCTTCCTTGTTGGTGCGGGTCAGGTGCGCGATGCTGGAAGATGCCGCATACGTTCCTCCGTCAAGCGTTTCGTCCGACAGATTCAGCCGGGATACCGGCAACAGGTAGCCCAGGTCGATCTGCTCGGAGTGACTCTGCCCGTGGATGTCGAGGAGCAGACCGTGTCCGTAAGTCTGTGAAACCTCCTCCCGGGCCTTCGCGATATAGGCGTGGTAGGCGTCGTAGATTTTCACGATATTCGTATCGCCGGCCGGCACCGCATACGATTTCTGGCGGTTGAAATCCACGTGGTTGCGTTTGATCAGGGAAATGACCATATAAGGATGGTGTCCCGTCCGCGCGAAGAAAGCTTTGTCGATTTCGTCAGCCAGTTCACGGGTATTGTAATCCAGGTCCGTGGCGAAATCCGGATCCGGGCAGTTGGATGTATTGCGTAGCGTCAGGAACGACTCCACGACCGTTCCGCCGTGCGGGACGGTCAGGATGACCGGGCAGTCGCCCTGCCGGTACTCGACGTATTTCTCGATCTTGATGGTATGCTGATGCTTGTACTGTTCGATTTCCTCCGGCGTCAGGAAACGAGGACCGTCATCCGGCCGTTCGCAGGACGAAAGCGCGACAGCGGCAAACGCAAGGCAAAGAAACAAAGTCTGGATTTTCATTACGCAGGATTTACGGGCCGGACATCCCATCCCCAGATGACATCTCCGACGTGGACGAACAATACTTCAAATTGCTTGCCGCTTGCGCGGTCCGTCACGGAATAACATGCCACCCGTTCCGATCCGGGCAGTTTCTCATACGGTCCCAGGTCGAGCGCCGGATAGGCCTTTCCCGGCACGGCAGGTGCCATGCCGTTGACGGTTTCCGCATGCACCGGCTCGCCGGCCACCAGTCGCTTGATGGCGTATTCAACATTCGTCACCAGGCAGGGATGGGCAAAGGGATCGAGATCGGCGGCAGGCGCCGCTTCGAACGAGATCCGTCCGTTGCCGGCCGCCCGGTCGGCACGCATCCGGTCGGCATAGGCCTTGAATTGCCGGCGCAGCCGCGACGATTTCAGGCCTTCGCTCGTGTAGAGCGAAATACCCTGTGCCCCGGCACGAAACGCGTTGTCCATCTTCTCGAAGATGGCTTCAGCCGGTCCGCCAAGCTCCGTATCGAGACCGCAGAACAGCGTGGTGCGCGGATTCTTGTCGCGGTTGTTCATCACCGTCGCATCGTAGGCGAACTGCGGGTCCTGCGTATAGAAGTCCGTATAGACCATCGGGAACACGAAGTCGAGGTCCCAGTCGTGGAAACGCTGGAAGACCATGAATTCCGAAACCCGCTCCGTGGCGAACGGCGAAGCCGTCACCTTCTTGCCGGCCGCGTGGGCTTCGTGGGCCATCCGGTTGGCAGCCTCCGTCACTACGTTGCAGCGGAAGCGGCACCAATTCGGATCCCGGGAGGGATCGGGCCGTGTGCGCGGATCGTAGCCATATTCGGCCTGGAAGCGCGCGAGCATCGCAGGATGGTAGCCGTAATCGTATTCCGGCTTGACTTCCCCATCCTGGATGATGCCATAGATATAAGACAGCGACATCGGCAGCACGCAGTCCACCAACCGGCAGTAGTCGATGCAGATGCCTTCGATACCCGGGATGGCGCAGATTGAGCGGACTTTCTCCACCAGGTAATCCTGCACTTCGGGAATGGCCGGATTCAGGAACTTGTAGGAATTGACATAAGCCTTGTGATCGACCAGGCTCTCCCCTTTCCGGTTCACGTCAAACCAGTCGGGATGGGCCTCCAGCAGTGCGGCCCGGTCTTCATACGGCGGCTTCAGCGTCCACACCCAGGCATAGACGGCGATGCCGTGGCGATGCGCCATTTCGATATAGCGTTCGTAGGCTTCGGCGTCAGGCGCGTGCAGCATTACGGCATCGAGCCCCGCTTCTTCCATATGGGCGAAGGCTTTCTCCATATCGCGGCCTTCCTCTTCCTCCATCCAGGTCCAGAACATCGGCAGGTCCGGTTCCTCGATGCAGTCCATCAGCAGGTGACGGCCTTCGGAAGGAATATAGTCGCAGTGATACTCCCACCAGAACACGCCGCCGAAACCTTTCTCCTTCACCCAGGCCATCTTGGCGGCAATGGATCGGGCATTGTCAACCGAGACGAAAGACGAGTGGTCGGGCGAAAAATAGTACGGACATTGCGCCTCGTCGTCCCATTCTTCTGTCCAGCCGGCTTTCAGAAGGCCGGGCAGGTCAGGATAGAAGAAATCGCCGGCACAGTCCGAAAGCCGCGTCCCCTCCGGTGGCGTTTCTCCCGGCGCGAGACCATCGTAGCGATACCCGTAACTGGCCAGGCCGATATGGATCTTTTCCGGGGCGAAACGGCTCCAGTTGGCCTCATAGTTTGCCTTGATATCGGGCAGCGGCGTATTGTGCGTGCCGCATTTGCCCCACCAGCCGCCGCCCATGTCGTAGTACATGATGTTCACCCAGTCGCAGCAGGCGGACAGGGCGTCGGCTTCTTCCTGCGAATAATTGTGCTCGCTGTTGAGTGCCGTAGTCAGGCCGTAGCGGCGGCCGTCGAGGGCGCCGAGGCTGTCGAGTGCGGCGCGGATGTCCTGCATCAGGGCCAGGTGCATCTCTTTCGTGACGGTATGTTCCCAGTCGAGCTCCAGCCCGTCAAAACCGTGGTGCCGCGCAAAAGCGGCCATATAGACGGCAAACTTCGTGCGACGTGCCGGATCGTCCGTAATCTGGTTGTACCGCGTGCCGGAGAACGACAGATAGATCTTGTTGCCGGCTTCGTGGATCAGTCCGATATATTGGTTGATCCGCGGCTCCGCTTCATCGCCGTACACGTGGTTGTCCACTTTGTCGCGGAGGATGTCTTCCAGCGGCGCATCAAATTCCCCGGGCTGCCACGAAGGCATGGCCTGGAAATAATAATACTGGTAGTTCTTGAGCTGATCGACCGTCAGTTCCTCGGGCACAAGCCGGGAATAGACCGAATAAGTGGCGTGGATCAGGGGCGCGGGAGCCTCCGTCTTGGGCTGTCCGCAGGCGGCCAGCAACAAGAACAGGGCGGCCAGGGAAAAGAACCGGGTTTTCATAGGGCGGAAAGATCAATAATTGGGATACCAGGCCGGAAGCGTTTCGACCGGCCCTTCAAAGAGTTTCAGCAATTCTTCGTCCACGAAGCGTTTCTCCACGACCAGACGGTAGAGATACTTCTGGAGCCAGGGATCGGAGGCGGCCACGTAGCCGCCCCAGCCGCGGACCAGTCCGTAGCTGTTCTCGATCACCCATTTCACGGGTTCGCCGGCCGCGTCAAGTTTCACGCCGGCCACCGCGATGGCGTGGACCGAGCGCGTCTCCGCGCTGCGGACCTGCATATCTTTCGGCATATCGGTGCGGATGCCCAGCAGCGAATCCAGCGCGAAGAGCTCCGTGTCATAGATGCCCTCGGTCATCAGGTAATCGTGCATCGTATCGGCCGAGATGTAGAAACGGCGGCCTCCCGCAAGTGACGCGACACCCATCTTTCGGATGTCGGACATCGGCACGTTCAGGAAGCGCCAGTTGGCATACTCGTAGCAGTTGCGGCTCTCCGCCACCTCGTACATCCGGTAATACGGGAGTGTCGGGTCGTCCATAAAGATGGCGTAGTCGGTCTCCAGGTCGTGCGCGATATAGATATCGCGGAACGACTGCGGCGTATAATGCGCCACCGAGAGCACGCGACCGTTCTTGTCGCGCAGTGTATAGTCGAATTCCTGCGGCGGTTCGCCCAGCGTGGCGACCAGCAGGCGGTAGATGTCGGCCAGGGCTTGCTCCTTCACGGTCTGGATCTCCTCGGTAGATGCATCGCGCAGTTCCAGGCCGTAGCGGCGGAGCATACGCGTGACAGTCTTCATCAACGACATGTTGTCGGTACTGCTGAAGCGTTCGGGCATCACCTCCTGCGGCACCATGCCGTATTTGGCGATGATGTGCGCCGCATTGGCGAAATGGCCGCCATCGCCGATCGGCTTGTTGAAGAGCCAGGTGTTGTAGCGGCTTTCCATCGGCTCATTGCGATGGGCGATGACATTTTCCAGGCAGCGGTTGGCCTTCTCCAGGATATCGTAGAACTGGCCGAAGGTCTGCGAAAACTGGAACGGGCCCAGATCGTAACGGGCGATCATCTCGGCGCGCAGGATATTGAGCGTAGAGAAAAGCCAGCAGCGGCCCGACTCGTCCTGGTCGGTAATGCCGCGCGAGGGAACGAAATACGTGCACGTCGTATCCATCACCGCGGCGACGGCCTGATTAAGCGAAGCTTTGTACAG
>JAEEGH010026216.1_pt1 | contig 11629 bp, 12 predicted proteins | sample 9134181 | NCBI WGS metagenome assembly JAEEGH01 (sample SAMN16246544, study PRJNA631951) | gut metagenome | biome: gut microbiome; feature: rumen; material: DP-attached | host: Bos | place: Iran: Karaj | collected 2018-10 | reverse complement strand
AAATTCTGCTAACGACGCCATCTCAATCGTACAGGTGGCGGACGGAACATTATCTGAGATCCATGAGATCCTTCAGAGAATGAACCAGCTGGCGATCCAGGCAAGTAACGATACGCTGACCACAAGTGACAGAGAGCTGATCCAGGCCGAGGTGACACAGCTTAAGGATGAGATCGTAAGAATGTCAGATACTACACAGTTCAACGGTCAGAATATACTTGATGGTTCCTTTGATCTCAGAGCCTACGCTACAGTTGGCGGCGACACCGATCCCAAGATCAAAGTCAGCAGCTACTCAGACGTCATGGAAGCCGGCAAGTACAAGATCACCGGCATCGACGTAACCTATGCACACCTGACCGGATCAACCGGTGTAGATAAAAACGGAATCTTTTTTGAAAATAACAGCGCAAGCAATATCAAAATATATGATGAATACGGCAATGACTACATGCCCAACGGCATGCAGGCAACCATAGAGGAAGATGTACTTACACTGAAGGACAGTACCGGTAAAAAGATACAGATCCAGATAGACGAAGCCTTCAAAGGAGAGATCGACATCGAACTTGCATCCACAGGTTCAATGACAATGCAGGTGGGAGCCAACGAGGGACAGACAATAGATATCAGGATCCCTGCGGTTAACCTTACAACTCTCGGAATCTACAACGTGGATATGGCCAATGGCGCAGGCGCCAGAGCAGCCATCCAGAGCATAAAGGAAGCCATCGTAGACATAAGCTCCATCCGAAGCAGACTGGGAGCTTATCAGAACAGACTTGAGCACACCACCAGCAGTCTCGATATCACCGTTGAGAATATGACAGCGGCTTATTCAAGAATCATGGACGTAGATATGGCGGAGGAAATGACGGTTTATTCAACCCAGCAGGTTCTCTCCCAGGCAGGAACCTCCATGATGGCCCAGGCAAACGAAAGACCTTCACAGGTCCTTCAGCTTCTTCAGTAAAAGGAGTAGTGTATATGACCTCTGAAAAGAAACAGGAATTTACCTTAAGAATATCCGGTGCCAACAAAACCCAGATGATCACCATACTCTATGAGATTTTCCTCTGCTACGCAGATGAGGCGATAGATGCTTTGGGACTGGGAAAAAAGGATGAGGCTCAGTGCAGTCTAGACAGAGCCCAGGGGTGCCTCGACGAGCTTATAAGATCCCTGGATCTTCGCTTCGAGCTTGCCAAGCAGCTCCACAAGATATATCTCTTTTCCAAAAAAAAGCTGACCGTGGCGGGAGCAACAGGAAGCATCAACAAGATCTGGAGAGTGGAGCAGAATATCAAGACCCTTCACGAAGCCTATAAAGAGCTTGAGAAGTTTGACCGCACTCCTCCAATGATGGATAACATCCAGACCGTATATGCGGGACTTACCTACGGAAGAAGCGCTCTAAACGAGAGTATAGCTGCATCTTCCATGAATCGGGGCTATGTTTGCTGACAATTCTTAAGAAATCTTAACAATATTAATTTTTTGCGATGTTTTTGCATATTTGCATTAACATAAATGCGATTTAACAAAGAGCGAATCCTTTAAAAACGTTTGATGGTGGCGTAAGGATCCGCTTTTTTGTTGTTTTGATACCAATCGAACACCAATCGAACAAATTATTAATTATGCAAAGTCATGAAACGTCAGAACCCTATTTACAAACAAAAATCCATCTGCTAAATTTGGTTTCACGAGCTCGAAATATTCCGGAATAAAAATCGTAATGCGAAAGGAGCAGATTTTTATCAGAATAATTTTATACGGTTTCCTTGCAGGAGCGGTGATCACTGACCTGTGGAGGAACAAGATCTACAACCTCTGGGTGATACCGGAGCTTGTGGCCGGAGTTACCCTCTGTGCACTTCGGGGGCCGGATGCTTTTAAGAATTCGCTTCTTGCGATCCTGGCGGCATTCCTGGTATGTCTTCCGGTGTATATGCTCAAGGGTATCGCGGCAGGAGATGTCAAGCTGATCATGTCGACAGCATCTTTTTTATCATTGCAGGAGCTCTATTCCTGTATCTTATATTCTTTCCTCATTGCAGGAGCAATATCACTTTTAGTCATCATATTTAAGAAAAATAAGCAGAGGACGATTCATTTTGCCCTACCGGTAATGATGAGTACGTGCCTTACGTTGGGAGGATTTCTATGAGCAGGCCAAAACTTGCTATCTGCGACCTTGACGGTATGTACCTCAGGCGCCTTGATGAATATATTCGAAACCACATTAACTTAAGCATTGATATCCACTCCTTTTCCGATCCAAGGATCCTGGATGAATTTGCCAAGAGTCAGGAGGTCAACCTTCTTATCGCATCGGAGAAAAGCTTTTACGAGCTGCAGGACATAAGGGCGCTGGATAATTACAGAAATATCCTGGTCCTTGATGAGGAGGGCCTTTCGGGAGCCGTCTGTGAAAATGAAGCTCCCGGAAGACATATCGAACATATCAGCAAGTACCAGCCTGCATCGGGAATCTCCCACGCGGTCATCGACATGTGCTCAAGGATCCCGGAGGATTTCCGGGGGCTCTGGGCAAGATCGAAGGCCGGAAGCAGCAGGATCATTGGCTTCTATACCCCGCTTTCCCGCTGCGGACAGACCTCCATGGCCATAAGAACAGGAGAGATTCTGGCGGAGAAGGGCAAAACAATTCTTCTTAGCTTTGAGAGCTGCTCTTCCATGGCAGGGCTTCTGAAGGAAGAGCCCGAGGAGGATATTACAGATCTTTTGTACTACGCGGACTGCGAGAAGGATAAGTTCTGTCTGTATCTGGAAAGAATAAAGAAAACCGGCGGAAACCTTGACTACATCGCTCCGGCAAAGACAGCCCTGCAGATCAAGGACATAAGCTGCGAAAGACTTATGGAACTGACAGAGCTTTTAACAAAAGAGGGCGGCTACGAATACATTCTTCTGGACATGAAGGAATACCCCGACGGATTCCTGGATATGCTGCGAATGTGCACCAACCTTTTTATGGTAAACAGAGCTCAGCCCTCGGACAAATACAGCATAAGGCTCTTTGAGAGCGTTCTTGCCAAGAACGGCTACGAGGATGTTCAGCAGGGGATTGTGAAGTGCACCCTTCCCGATTTCAGGAATAAAGCGGCTTACACCGGCGCCATAGAACAGCTTCTTTGCAGAGAGGGAATAATCAATGGACTTACGTCTTGAGGAGCTGAAGAGAAACGTCAAAGAACGAGTTATCGCATCCCTTGATTTTTCCAAGGACATAACCGATCGTGAAATGTACAGTCTTATAGACAAAGAACTGTCGGGAAGCTTCAAGGATCTTGCGATTTCTGTAAGCGACAGAAAAGAGCTGAGAAATCTCGTCTTTCATTCCATTAGAAAGCTGGATGTTCTGCAGCAGCTAATAGATGACCCTTCTATCACGGAGATAATGGTCAACGGCACCGACAGCATTTTTATTGAAAAAGACGGAAGGCTCTTTCGGTTTAATGGCAGGTTTGAATCCAGGGAGAAGCTGGAGGACGTGGTCCAGCAGATAGTTGCCTCCTGTAACAGGGTGGTAAATGAGGCTTCCCCCATAGTTGATGCAAGGCTGGAAAACGGCGCCAGAGTCAACATTGTACTTAATCCCGTGGCTCTGTCAGGCCCGGTGATAACCATAAGACGATTTCCGGATGAGCCCATCACCATGGACAGGCTCCTGGAACTGGGGTCCCTGTCAGAGGACCTCAGGAACTATCTCGAAGTACTTATAAAATCAGGCTATAACATCTTTATCTCAGGTGGAACCGGCTCCGGTAAGACCACCTTCTTAAATGCACTGTCTGACTATATTCCCAAGGATCTTAGAGTAATAAGCATCGAGGACAACGCAGAGCTGCAGATACGTGGCGTTCCCAATCTTGTGCGCATGGAAGCAAGAAACGCCAACGTGGAAGGCTGCAGGCCCATCAGCATAAGGGACCTCATCAAATCCTCCCTTCGCATGAGGCCGGACTGGCTCATAGTCGGAGAGGTAAGAGGCGGAGAATGTGTCGATATGCTCCAGGCAATGAATACCGGCCATATGGCCATGTCCACCGGTCACTCCAACAGTGCGGCGGATATGCTCTCTAGACTGGAGACCATGAGCCTTATGGGCATGGGAGAGCTGCCTCTTCCCGCTGTCAGGGGCCAGATCGCCGCAGGAATCGACATCATAGTGCATCTTGGAAGGCTCAGGGACAGAAGCAGGAAGCTGTTAGAGATAAGAGAGGTGGAAAACGGCCTTGATGAATCAGGGCATATCAGGACAAATACGCTGTTTCGGTTCGTAGAGACCGGAACAGATGATACAGGGAGGATAAGAGGTGAATGGAAAAAAGAAGGAGATCTTAAGGCGAGGGAAAAGCTTGTGGCAGCGGGCCTTGCGCTTCCGGTTTTCCACGGCTGACATACCGGGAATAGTCCAGGGAATAGGAATAGCAATCCTGTTCGGAAGACTTTTTTACGATTCCTGGGCGGCGGTAATATTTGTATCCCCTGTGATGCTGATCTGGGTGGTATTGCAGAGAAAAAGAAGAGTAGAAAGAGATATCAGGATCATAGGAATACAGTTCAGAGACGCGATGCTCTCTGTACTTACCGCCATGAAAGCAGGATATTCCGTGGAGAATGCATTTTTTGAAGCGGGCACGGATATGGAGCTTATGTATGGGAAAAAGAGTCTCATATGCAGGCACCTTAACAAGAACTATAAGGGAATTCACAACAATATTCCAATCGAACAACAGCTGTTTAACTTTGGGGCAGAGTGCGGAAACACTGATGTGCAGGACTTCGCGGAGGTTTTTGCGGTGTCCAAGAGAAACGGCGGCAATATGACCGGTATGCTTGAAAGAACCATTGGAATCATTTCCTCTAAGGTAGAAGTAGAAAAAGAAATAGAGGTTCTTATAAGCGCCAGAAGGATGGAAGCAAGAATAATGAACGCCGTTCCCTTTTTCATAATCATGTATGTAGGCCTCACCAGCCGGGATTTCTTTACTCCCCTCTATCACAATCTCTTTGGAATCATAGCAATGTCTGTGTGCATGACGATCTACATCATCGCATATCTAATGTCTGAGCGGATAGTAAATATCAAAGCCTGAACATCATCACATTTTTTAAAGGAAATATAACATGATCATTTTTCTATACGGAGTGATCCCTGTTTTATCCCTCGTTCTCTGGTTTCTGTCAAAAAAGACGACCCTTCCGGAGGAGGTGGAGGAAACCGGGATCAGCAGAGAGCTCCTTCGTATTTCTCTCTATATCTATAAAAAGCTGGTGGGAAGCAGGAAATTCATGTTCCTGGCCCCGGAAGCGGTTAGGACCAACCTTAAGCAGCTCAATAACCCCAAGGATTTTGAGGGTCTGCAGACCGCCTATTACATCAGAAAGATAAGTCTTGTGATTCTTTTGATGAATGCTGGAAGTATCCTGGCTCTTCTCATGTATCTGAATGTGGTTTTTTCATCCAATCTGGACAAGGAGGGGAACCTTTCAAGAAGAAGCTACGGCGAGGGCTCCTATGATGCGGAGCTTATAGCGGAGAATGCAGATGGAGAAGTCATCGGGCAGTTCAGCCTTCCGGTGGAGGAGAGAAAGTACACAAAGGAAGAGGCAAGAAAGCTTTTTGACGAAGCATGCGAGATTCTGCCTTCCAAGATCCTGGGAAATAACGAAAACCTGGATGAAGTCACAGAGGATCTCGATCTTGTAGATGTTCTGGAGGGCTATCCCTTCGAGATTTCCTGGGAGATTGAGAACTACGAGGTCATGCACTACGACGGCAGCCTTAACAAAGAGGCCATTCCCAAGGAGGGAAGCGTAGTGATGTTGACTGCCATATATCGCTACGGGGACGACGCCTACAGTCAGATCCTCTACGCCAACGTTAAGCCCAAGGTGCTGACTGCCTACGAACAGCTTCTTAAGTCCATAAACGGGAAGCTGGCGGATGCAGATAAAGAGTCCATGTATGACGAAAGCATCCATCTTCCCGGCAGCTACGAGGGAACAGAGCTCATATGGAAGGAGAACACCAGGGACAGCAGTCTTTTGTTTCTTGCTTTAATGCTGATCCTTGCGGTGCTCTCCTACATGATAAAGGACAGGGAGCTGGCCAGGCAGGTTCAGACCAGATCCAAGGCCCTTTTGGCGGAGTATCCCCAATTTGTATCCAAGATGGTCCTTTACCTGGGGGCAGGCATGACCACCAGAGGCGTTCTGGAGATGCAGGCCAGGTGGTACCGGCACAGGAAAAAAGAGGGCGGCGAAAAGAGCTATCTCTATGAAGAGGTCCTAAGGTCCGCCAGAGAGCTAAAGGGCGGAATGTCCGAAGCCAGAGTATACGAGAGGCTCGGACAGAGGTGCGGAAATCAGCAGTATGCAAGGCTCTGCACACTTCTTTACCAGAACCTCAAGAAAGGAAACAGCGAGCTTCTGACCCTTCTTCGAAGTGAAGCTGACAAGGCCTTTTCCGACAGGCTTGATCAGGTCAGGAAGGACGGCGAGGAAGCCGGAACCAAGTTATTAATGCCAATGGTGCTTATGCTCATGATCGTTATGGTTATCATCATGATCCCTGCATACATGGCGTTTTAATAAAAAACAATAAGGAGAAAAAGTATGAACGATTTAATCTTAAGAACAAAAGCATTTGGAGTAGGAACCTACAGAAGGCTACGAGACTTCTGGAAGGACGAGGACGGAATGGGAACCGTAGAGGTCATCCTTATCATTGTGGTCCTCATTGGCCTGGTAATTGTATTCAAAAAAGAGATTTCAGGAATTGTTGAAGATGTCTTTAAAGCGATCAGAAGAGATACCCGTGCGATCATCAGCTAAGGCCTACCTGACCGTATTCCTTTCACTGTCCATTATGATCATTCTGTCACTTATTCTGGCTCTTTACCAGGGAGCCAGGATCGGGGCAGTGAGAATGAAGGCGGAATGTGTGGCGGACATCTCCATGAATTCCTGCCTTGGGGAATACAGCAGGGCCTTATATGAACAGTACGGACTTCTCATGGTGGACATGGCCTACGGCACAGGATCAGCCTCGGTAAAAAAACTTGAGGAGCACCTTAAGTACTACGCTGACAAAAATTTTGAGAGAAACACAGCAGGTAAGCTCACCGGAGCCGATACCATGCTTTCCATGAACTGCGATAAGGTCAGCGTAACCGGCTTTTCTCTTGCCAGTGATGGTAATGGCGCTGTGCTCAACAGGCAGATCCTTGCCTATATGGAATCAGAGCCAGTGGAAGGACTTATGGCGGATGTCCTAAGGAACCTGGGAGACCTCACCGGCGCGGGCCTTGACACCACAGATGTGGAGGCCATGGCAGCAGCCAATCAGGCGGAGCTTGACGCGGTCATTCCTCCCAAAATTATCAACGACGAGGGAAAAGAGGAGGAAGTTCCCATTGGCAATCCTGCGGATGCGGTGAACTGTCACAAGAGCCTTGGACCCCTGACTCTTTCAATAAAAGATAAAAGTAAGATTTCCACGGCAACAGCGGATCTTTCCCGCTATGCATCCCACAGGACGCTGGGCCACGGCACAGGACTTGATGAGAGCGGACCCTCTGATGCAGAGAAGCTCCTATTAGAACAGTACTACTACGAAAAGTGCAGCCGCTACGGCAATGAGCTTGATAAATCCCTTCTTAAGTATCAGCTGGAATACCTATGCTACGGCAAAGAAAGCGACTACGAGAATCTTCAGAGCATGGCATGGACCCTGCTTTTCTGGAGAGAGGCTTCTAATATGCTCTATCTTTTTTCAAATGCAGAAAAGGTGGAACAGGCGGAGCTTCTGGCGGATGGACTGGCAATCATACTTTTTATGCCTGAGATAAGGGATACCCTGAAATATTCCATACTTTTTGCCTGGGTCTTCGCGGAGTCCATATCGGATCTCAGCATTCTCTTTGATGGCGGAAGAGTACCCCTGTTCAAGAGCGACAGGACCTGGAGGCTAAGCCTTCTGGAGATGCTTCTTTTCAGGGATTTCATTCACGGAGGAGACCTTGGAGAGGGGCTTTATTACCAGGACTACCTGCGGATCAAGCTCTTTATGACGGATTCCGCTGAGAAGACTAAGAGAATGATGGATATCATGGAGATGGACGTCAGAAAAACAGCGGGAAACAGCGCATTTCGCATTGATCACTGCGTTGACATTTTCAGAGCGGAGTTTTGCATAGGAACCAAATACGGATATGAAGCGAAGGTAGACAAAATCTATGGTTATGAAGAATGACACCCTGATGGGAGCAGCTAAGGGCACTTCTGTTAAAGACAAAATAAAAAAGAAAGAAGATACGTTTTTCCGGACGATCAGAAAAAGCAAGGAAGTGTTCTTGGCTGCTTCTATCACCGTGGAAGCTTCGATAGTTCTCCCCCTATTCATTTTTTTCCTCGTTAATATAATGACCGCCTTTAATGTCATCAAGGTCCAGTCGGATCTTGAGGCGGCGCTTCATCAGACAGGAAGCGAAATAGCCCTTGTGGGCTACGACATTAAAACCGGAAAGGATGCCCTTGGCCTAAGCGGTGACTCCCCTGCCAAGGATGTGCTGGCAGCAGGAGGTTACATGGCTTATGCATCCCACAGTGTCAGAAAGTACCTGGGGGACAGCGTCAACAAAAGCTGTGTGACAGGCGGGGCATCCGGACTGAGTTTTTTGACCTCAAAGATCATGGCGGGAGATGACTATATCGACATCGTGGTGGACTACAAGGTCCATCCCCTTATCCCCGTCATTGGATTTAAGGAGTTCAAGGTACAATCAAGATATTTCGGCCACGCCTGGACCGGCTACGATATATCCGGCGGCATGAAGACTGAAAGGTCTGAGGAAGAGATGGTCTATGTCACGGAACATGGCACCGTATATCACAGAGACGCCGGCTGCAGGCACCTGAAAATAGACGTAAGAAGCATCCCCTATGACAGCCTGGACACCGTAAGAAGTGCAGACGGCTCAAAGTATTACCCCTGCGAATACTGCGGCGGCAAGGTGGGCGGCGGAAATGTTTTTGTAACAGACTATGGGATCAGATACCACAGCAGTGTCAGCTGCCCCGGACTTAAAAGAAAAATATACACGATCCCCATCTCCGAGGTGGGTGGAAGAGGACCCTGCAGCAGCTGCGGCTGAGGAAGGGACCCGGAAAGGACAGATATGATCTATATTGACGCATTTTTAAAGACGGCCCTTCTTACAGCTCTTGCCTGGGCTGCAGTAAGGGATATCAGGAAAAAAGAAGTGGAGCTGCCGATGCTTGCTCTATGCGCTGCGGTTTCCACTATCGATATCATTATTTCATTTATCATGAAGACCACAACATTACCGGAACTTGGACTGTGTCTTTTACCCGGAGCGCTTATGCTTTTTATCTCCTGGGCCACAAGACAGGGCCTTGGCTACGGCGATGGCTTCATGGCTCTATGCATAGCCCCTGCTCTGGGCCCTAAATGGGTCATGATGGGGCTTATTCTTGCAATTTTCCTCTGTGGCTTTTTATCACTGTTTCTTCTTGTCTGTAAAAAAGCCAAGGGAAAGACGCAGATACCTTTTTTGCCCTTTATGGCAGTGGGAATGGGGGTGATGGTCTTTGCGCAGATTTAAAGCATACATGACTCTTGAGGCTTCCCTGATAATGCCCATGGTCATCTGCGTAATTGTGATGATCATATGGGGCACCTTCTATATGTACGACAGGGCCATACTTAGCCAGGACTGCTATATTCTGGCCTTTCGGGCAAGCGTTAAGGCTGATGCCAAAAGGAAGGTTGCCCCCGCCGAGTATGTGGCAGCCAAGGCACCGGAGCAGGCCGGCGGCAGATACTTCGGCGCACAGAAGCCCTCTTTTTCTGCAGCGACCTCCGGCAAAGAGGTCAGGGTAAAAGGAACAACGGTGATAAATAATTCTGCCATGGGCAGCTATTTTCTTAAGATAAAGTCAGGGTGGGATCTGGAGGCGGTACTTAAGGCCAAAATCAGAAACGACCCGAAGCATATAAGAAGAGTCAAGAGACTCAAGGATATAGGAGACAAAGCGTCATGAATTATAAGTATTACAGAGATTTAAAACACAATTATCTGGTGGTTCCGGCAGCAGACCATACTCCCGGCGATGAGTATCAGCTGAAGATTCTTTCGGGAGGAAGGCTGACAGGTCTTCTTCCCTGCGACGTGAGAAATGTCAACGGAGAGCAGTTTTTATATTATGAAATAGGCTCCATGCAGAGTCTCAGGGACAGGTACACTTCAAGAGGAATGAACAGAGCCCAGCAGCTTCAGCTCTTTTCTGATATGAAGGACATGCTGGAGGGACTGTCGGAATACCTTCTTGGAGAGGATGGCGTCGTCTTTGACGTGGACAGCATTTTCGTGGACCTTACCACCGGCAGATACAGCTTCATGTTCTGTCCCTTCGCGGCTTCTGAGGGAAGCTTTGAGAATCTTACGGAACAGCTTCTTGATATGACCAACGCCGAGGATGAGAAGGCCGCCACTGCGATCTATGAACTCTGTGAATACGCTTCGGAGAGGGGCGCCATGACCATTGAGGGCATCGAAAGGCTTTTGAAGTCCTCGGAAGAACCTCCAACACCCAAAGAAGTTCCTAAACCCACTTTTTCCCAGACTTCTCCGACATTCTCATATGAGCCCGAAGATACCTGTGATGAGGAATCCGAGGAGGATGAGTACGAAGAAGATGAGGAAGAGAAGGCCTGTTTTGCGAAAATCAGAAGCCACCGGAATTCAGGCATAAAAAAGGCGGAGCAGAGATTCGGAGAGAGACTTCAGCTATTGTTCGCCGGCCTTTTCGCAGTACTGGTGGTGGCTATGGTCTGCATTAGAAAAGAATTCATTCTCACCAGGCAGGAAAACTACATGTCCATGGCAGTGATGGCGGTATCTCTGGTGTCGGGAGTCCTCTGCCTTGTAAGCAGCTTTAGGGGAAATAGCAGTAAACATAAACCTGATGATGAAGAGGCAGTCATCCATAAGAAGATCAGCGAGCCGGAGGATGAAGAAGATGATGAGGCAGAGGAGGGCTTTGCCTATGACTACAACGAGCCTGTCACCGAAAGCGCCTATAAGACACCCCTTCGGATAACTGCCTCCTGCAGTGACAGCGGCAGCCCTGTGGATAATGCCACAATAGCCCTTAATATGGAAGAGGAGATAAGCGGCCCTCTTAATCTCTACAGCAGAAATCTGGACAAGACAGTCAGGATCTGCCTCGACAATCTTCCCATAACCATAGGTAAAATGGAGGGCTGCGTGGACAGAGTCCTTAAGGATATGAGCGTGTCCAGAATCCACTGCAGGATCTTCAGGGACGAGGACAGCGGCCGCCTTGCCCTTATTGACCTCAATTCCACCAACGGAACCTTCCGAAACGGCCTTAAGCTGGCGCCCCAGGAAAAGAGCTTTATTGACGAAGGAGACGAGGTGAGAATAGGCAGAATTTGCTTCGACTGTAGGTAAATTGTGATATAATAGCCTTAATTAGTTGGGAGGGAAGTTCATGAAGATCAATATCTATTATGGGGGCAGAGGGATTATCGATGATCCCACGCTTCAAG
>JAEEGH010026213.1_pt1 | contig 11629 bp, 9 predicted proteins | sample 9134181 | NCBI WGS metagenome assembly JAEEGH01 (sample SAMN16246544, study PRJNA631951) | gut metagenome | biome: gut microbiome; feature: rumen; material: DP-attached | host: Bos | place: Iran: Karaj | collected 2018-10 | reverse complement strand
GTCGCCGCTTCATAGGCGAGGTTGACCGGATGTGAAACGGGCAGATTCCAGATCGGGAACGTCTCGAACTTCGCGTAGCCCGCGCGCACGCCGCGCGTGTACTCCTGATAGACCTGCGAAAGGCACACGGCAAGCTTGCCGCTGCCCGGACCCGGCGCAGTGACGACCACAAGGGGACGCGTCGTCTCCACAAACTGATTTTTGCCGAAGCCGTCGGGGCTCAGGATCAGACCGGGGTTCTGCGGATAGCCTGCGATCGGATAGTGGAAATAGACCTTCACGCCGAGCCGTTCGAGCTTTTCCGCGAACGCGTCGACCGCGGGCTGGCTCGAATACCGCGTGATAACCACGCCGGACACCAGAAGCCCCTTCTTGCGGAACGCGTCGGTAAGCCGCAAAACCTCGCGGTCGTAGGCGATATCGAGGTCGTTTCTGACCTTATTGTGTTCGATGTCGCCCGCATGGATCGCAATGATGATCTCCGCGCTGTCCCGGAGCTGTTCCAGCATGCGGATCTTGCTGTCCGGCTCGAAGCCCGGCAGCACGCGCGCCGCGTGATAATCGTCGAACAGCTTGCCGCCGAACTCCAGATACAGCTTGTCCCCGAACGATGCGATGCGCTCCAGGATCTTCTGCGACTGCATGGAGATATACTTGTCGTTGTCAAATCCGATCTTTGCCATGGTAATGCTCCTCAATCCTCATATTCAAACGGGTCCCAGCCGGTGACCCGCATCTTTGCCGAAAGGATCCGATAGACGCTTTCGTTGAGCCGCCGCTCATCGATCGTGCCGTTTTCGACCGCCGAGTAAAGGCCGTCGAGGATCTGTTTTTGATAGGTATGGTTCGCGCCGCACAGGATCAGGTCCCCGCCCGCAAGGATGAACTGCACCGCGCCGTCGGAAAGCGAGGTCTGCTTCCGAAGCCCCGCCATGCGGAAATCGTCGCTCATGATGAAGCCCTGAAAGCCGAGCTCCTCCCGCAGGATCTCCGTCAGAAACACCTCGGACTGGCTCGCGATGTGTTCGTCGTCGATCTTCGGATACGAAATGTGCGCCGCCATCACGCCGTCCGCCGCGTTGATCGCCGCCGCAAACGGCAAAAGCTCATAGAGCCGCAGCGAATCGAGCGATTTCTGCACGACCGGCGTCGACTCGTGCGAGTCGGCTGCCGTCGCGCCGTGCCCCGGGAAATGCTTGACGATGGACAGACAGCCGCCGTCGTGCAGCCCTTCGATGCAGGCGACGCCGATCCGCGCCGCGACGTCCGCGTCGGACGAGATGATCCGCTTTCCGAGGAAGGTCGCGCCCGGGTCCTTCGCAATGTCCAGACAAGGCGCAAGGTCCACGTTGATGCCCGCGCCGGTCAGCCCCTCCGCAATATAGCGGAACTGGTCGAACGCGCGGTCCGTATCGTCTTTTTTGCCGAGCGACTGCGCGCTCAGAAGCGATTTGCTCCAGTGGAACCGCGTGACGTTGCCGCCCTCCACGTCGGTGCTGATCAGAAGCGGGATCTCGCTGAGATTCGCGTTCCGCACACTTTCGCAGAGCCTTCGGCACTGACCGAAGCCGCCGTCGCTGTTCGTCCGGGACATATTCTGTCCGTAGAGGATCACATTCCCGATGTGATACGTCTGCAGGATCTTTTTGAACTCGGCGCTGATCTCCTTCGTGCCGGAAAAGCCGAACATGCAGAGCTGTCCGATCTTTTCCGCGGTCGTCATCCCGTCGATGTAGGCATAGAGCCGGTCCTCGGGCGAAAGCGTGGGTTTCGGCGTCGGCGTGGGCGTCGGCGTCGGTTCCGGCGTCGGCGCTTCGGTCGGCACCGCAGTCGGGGCAGGCGTCTCCGGAATCGCGGTTCGTGCGGGCGCAGCGGTTTCCGACGCGGGATCGATCTCGACGATCGGCGCGTCCGGTTCCGTCCCGCAGGCAAGCAGCAGGATCGCGATCAGAAAAAGACACCAAAACCTCTTCATGATACCATTATAACATAGCGCTTCCGCTTTTACCAGTAAACATTCTGTGATATTATGGCGTCTCCGCCGCATGCAGGACGCCGCGGCAGCGCGAACGGCGTGCAAACGCACGATCCGCTTGACAGCGCGCCGCGGATTCTTTACTATATAGACAGAACGCAAGGGGGAAAGCGCTATGAACGGCATCCAGAAGATCAATCGCAGGAAATGCCTTTTGACGCTGCTGTTTTCGGCGGCGGTCGTGATCTGCGTTTGCGTCGGCGTGGTCATGAACCTCACGACGCTGCACGATGAGAATTTCGACCACATGGGCATTCAGACGTTCTGCATGTTCACCGTCAATTCCAATATCTTTATGGGCATTGCGATGTTCCTGACGCTGCCGTATACGGTCGACGGACTGCGCAACGGGTATTTCCGTCTGCCGGACTGGCTCGTGCAGCTGCTGTTCGTATCGGCGACCGCGCTTACGTTGACGTTCCTCGTTTCGCTCTTCATCCTTTCGCCGGTCAAGGGCTTCGTGCTGATCTTCACCGGCTCGCGCTTCTTCCTGCATGGGCTGTGCCCGATCCTTGCGATCGTTGTGTTCTGCTTCGTTCTGAAGGACACGCACCTGAACTTTGCTTCGACGTTTCTCTCGCTGATCCCCGTGTTTATCTATGCCTGCATCTACTTTATGATGGTGGAGGTCGTCGGGCAATGGCCTGACTTTTACGGATTTCTGACCCGCATTCCCGCGTGGATCTCGCTCGCGGGATTTCTGCCCATAACGTTCGCCATTGCGACGCTGCTGCGCATCCTGCACAACAAGGCGTGCAAGCGCTACCGCGCGCAGGCGCGAAAGCATTATCTCGATGCGTTCGAGGCGGAGGACACCCGCGGGATGATCATCCACATGGCGGCGCGGAACAGCAAAAAGGATACGACCGGCAACATCGTGATCCCGTATCAGGTGCTGCGCATGCTGCTTTCCGGCGGCGAAAGCGAGGAGAACTTCGAGGAATACTGCATCCTTTATATGAAAGAATGCCTGAAGCACGAGCTGTATCAGGAGTGATGTGCGGATTCGGCTGTTATTCCGCGTTTTTCACAAAATAAGGCACGCTATTTCCGAAGGGAACAGGTTTACAGATACCATTCTTTTTGATAAGATGGTATCGCAAAAAGGGGGTATCACGATTATGAAACACACAAAATTGATCGCCGCGATTATACTGATTCTGGTTGCGGTCATTGCGCTGGTGTTCGTTATCAAATCCGTACATGACGGACTTCCCGAGGAAGGTACCTGGAAAGGCAACATTCACCAATGGAAACCGTCCTATAACGGAGAGGGGCTTGTCATCATCCTTGTCGGAATCGTCGGAGCCGTGAGCTTTCTCAGCGGCGCTTTTCTCCTGCCGATCGCGCTGCGTCAGGACGTCTGATGCTCTCAAAAAGGTCAGATAACGAAACGGCATGTCCCGGATTGGGAAACGGCCGTTTCGTTTCTTTATCGGATCACAGAATACGGAAGGGTCGGTATCAGACTTGAAACAGGCTTTGCTCATGCTTTCGGTCCTGCTGCTCGACGGGCTGATTCTGTACAGCTTTCGCCGAGTGCTGCTTGCGCTGCGGTTCGGCGGCTGCGGAAAGTATGTCCGAAAGAAGAAAAGAACGGAACGTCTGCGGGAACTGTCGCTTTGGGACAGGCTCACGCTTGCCTCCGTTGCGGCGGAGTGCAAGAAGCCGGAGACGGCGCAGAGGATCCGAAAGCTGTATCTTGGATATACGGTCGTCGCACTGCTCTCAGATGCGTTTCTGCTGTTTGCAGCCGCGTCGGAACGGCTGCCGCTCCTTTGGGTCTGGGTCGCCGTATGCGGCAGCAAATGGATCGTTCTCGCGGTTTTGCGCATCCTGCTCTTCCGGAACGGACTCAACCGCAATCCGACTGTTTAACGAACGGAGAAATTCTATGATCATTCGCAATCTTCTGGCGTCCGTCGGCGTGCTGATCGCATATCTGCTGATGCTTCCGCTGTGTTATGTTGCATTCGACGTGCGCTTTCATGACGATATCGAATTCGTCCACGGAAGGAGAAGCGCAAAGAAGCTTTTTCACTTTCCGGAACGGTACAAGAGCATGAAAAAACTGCTGTTCCTGGACATTCGCAAGGACGTGCCCATCGGGTACTATACGCAGTTCTGGGTATTTCTCGTTTCTTCCGTTCTGCTTGTATCGGCAGTGATTGCGAATCTATGGCTCAAGGCGGAATGGACGCTGTTTGCCGTCCGGGCGTCGACGATCTGCGCGCTTCTTTCATGGCTTCCGGCGCTTTTTTCCCGCAGATTTACGCTCTACCGGGGCAACCGGATCCGGAACCGAAAGGAGTATGCCGAAAAGGTCCGGGGAAAGCTTAAAAAACAGATCGAAAACAGAAGCGCGCTGACGATGATTCTGAACGCCGTCGGCATCCCGGCGTTGTCCGTGCTGCTCACGGTTCTCCTTTGGTATGCAAAGCTGTTCTTCGGACGATAAGCGGAATGAATTGCCTTGCGGCGCGTGCGAACCAAAAGCCTTCTCCTTGAGGGGAAGGTGCCGAGGAACGAGGCGGATGAGGTGGATGCGTCGAAAAGCGGAACGCTTTTCGCGGATGAATTGCCCTACGGGCATGAATTGCGCCTTGCGGCGCGTGTTTTCTGCTTGCAATCGGGCGCGGGACGGAGTATACTGAAACTAAGATGGGGCGGTATGGGAACACGCCGCTTTCCAAAGATTATTATGAAAAGGAGAAAACGATATGAATCTCGAATCTCTCGGCATCATCCATCCCAAAGCGGTCTACCGCAACCTGACGGTTCCGGAGCTCTATGAGCACGCGCTGGAGCGCAAGGAAGGCGTGATCATGGACAACGGCGCGCTGCTCGTCAAGACCGGCAAGTACACCGGCCGCAGCGCACAGGACAAGTTCATCGTCGATTCCGAGGGCGTCCACGACCTGATCGCGTGGGGCAAGGTCAACGTGCCCGTCAAGCGCGAAAAGTTCGACGCCATCAAGTCCAAGATGGTCGCCTACCTGCAGGGACGCGACGTGTTCGTGTTCGACGGCTTTGCCGGCGCGGACAAGAAGTACGCAAAGAAATTCCGCGTGATCTGCGAGCTTGCAAGCGAGGCGCTGTTCATCCGCGACCTGCTCGTCCGTCCGACTGAGGAAGAATTGGCTTCCTTCGGCGAGCCGGATTACACGCTGATCGCCTGCCCGGGCTTCAAGTGCAGCCCCGAGATCGACGGCACGCGTTCCGAAGCCGCGATCATGATCGACTATGAAGCGCACATGATCCTCGTTGCGGGCAGTCAGTACGCGGGCGAGATCAAAAAGTCCGTCTTCTCCACCATGAACTTCGTGCTGCCGCTCGAAGGCACGCTGCCGATGCACTGCTCGGCGAACATGGATCCCGAAACCAAGGAGACCGCGGTCTTCTTCGGTCTTTCCGGCACCGGCAAGACGACGCTGTCCGCCGACCCGAACCGCATGCTGATCGGCGACGACGAGCACGGCTGGGACGAGGAGGGCATCTTCAACATCGAGGGCGGCTGCTACGCAAAGTGCATCGACCTCGTCGAGGAGGAGCAGCCGGAGATCTACCGCGCGATCCGCTTCGGCGCGCTGGTCGAGAACGTCGTCGTGAACGACAAACGCCAGCCGGACTACTCCGATCCGAGCCTTGCGATCAACAGCCGCGTGGGCTATCCGGTCGAGTACATTCCGAACGCCGCGATCCCGGGCGTCGGCGGCATTCCGAAGGTCGTCATCTTCCTGACCTGCGACTCGTTCGGCGTGCTCCCGCCCATCTCCCTGCTCAGTAAGGAAGCTGCGATGTATCAGTTCGTCACCGGCTTCACCTCCAAGGTCGCCGGCACCGAGATCGGCATCAACGAGCCGGTCCCGACGTTCTCCACGCTGTTCGGCGAGCCGTTCATGCCGCTGCGCGCTTCCGTCTACGCGGGCATGCTCGGCGAACGCATCGAAAAGTACAACACGAAGGTCTACCTTGTAAACACCGGCTGGGTCTCCGGTCCCGCGGTCAATCCGGACGGCACCAAGAACCCGCGCATGAAGCTGCGCTACACCCGCGCGATGATCACCGCCGCGCTGAACGACGCGTATGCGAAGGAGAACGTCCCGTTCACGCACAACGACGTGTTCAACCTCGACGTGCCGGCGTTCGTGCCCGGCGCGGACGTGCCCGAAGAGATCATGAACCCCAGAAATCTCTGGGCGGACAAGGAAGCCTACGACGCGCAGGCGAAGAAGCTTGCCGGCATGTTCCACGACAACTTCGAGAAGAAGTATCCCGACATGCCCGAAGCGATCAAGAACGCCGGTCCGAAAGCATAACACGATCTTCCCAGGGGCGGGAGCCGGACGGCTCCCGCCTTTTTTACGCCGTTTTTGTTTCCATTGGATACAAAAACCGCTTGCTTTTTTTGCGGTTTGCGTTTACTATGATATATATAGAGAGAAACGATACGGCGCATGCCGCGCACGGGGCCGAAAACCGGCCGGAGGAAATCTGCTTTGATATTCGGGAAACACATCAACAAGTATTATCTGAAATACGCGCCGCAGCTGCTGCTCGGCGCTGTTGCGCTGATCCTGGTCGACTATGTACAGCTGATCATCCCGGAGCTTTACCGCATGCTGATCAACGGTCTGAACGAAGGTCAGGTGCTGTACAAGGGCAGCATGACGCCGTTCGATACGGCGTTTCTTCTCGACCGCATCTGTCTGCCGATCATCTATGTGGTCGTCGTGATGGTCATCGGGCGGTTCCTCTGGCGCGTGTGCTTTTTCGGCTCGGCAATCCGCGTCGAGACCGACATCCGCATCAAGATGTTCGACCACTGCAAGGACCTTCCGCGCGAATACTATCAGGTCAACAAGGTCGGCAATCTGATGAGCCTGTTCACCAACGACCTCGACACGATCCAGGAATGCTTCGGCGACGGGCTTCTGATGTTTTTCGACGCCGTGTTTCTGGGCGTGCTCGCCTTTATCAAGATGTGGCGCATGGACATTCGTCTGACGCTTCTGACGCTGATCCCGCTCGGGCTGATCCTTTTGATCGGCGTGTTCATGGGCAAGGCGATGATGAAGAAATGGGAGGTCCGCCAGCGCGCGTTCTCGAACCTGTCCGATTTTTCGCAGGAGAGCTTTTCCGGCTACGCGGTCGTCAAGGCGTTTGTGAAGGAGCTGCACGAGCTCATGTCGTTCCGGAAGCTCAACGTGGAGAACGAGGACACGAACGTCGATTACACGCGCATTTCGACGCTGATGCACGTCTTTATCGTGCTGCTCGTCGAAACGGTCATCTGCGTCATCCTCGGCTACGGCGGCTATCTTGTCCATGAAAAGGCGTTTAACGCCGGTCAGCTCGTCGAATACATCGCCTATTTCCAGTCGGTCGTGTGGCCGGTCATGGCGGTGTCGATGCTGATCGAAAAGAGCGCGCGCGGCAAGGCGTCGATGAAGCGCGTCTCGGAGCTTCTGGAGGCGGAGATCACGGTGCGCGACGCGCCGGGCGTGAAGGACCTTACCGGCGTCAAGGGCGGGATCGCGTTCAAAAACCTCAGCTTCCGCTATCCGGACGGCGAGTTCAACGCGCTTGAAAACGTGACGTTCACGATCGAGCCCGGCGAAAGCGTCGGACTCATCGGCAAGACCGGCGCGGGCAAGACCACGATCGTCGATCTGATCCTCAGGACCTACAACGTGCCGAAGGGGACGCTGTTTGTCGACGGGCAGGACGTGACCGACGTTTCGATCCGCTCGGTGCGCGACGCATGCGCGTACGTTCCGCAGGACAACTTCCTGTTCTCCGACACGATCGCGAACAACATCAATTTTGCGTATGACGAGCTGAACGAGGAGGCGGTCGAAAACGCCGCGATGCTTTCCGACGTGCATGACAACATCGCCGAATTCCGCGACGGCTACCGCACGATCCTCGGCGAGCGCGGCGTGACGGTCTCCGGCGGACAGAAGCAGCGCATCTCGATCGCGCGCGCGCTGATGAAAGACGCGCCGATCCTGATCCTCGACGACTCCGTTTCTGCGGTCGATACCGACACCGAAAAGATCATTCTGAAAAACCTGCGCGAAAGCCGCAGGGGCAAGACGACGATTCTGATCGCGCACCGCATTTCGACGGTCCGCGGGCTCGACAAGCTGATCTTTGTCGAAGACGGCAGGGTCATCGCCGTCGGCAGCCATGACGAACTCGTTGAGACCTGTCCCGCGTACGCGCGCATGGTCGAGCTGCAGCGGCTGGAAGAAGCCGCAAACGCGTGAGGAGGTGACGGACATGCACGAATATTATCCTCTGCTCCTTGCGGGCGGCATCATCGGGCTGATCTCCGTGATCCTCATCGTCGCGTACGCCATGATCAAGGACAAAAAACAGGCGATCGGCTTTGACCGGCACATGAAGGACAGCGAGATCATCAAACGCCTCATGCGCTATGCAAAGCCGTATGCCGGAAAATTCATTTTTGTCGGCTTTATCGTGCTCATCGGCATCGCCTACGACGTCGTTTCCCCGCTGCTGATCGGCAAGATCACAGGGCTGATCCGCGCGGACTTTGCGCTGAAGGAGCTCTTCGTGCTCGTTGCGGTGTATGCGGGCATTCTGATCGTGTCGATGACATGCACCTATGTGCAGGCGATCGTTCTGCAGAAGGTCGGGCAGCGGATCATCTCCGTCATGCGCGAGGACCTGTTTACGCACATCGAGTCGCTTTCGCATGAGCAGATGAACGCCATGCCGGTCGGCAAGCTCGTCACCCGCGTCACGAACGACACGAACGCGATCTCGCTGATGTTCACGTCGCTGCTCGTCAACCTCGTCAAAAACATGTTCGTGATCGTCGGCGTGTTCGCCGCCATGATCGCCTTAAACTACGAGCTGACGCTGATGGTTCTGTGCTTCGTGCCGTTCATCGTGCTGTTTACGGTCATCTTCCGGAAGTTTGCGCGCCGCGCCTACCGCCGCGTCAAGGACCGCACGACGGACATCAATACCTATCTTTCGGAAAACCTGTCCGGCATCAAGATCACGCAGATCTTTAACCGCGAAAGCGAGAAGCTGCGCGACTTTACGGACAAGAGCACGGGGCTCGGAAAGGCGAAGCGCGAGCAGATCCTGGTGTTCGGCATCTTCCGCCCGCTCGTGTACATGCTCTATATCAGCTCCGTGCTGTGCCTGTTCTTCCTCGGCGGCAAGGGCTATCTCGACGGCGCGGTGTTCCTCGGACAGACGCTGGAGGTCAGTACGATCGTCAGCTTCTATATGTACATCAACAAGTTCTACAACCCGATCCAGAACCTTGCCGAGCAGTTCAACTGGCTGCAGTCCGCGTTCGCAAGCGCCGAAAAGGTCTTTACGATCATGGATATCGAGCCGAAGCTCACCGACGCGCCGGACGCGATCGAGCTTACCGACGTGCGCGGCGAGATCGAGTTCAGGCACGTCTGGTTCAGCTACATCCCGGACGAATGGGTGCTGAAGGACGTCTCCTTCCATGTGAATCCGAACGACACCGTGGCGTTCGTCGGCGCGACCGGTTCCGGCAAAACGACGATCCTTTCGCTGATCTGCCGCAACTACGAGTTCCAGAAGGGCGAGATCCTGATCGACGGCATCGACATCCGCAGGATCAAAACGGCTTCGCTGCGCAGACACTTCGGGCAGATGCTGCAGGACGTGTTCCTGTTCTCGGGCACGATCCGCAGCAACATCCTTTTGGGGCTCGAGGGCGTCGACGACGAACGGATCATGGAGGCGTGCCGCTACGTCAACGCGGATCACTTCATCAACCGGCTCGAAGGCGGGCTTGACGAGGTCGTACGCGAGCGCGGCAACAACTTCTCGGCGGGACAGCGGCAGCTTCTGAGCTTTGCGCGCACCATCATCCACAAGCCCGCAGTCATGATCCTCGACGAGGCGACCGCGAACATCGACACCGAAACCGAGGTGCTGATCCAGGATTCGCTCGAAAAGATGATGAACATCGGCACCATGCTGATCGTTGCGCACCGGCTTTCGACGATCCAGCACGCGGACAACATCATCGTGCTCAGCAAGGGCGAGATCGTCGAACAGGGCGACCACCAGAGCCTTTTGGAGCAGAAGGGCAAGTATTACGCGCTCTATACGCTGCAGTTTGAAAAGGAGCGGCAGCGCATGGAAGCGCAGCGGAAGAACGCATAACGGCAAACGCAAAAAACCGCCTTTCCGAAGCATTCTGTCAAGGGGGATTTTCAAAAGCACAGCCGGTTTTCGATCGGCTGTGCTTTTTCGTTGCGTCGTGCCGGAATTTGTGATAGAATGAACAAAACAAATCGAGGTTTGAGGAGACAACGCATGATCTATGAAATAAAAGACGTCGCCAAGGTAAAGCGCATGTTTGAATTCTGGTACCCGTTCGACGTTGTCGACGTGGAGCTCAGGGTATTTGTAACCGATCCGGATGCGCCGCGTTCGGCGCTGCTGTATTCTCCGTTTGACGGTATCTTTTTAGCTGGGGAGCCGGACAGGGAACTTGCCGAGTACGACAAGCTCGGCGACGAATCTGTGGTTCCACTGAATGAAGGGTGGGAAAAGCTGATCAAAGAATGCTGGCCGGAAGCCGTTCCGACTACCCGCTACGCGATCCATCGGTGCAAAGACTTCGATCGGGAAAAGCTGCAGTCGTTTGTTGACGCGCTGCCGGAAGGGTACGAGATCAGGCGCATCGACAGCGAGACTTACGATCTGATCCTCGCGGCGAACGACGCCGACCTCGAGTACCTCACCGGCGATTTCGAGACGAAGGAAGCTTTTTTGGAGAAAGGATGCGGTTACGTCGTGCTGAAGGGCGGTATGGTCGTTGCCGGTGCATCCTCCGAATACTGCTACCGTTTCGGCGGCATCGAGGTCGAGATCGCCACCGTGCACAAGGAGCGGCGCAAGGGGCTTGCGTCCGCCGTCGGCGCAAAGCTGATTCTGTCCTGTCTGGACGACGGACTGGAACCGGTCTGGGACGCGGCAAACCTGATTTCGGTGCATCTGGCGGAAAAGCTCGGGTACCGGTTCGATCACGAATACGTGTATTACTGGATCAACGAGGCGCAGAAGCGCATGATCAAGGATCCCGACAAAAGCAAGTGGCCGGATTTCTGCGGAACGTATGAACAGCTTTGTGAGGATTTCCGTCTGGAAAAGGTATGGATGCAGGACGAGAACCTATACGGATCCGCGTGCAACGATCCGGATGACGGATACTTCACGTTCAAGCTGCTCCCGATCGGCGAGAATACGTTCGGCAGAGCGAACGGCGGCGTTCAGATCACGTTCGGCGACAACTGCCTCGTAATCGACGGCGTCACTTGCAAAAAGCTGTAAGCAGCACGCAGACAAATTCCGGCTTGCCGGAATGAACCGGATTTGAACCTTCCGGGAAACAGTTCCTTCTCGGGAGGTTTTTGTTTGTAAGCGCACGTTCCGCCGACGCATGGTGGTGAGTAAGTGCGCTCTTCCGATGCAATCGATCTTGCCTCCCCTGTGTAAGGGGAGGTGGCAGCCGAAGGCTGACGGAAGGGTTGTTGTGTTCAATCCCTAGTTTAACAACCCCTC
>JAEEGH010026207.1_pt1 | contig 11631 bp, 12 predicted proteins | sample 9134181 | NCBI WGS metagenome assembly JAEEGH01 (sample SAMN16246544, study PRJNA631951) | gut metagenome | biome: gut microbiome; feature: rumen; material: DP-attached | host: Bos | place: Iran: Karaj | collected 2018-10 | reverse complement strand
CTCTACCAATGGACGGGGCAACGTGACGCCATAGTCCTCCATGCCTGGTACTAACTTCATGGTCAGGCGGAACAGCTTTTCGTGCTCCGTAAAACTCTTGTTGTAGCCCAGGTCGTAATAGACCTGCGTCATGATGACAAAGAACGAGGCGAAAGCCAGGCTCAGGCCCAGCAGGTTCAGTAGGTTCGCCGTTACAAACTTACGGAACATGGATGTGAAGTTTCTGATGATAGTCTTCATACGATTCTTTTTTTCTGCTGCAAAAGTACGGCAATAAAACAAATCCGCCAAGGTTTTCGACCCTGGCGGATGCGGATTGTCTAAAAATTAGACAGTTCGGCGTATGATTTTTAGACACTTTGATTGCAAATCATGCGTGCCATGTCGTTCAGTGAGAGGCATTGGTTGCGACTGATGGCTATGCGTTCGTTGTGGTGTTCCCATGGGGCAAGGATGAGCAGTTGGCCCCGAGCACAAGCCTCCATGCGCTGGCCACCGGGCTTTGCCAAGTCTGTAAAGCCATTCTCTTGAAGGTAGATGAGTGGGAAGCCTCGTTCGAAGGCAGCGCGCATCACTGCTTTCTCGCCAGGCGATATGGCGGGCGACACCAGCACGGCTCCTTGTGCGGCGGCACCGAGGAAATGGTTCACCCGTTGCTGTATCTCCGTTTCTGTCAAGCGGCGCGAGCATTGCACCTGCAGCCTGACGGGGCGTTGAAGCAGGAAGCGGTTGCCGATGGCCGAGAACTGCAGGCCCTTCACCGTGAGCCCCCTCTGAACACGGAAGAACTCCGGGTGCTCGCGCTTCATCAGCAGGCGCCGAGGGTTGTCCTGCAGGTAGTCGAGCCAGCGGTCCAGCTGCCCCTCGCGCAGCAGCAGCTTGTCGTTGTAGCCGCGGGCAAAGAGCAGCCCGTGCGTGCGGTCATCATGGTAAGCCGGTTGTCCGGTTGGTTGTCCGGTTGGTTGTCCGGTTGGTTGCGACTGAGTCGCAACAGACGGCACTTGCGGGTAAAGGGCCCTATAACTGCGGTTACAACCGGTTTTAAAGCCACGGATGATGCGGCTCAGATCCTTCTGCATCTGCTGTCGTACAAACAATATGCCGTGTAAGTGATCAGGCATTATCTGCAGGGCTATGATTTCCACCTCAGGATAATAGCGGGGAATACCCCACCATTCATCATGTACCCGCTGCCCCAAGGGGGTAAGGATGACCCTGGGGGCATCGGGACTGCCGTCGGGGGCATCACTGCGTCCCATAAGGGTGCCCAGGAGGGGGCGGCGGTCCTGGGTAGTCATGGTTATCATGTACATTTGGCGGCCGTTGTAGTCATGGCCTACGCAGCGGCGCTGCATGGAGGGTTTCTTCTCCCCGGCAAATATCTTCTGGCTCTTATACTCCTGCTGATTCATGAGTGCAAAGGTACAAAAAAATTATGAAAGGGGCAAGAAGCAGACCCTCCCCGGCCCTCCCGTGAGGGAGACTTTTAAGGTTAAAAAGTTAAAAAGTTAAAAGGTTAAATTACAGATTGTTTGTGTGTGGCCAACTATTAGGCCTAATATATAAATATATAATATATAATATAATATAATATATAATATATAAGGCTAAAACGGGCGCACGCACGAGATTAACCTTTTAACCTTTTAACTTTTTAACCCGTCAATCGCTCGCCCTATAAGTATACCTATCGCTCGCCTTATAGCACTGCGCTCGCTCGCCCTATTCGACTGCGTCCGCTCGCCCTATAAGACTGCACAGGAAGAAAACTGGAGAGGAAAAAGGTATAAAAATAGTTAAATCATCGGTGTTTTCTTGCAAATGTTAGATAAAATGACTATATTTGCACCGTGTTTTAGAAAAAGTTTTTGTTTCGCTGTGTTTTAGTGTTAGTTTTTACTATTGTTTTACCTAAATTTGTTAGATTATGGCAGGTGCTCTTATGTTCCGTAGAGGCATGATGAAGCTGGGCTTCCTCGAAGAGAAGCCAGTTGTCTTCAAGCTTCGCCAGCTGACCTACCCAGTCATAACGAGTGAAAACTTGATTAAGTACATTTCCCAGTCGGCCAATGTACCCGAGTCTTCCATTCGTTCCTGTGTAGCAGCTATCGCTCAGGCTATCGCCTATTTCGTGATTAACGGTCACGCTGTACACTTTGATGGATTCGGCACGTTCCACATCAAGATTCAGGCCAAGGTTGCAAAGACCCCTGAAGAAGTGGATACGAAGTTGATTCGCCGCCTCGTTCCAGAGTTTATCTGGCACAAGGAACTCCGTGAAGAGTGTCGTCGTACCCGTAGAGAGATTAACAGTTCTTACTCCTTGTCGGAGGACTAAAAGAAAGGAGGTTCTATTATGAGAAAGATGTATTCCCAAGTTCCAGCCGTTACGGGTGCGCTCAACTTGCGTAAGAAGGAGCAGACCCTCGGCTTCCTCGAGGAAAAGCCAACTGTTTATGGCTTGCAGATTATTCGAGGCAACGTGATTGGCCACAACGAGATTGTGCAGTATGCTGCAAAGGCTTGCAACGCTCCAACTAACGACGTTGACACTGCGCTGAACGCTCTGCTTGATGCAATCACCTACTTCACGGCCAACGGCCACGGTGTGCAGGTGGATGGACTCGGCACGTTCAAGATGGTGGCAAACGCCAAGTGTGCAAAGACGCTGGCAGAGTGTACCTCCGAAACCCTTCGCCGCACGAAGGTTCGTTTCTTCGCTTCACAGCAAATGCAGCAGCTTTGCTCGTTGAAGAACGTACACACTCGCCTCATCACGTTTGGCAAGAGCGATGAACTCGAGCCTACGCCTCCACAGCCTTAACCCATGCGCTGCGCTAAATGACAAATGAGAAATGAGAAATGAAAAGTATTCTCTCAGCCATTTCTCTCATTGTGGCGGCAGGAGTGACCATCACGGCACTCCTGTTGCCTCCCCAAGGAGAAATTGACGCATCAGTCCTGTATGTCGTTGCTCAATTCTTGATATTTGCAGGAACGCTGTTAGGAGTTGAGTCGGCGGCTGAAAAGATACTTCGCATGATTCGGTTGGCCAAAAAGTGACGTCCGTTTGAATTAAATACCCTGTTCACCTTCCCATCAGTTTTTGAGGATTGTTTGGAAATGTAATTCATTGTGAAAAGAGCTTCGTTGAGAAACGAGGCTCTTTTTTGTTGGTTAAAAGGTTAAAAGGTTAAAAAGTTAAAAGGTTAAAAAGTAAAAATGATAAATGATAAATGATAGACGCTTCGCTAAATGATAAATGATAAATGATAAATGATAAACTCAACTTTCGCATGTATCTTTTCACCACAAAGAAAACAGAGAGCACGGAGATGCACGGAGAATTATTTTGTTCCTCTGTGTTCCTCGGTCCTCTTGTGAAAACTCTGTGTTGAAAAGAATTCAGCAACTTGCGAAACTTGAATAAAAAATTTTTTTCCATGTTTTTATTTATTTTTATTTATTTTTCTTTTTAATGCCGCAGAGCGGCAAATCATACCAAGTTATTTATATGCCCCTGCGGGGCGTGGAAAGAAAAAAATAGGCAAAAATATATAATTTCTTATAAAAGCTTACAAATAAGCGAACAAAAATCCGTGAAATCCGTGAAATCCGTTGTTAAAGAAAACTTGCGAAACTTCAGTATATTTATTATTTGTTGTTCTTTTTCCTTTTTGCAAACAAAAGCTCAGACTCCCGACAGCCTTGGGCGTATTCGCTATCAATACGACTTTGTCGTGCCCACCAATGGCAACTTTATCGATGCCATCCATGCAGCCAACAACCGCAAGGACAAGAAAAAGCGATTCCGCATCTTCATCAAGTCGAGCATGTACCGTATCAAGGGCGAAGGTAACCCGATTAAGATTACGGAGAACGGGAAGGTCATAGAGATTCCCAGCCCGATGACGGTGCTGACTGCTCCAAACACCAGCATCTGTGGTGAGGGGTGGAAACATACCCAGATAGAATCGATGCCCATGCATGAAGGTATCAGCTGCACCTCCACACTGTTCCTGAATGGAGCCGACAGCACCTATATCCAAGACATCGAGCTATGGTCAAACTACCGCAACGACCCCAACGCATTTGCCAATCGCGCTGTGGCGTTGAACGAGAAGAACTGCAAGGGCAACATCTTTAAGAACCTGTCGTTGATGAGCAATCAAGACACCTATTATACCAACGACGGAGGTACGACGTATCTGGAGGATTGCACCATCAAAGGAACAGTTGACTTTATCTGTGGTGGTGGCACCATCTACTTCAACCGTTGCGATATAGAACTCCGTACACGGGGTGGGGGAGGCAAGAGAGATGTCATCTGCGCTCCTGCCACAGAAGCCTTCCGTGAATATGGCTATGTGTTCAATGGATGCCACATTGATGGTGCGTCCGAACAAGCAGGCAGATACATGTTAGGTCGTCCGTGGAAGAACGCACCCCGTGCCGTTTTCCTTGGCACCCTCATGGATTTACTGCCCGACTCTACGGGATGGACAGAGATGCATGGAACGCTGCCACGCCTGTTCTCCGAATATGAGAGTATGGATGCAGACTTTCAACTGGTGCCCACCCATGCGCGTCGCACACAATACAAAGATACAAATAACAATTCGACCACAGTACGATACGATACCCATTTATCCGTTCAGGAAGCTGAGAAGTACGACATCAACCGTGTGTTTCCAGGGTGGCATCCCGAACAAAAAACAGTCCTTGTGGAGCCGCCCGTATTAAAGATTCGGAATAGGGGCGAAATCTATTGGGACGACATACCCGAAGCATGTCTATACGCCATCTGCAAGAACCGAGATGTCGTGGCCTTCACGACCGAACCGCACTACAAGGTGCCCCGAGGCACTCCAGAAGGCTCCTGCTATTCCGTCCGTTGCGCCAATTTCTATGGCGGACTTGGTGAACGAAGCAACGAGGTGGTCTATCCTAACCGATAGGCCACCTCGTTGCTTTTATATCATCCAGCATCAGCTATTGTACAACCACCTTGATGCAGGTTTTGCCTATTGTGATGACATCCCCATCCTGCAAAACCTTGGCTTCAGAAGTCAAGGCCACACCGTTCAGTAATGTAGCCCTTTCAGGCATTCGCCAAGAATATTTAGGATGGGCGGGACTTACGTTCACGCATCGTCCCAAGCATAAGTTACAGGCGTGTTGCAACCGTGAGCGGATTCCCTTGGGACATTCCGTGCGCCACTGCCCGTTCTGCACCTTCCAGCCTTCATCTGCCCTGCTCAGTTGGCACTGAAAGACATCCGCTTCCTCATCCTGCAGTGGCACCACATTGTATGCCTCCTCAGAAGCCCTTCCGATGGTCACGATGGTTCGTGCCTTCGACAGGAAACTCTCCACGTCCACCAACCTACCTTCTATGTCCAAAAATGTCTTCATGTTGTTCATGCTGCAAAGTTACACACTTTTCCTTTCCCCTCCAAATGTTGGGGAGATTTTTGAAAAACAAAGGAGTGGACCGTGCGGCTCGCCACACATAATTCATGGAGCGAACAAGAATTCAATTTGTGAGTCCAGCCGTCTTCTCTTTGTAGTTCAGGTACAATGCTGTACAAATCCACCCTATAAGGCCAAAAATCGCCATGGAAATAAATAAATGATAAATGATAAATGATAAATGTCAGTTCCATAATACCCCTATCTGTCAGCAAGTTGTTTTGACTTTATGATGGTATAGATGTCTGTCACTATGGTAAAGACACCGCAACATATTAAGAAATAGATAAATTCCATAATCTAATCCTCCTTATTTAGTTACAATCCCATGAATACGTATCCGCTGTTCCTTCTGTCTATCTTTTCTCGCATTCATGCTACAGCGAAGATACTAATGTTTCAATTCAAGATGCTTGTAGTGGTTGACCGTACAAATGAAGGAAACAATGCCAATAGCCAAGATTGTTAGTAAGAAATAAAGAAGGTTCATCCGACATTTCGAGTGATGAAGTAGTAGCATAAAGAAGGAAACCGCTATTCTTTGTATATTTGTAGCGACCAAACTATAAATATCAATCATGAACAGCAGTTTCCTATATCACGGTTGGGGTCTTTATTCCCATATATGTACCAGAGAGGAGTACAAAGGTAATACAATTATTCTACATGTGGAAGCAAAAGATCGACTTCTTGCATGTCCGAAGTGCGGAAGTCGCCATTTGGTCAAGAACGGGTATCGGTTGAGAGACTTTGTCGGTTTGCCGTTGGGTGGCAAGAAGGTGATAATACGGATGAAGGTACAGCGTTACAAGTGCCACGATTGCGGCTATGACCAGCAGGAGAAGATACCGTTTGCCACAGGCAGCCGCAGCTATACCCATCGCTTCGCCAGATACGTGGTGGACTTGCTCCGCATGGCCACGCTGAAGGATGTTGCCGCCTTGCTGGGAGTCGGCTGGGATATGGTGAAGGAGATACACTCCAGCTATCTGAAGCGTCATTACTCGCCGCCATCACTGCGGGGAGTGGAGAATATCGGCATTGACGAGTTCGCCATCAGGAAAGGGCATGTCTACAGGACGATTGTGGTGGATCTGGATACGGGGCGCATCATCTATGTAGGTGAAGGCAAAGGCGCTGATGCCCTGTCAAAATTCTGGCAGAAGGTACGCAAGGCCGGCATCACCATCAAACATGTGGCCACAGACCTTTCGACTGCCTTCATCGCCTCGGTAATGGAAAATGTTCCGGATGCGGTACATGTCTTTGACCACTTCCATGTGACGAAACTCATGAACGACGCCCTTGATGACATCCGCAGAAAGGTGTATGCGGAAGAGACGGACGTAAACAAGCGCAAGGTCATCAAAGGCAACCGCTACCTGCTGCTGATGAACGGCAAGGATGTCTTTGACGGCGAGTACAGGAACAGGCTGGAGAATGCACTTGCCATGAACGAACCTCTCTCCAAGGCTTACTACCTGAAAGAAGACCTGAGGGCAATATGGACGCAACCCACCAAGGCGCATGCATTGGAGAAACTCACAGAATGGTGCAGGCAGGCAATTGACAGTGATGTCAGGCAACTACAGAAAATGGCCAGCACAATCATGGCATACAGAACAGGAATACTGGCATGGTACGACTGCCACATATCTACAGCAAAAGTGGAGGGCATCAACAACAAGATAAAGGTGATGAAGAGAAGCGCATACGGCTTCAGGGATGAGGAGTACTTCAGGCTAAGACTCTATGCACTTCACGACTGCCGCATCACTCGAAATGTCGGATGAGCCTATTTTTTGCCAAATAGGCTTTGGCGGTGCCGAAACGGAGGTAGAAGTCGATGCGGACAGGGAGGTGACGGGAATCGTCGGTGACGTAAAATCGAAGAAGCTCTTTGTCGTGGTTGGTTTCTTCGTAGTCGAGCAGGGAGAAAATGAGGCAGTGGTAGGTCTTGCCATCGTTGGCTTTCCAATCCTTCTTGCCACGATAGACAAGGGTCTGCTCTTCCACCTTCTTGCCTGTGGCCATGGGAAAGTGGATGCGCTGACCTATCTTGTAGTCTTTGGGATTGAAGGAACGGGCGAGGGAGAGGATAGAGAGCATGTCGTAGTTACAGTCGTCGCTCTCGTGGTGATGATCCGACCAGTCGCCGTGACGGTTGAGGTAGTGCTGCTTCACGTGACTTCGACCCTTGGGATAGGTGTACCACACCTCATCGACGGTGTAGTGCTTGCCTTCAAGGGAGCCTTTGCGGAAGTAGAGGGGAATGAGTTGGGGGGTGATGTAGGAGATGAGGGTGTCGCGCATGGTAAAGACCGCATCACACCGCTTGTTGCTGGTGAAGAGAAGGTCGTTGCGCAAAGCAGGTTGCCCTTTGTAGTTGGCAGAACGCATGGTGTAGTGGGCGGCACCGCACTTCACCCAAATGAACTTCCAATTGAAGTAGAGGTCGTAGGTGAGGCTTTCGCCGGCACGGAAGGCGGTGTTCTCGGTGGGACATTGGGCAAAGCCTAATGCACAATGCGTCATGCACAATAACCATGCGATGTATAAAGCAACTGATTTATGGCGCATTAAATGACTCATTCTCCCAACAGGGTTGTGTCGTTGACAATGAGGATGAGGCTGTCTTGCACGTGTTCCTCTTCTTGTGGCTGCTGCACAAGTGGGTTGTCGGTCTTGTTGTAAGCCAGATAGAGGAAGGCGAACACGCATCCGAGGACGATGGTGCCGAGAAAGAACATGCCGAACATCATGTAGCGGTTCAAGCGTGTGGCGCGGTTGTTACGGAGACTCATTTTCCTAAGATTTGTTTGTATTCATTGGGGGTGTTTAGCACTCGGATGGCGGCACTGATGTCTTCGTCGCCTTTGATGGCTTCTTCCACCATGCCTGCTTGGTAGTAGTAGCGTTTTGCCACCTCGATGGCCATGAGCTTGCGGATGTCGTTTTGTTTGCGGTTTAGTTCGTGGTCGAGGTTGTGGGTGAGCTTCTTTTCGAGTGCTTCAAACTCAGCCTTGGCATCGTCGTAGTAACCCTCGAACTTGGCGCTCTCTTGCAGGTCTTTCAACCGCTTCTCGCTCACGCGGTCGTATTTGAAGCCGCAGTCCTTCACCATTTGCTTGAATTCTTCGAAGTCGGCATCTGTGATGGTAAAGTCCTTCACGGCAGGGAGGGTGGGGTGCTTCTGGAAGTACTTGGTGCCCCAGTCGGTCAGCACGTCGTCGTTGTAGAGGTAGAAGATGATGTTGGCGTGTTGGCTGAGGGTGCTGTAGCTGCCCATCGACGATATGGCGATGGGGTAGAAGACGATGTTGGTGAGGCTGTCGTGCTTCACGGCCACATCGGGCTTGATGCCGCTGCCTTCGGTCACTTCGCGTCCTCCTGCTGTGTGGAAGATGTTTTTTAGGCTGTCTCGCTTCTCTGCCCGCTTGCCTGTGTTGCGGTAGATTTCGGCATCCTCACGCAGTTGCTTGTAATCGACTCTTTGGATGCAGCGTCCCGAGGGAATATAGTATTTGGCGGTGGTGAGTTTCAGACTTCCGTTGTAGGGCAGTTCGCGTGAACTCTGTACGAGTCCCTTGCCGTAGGTCTCGGTGCCCACCACGATGGCGCGGTCGAGGTCTTGCAGGGCACCCGACACGATTTCGGAGGCACTGGCTGTGTTGCCATCCACGAGAATGGCCAGAGGGATGTCGAGGTCGAGGGGTTCGTTGTGGGTGGTGTAGGCATAGTTGGCTGCCAGCATCTTGCCTTTGGTCTCCACTATCTTCAGGTCTTTCGGCACGAACAGGTTTACGATGTCCACGGCTTCGTTCAGCAGACCGCCACCATTGAAGCGCAGGTCGAGGATGATGCTTTTCGCCCCTTTCTCTTTCAGCGTGATGATGGCTTTGCGCACGTCCTTGGCGCATCCCTCGGTGAACTCTGTCAGGCTGATGTAGCCAGCGTCGCCGATGATGCCTGTGTAGGGGATGGCTGCCTTCTTGATGCTTCGGCGTGTCATCTTGAAGTCGCGTGGCTTCTTCTCGCCTGGGCGCTGGATGCGCAGCACGAAGGTGGTGCCAGGCTCTCCGCGCAGCATCTCGCTCACTTCGTTGGTGTTTAGTCCCTTCAAGTCTTTGTCGTCAATCTTCAACAGCACGTCGCCCACCTGCAAACCTGCCTCGGCGGCTGGCATGTCGGGGTAAGGCTCCGAAATAATGACGGTCGAGTCTTTCCGCATGTGGATGATGGAGCCGATGCCACCGTATTTGCCTGTGGTCATCATCTTCAGCTCGCTCATGTTCTCTTCGGGATAGTAAACGGTATAGGGGTCCAGTTCTTCCAGCATGGCGTCGATGCCCACACGCAGCACCTTCTCGGCTTCCAGCGTATCGACATAGAAGATGTCCAGCTGGCGGTAGAGCGTGTTGAAGATGTCGAGGTTTTTCGCCACAGAGAAACTGTGTTCTGGTTGTGCCCATGTGGGCGTCATGGCCGCGATGGCCAGCAATACAAGAAGTGTCTTTTTCATTGCGCTTGTACAAATTTCTTGCAAAATTAGACAAAAATACCCGAACATCTGCCACAATGCCCTCAAAACTTGTACAAATGTCAGAAACTTTAACTATATTCAACTTCAGGGAGATTCTTTTTACCTCAAGTTCCGGAAGTTTATACGCCTTTGGCGGACGAAGAAAAAACAGATAAAAACAGGTAAAAATAGTAAAAACAAGAAAGCTTTATTTTAGAGTTTTTAATGCCAAAGAGTTTTAAGTCATAGAATTTTAAGGATTTTAAGAGCTATGCAGGGCGTTCGGAATTCGCCTTTGGCGCTGAGAATTTCAAGACCTTGCGGCCAGTTTCCTAACACTGCGTCAGCTTCTTACAATTCTCCGCCGCTTGCGGAATTCTTTTTCCCAGCCGCATGGCTTTCTTCTAATTCTTAAAATTCTCTGACTTAAAAATACTTTAAACTTTTTATCTGTTTTTTCTTGTTTTTACCTGTTTTTCTTTCGTCACGCGAAGCGTAAAAATACCATCCTAAACCTAAATATTTTATTTTTTTTATCGCGAGTTGCTTGTAAATCAATATTTTTTTGTACCTTTGTATCACGCCAAAGGTGTGACACCAAAAGCGTGATGGAATATGGTAGTATGACGACAGACGAACAATATATGAGGATGGCGCTGGAGGAGGCGAAGGCAGCTTGGGAGCAGGGAGAGATTCCTGTGGGGGCTGTGGTGGTGGCTCAGGGAAGGGTCATCGGCAGGGGGCATAACCTGACGGAGACGTTGCACGACGTAACGGCTCATGCGGAGATGCAGGCGATTACGGCTGCGGCGGAGACGTTGGGGGGAAAGTACTTGACGGGGTGTGCGCTCTACGTGACGGTGGAGCCATGTGTGATGTGTGCTGGTGCGATTGGGTGGAGCCAGTTGGGAAGGCTCATCTATGGAGCGAGTGACGAGAAACGTGGCTTCCGAAGGTTTGCGCCCGAAGCGTTGCATCCGAAGACGGAGGTGGTCGGTGGCGTGCTGGAGGCAGAATGCGCACAGTTGATGAAGGATTTTTTTAAGGGAAAAAGATAGCATCCTTGCGTCGTCGGAAGGAAGCCGTTACAAGAAAAAGTGCCCCCGCCGTTGTTGGCAAACCAACAACGGCGGGGGCACTTGAGAGGTATGCTTTTATTGGTAGAACTGCTTGAAAGCCTTGATACAGTGTTCGTGGTCGATGGTGGCTCCTGTCTCACGCACGCTGTGCATGGCGAGGATGGGATTGCCCATATCGACACCGCGCAGAGGGATGGATGACGCGAGGATATTGCCGAGGGTGCTGCCGCCCGCCACATCGCTATGGTTGACGAAACGCTGACAGGGCACGCCTGCCTCATGGCATATCTCGGCGAAGACCGCTGCAGACACGGCATCGCTGGCGTATTTCTGCGCAGCATTGAACTTAATGACCGGTCCGCCACCCAGCACGGGATGATTGGTGGGGTCGTATATCTCGCTGTAATTGGGATGCCATGCGTGGGCATTGTCGGCAGAAATCATGAAAGCCCGTTCAACGGCCTGATAGAACGCCTCTTCGGTGCCGCTCTGCGCAAGAGCAATGCGGCGGAGCATCATGGCGAGGAAGGGGCTGCCAGCACCTTGCTTGGTCTGCGA
>JAEEGH010026206.1_pt1 | contig 11631 bp, 7 predicted proteins | sample 9134181 | NCBI WGS metagenome assembly JAEEGH01 (sample SAMN16246544, study PRJNA631951) | gut metagenome | biome: gut microbiome; feature: rumen; material: DP-attached | host: Bos | place: Iran: Karaj | collected 2018-10 | reverse complement strand
CGAGATGGTAATGGTGAAATTATCTAAAGATAAATTAGACCTTATCAAGGATGAAGTAACCTTGAGATTGGAGGCTAGATAATATGAAAGAATTTACTTGTATAATCTGTCCAAGAGGCTGCCGTTTAAGCGTTGATGATAACATGAACGTGACCGGCAATACTTGCCCAAGAGGAAAGCAATATGCGATTAGCGAATTAACTAATCCTGTAAGAACAATTACTTCTTCAGTAAGAGTTAATAACCGCGATGACTTACTTGTTTCCGTCAAAACTAGTGGATCAATTCCAAAGGGAAAAATCTTCGAAGTTATGGATGAAATTAACAAATTATCCGTGGCTGCGCCTACTAGAATTGGCGATGTTGTGGCCCATAATATTCTCGGTTTAGGAGTCGATATTTTGATTACAAAAAATATCGATTAGTATTGATAAGTATTTAATTATATATATAATTTAATTAGGTCTTTAACATAGACATAATGCAAAAGAAAATATGAACGATTTAGTAAGAGTTATGGCTTTAGGCGGCCTTGATGAAAATGGCCGCGATTGTTACGTTGTTGAAATCAATAACGATATTTTCGTTTTAGACTGCGGTACTTGTATTCCTGATAAGACAGCACCTGGTATCGACTACATGATCCCTAACCCTGACTATCTCGTCAAAAATAAAGATCGAATCAGAGGTTATTTCATCACTCATGGACACGATGAATCCATGTCTGGTTTGAAATACTTCTATAACCAAGCTCCCGCACCTGTGTACGCCACAAAAGAAACACTTGGTCTTATGAAAGGTCAAGCGATGTCTGTCCGTATGGACTTTAAACCAAACGCGATAGTTGTGGAACCATCTTGCTCTATTAAAGTTGCGGGAAGAGAAATCAGATTCTTCCAAACATGTCATAACACAATGACTTCTTCTGGTATTGCGATTGCGACCTCTCAAGGTTGGATTATCTATACCAGTGACTTCATCGTTGACTTTACAAGTCAAACAAAGTCATATTACTTTGATTTACATGCCTTAGAAGATATCGCTTCTACACCAACATTATTACTTATGTCTGAGTCAAAAGCGGCCACTAGAAGTGGCTACTGCTCACCAAAACATAGATCTTTAAAATTAATGGAAAAGAACTTCAAAGATGCTGGAAAGAGAATCTTTATTTCCTGCTTCTGGCAAAACGTTTTCCGTATTGAAGAGATTATGATATTGTGCCAAAGGTACAATAAGAAAGTATTTTTCTATAATGAATACACTCGTGCAGTGATGAACTTAGGTCAACAAATTATGCCTAACTTATTACATGGTGTTGAAGTAGTAGATAAAGAAAACTTCTTAAGAGTTAAGAGCAGTGATTTAGTCATCTTGATCGTCGGTCTTGATGGTGACTTATATGAAGAAATTGACGCTTTAGCGGAACATAAAAACGAAGATAAGAGAATCGTTCTTAATGACCAAGATTTATTCATTAACGCTTCCTTACCAAGACAAGTTATGGAAACCGTTTGTACAAGAGCGATGGATAAAGTGTATCGTACAGGTTGCGATGTCCAGTGGCTCAAGAAAGACGCCTTAACAAGCATGCACGCAAGAGAAGATGACCTTAAGTTCTTCCTCTCAGTATTAAGACCAAAATATTACTTGCCAGTTCGTGGTAACTTCGTTAACATGATGGCAAACGCTCGATTAGCGTTAGCGATGAATATTGGATTTAACCATTCTAATATCTTCATTATGGATAACGGCACGCAGATGGAATTCGACGGTGTCACTCGTCCAAGAATGATTCCAAATGAGGTTAATGGCATTCAAGTTGATCCAATCTTAATCGATGGTGTCGGTGTTTCTAGAAAAGGTAACGAAGTCGTTAAAGATAGATTGGCCTTATCTATGGATGGCGTGGTGGTTATCGCCGCAAGTGTGGACTTAAAAGAAAAGAAAATTATCGCTGGTCCAGACTGTCAAATGAGAGGATTTGTCTTCGTTAAAGAAGCTGAGCCATTATTAAAGAGTTTGTCCACCATATTTATTGATGAAATCAATACTGCCTTCCAGTTAGAAAAGTTCGATGTAGAGAGCATTTATGCAAATGTCTCCGAACGCAGCAGAAGGTTCATTAAGAGGGAAAATGGTCGCGAACCATACATCCTTCCAATCATTGATATCGTAGAATAAAGCACCGAAATGGTGCTTTTTTTCATGAAAATATTAGACATATCTCTACGCGTGCATATATAATTTATGTGTATGCCAGAAAAGAAACCTGTAAGAAAAATTGGAAAGCGTTATTTTACCTTCTTCGGTGGTATCGCTTTTTGTTTGTTTGCGGTTATCTTAATTCTTAATGGTAAGTATGTCGCTAGAGCCATCGCTTTCCCATTTGCCTTCTTATTCGGCTTGGGTAGCTATGTGATCTACATTCTTATCTATTCCTATGGATTATGTTTATTCTTCCGTGAGAAGGGATTTAAGATTCGCTTCAACAATTATCTTTTTGGTGGCTTATTTATTTTCATCGCTATCTTGACGATTAGCACACTTATCGTGACCGCCGACCAAGCTAATAGTGGGAACGGATTATTATTAAGCAATTTCAGTGGCCGTTATAAAACAGTCATGAATAGCATTGAACTTAATGAAAAACACCCAGATCCATACGATGCTGCTTATTGGGACGCTACATTTGTTAATTTATTCCAAGGCAACAAATTCGGTGGTGGTTTTGCCGGTTACTTCTTTGTCGCCGCACTTAGCACTCCATTAAATGGCAAACCTGCATTAGCGTGGGTTGTTGCGGTGTTAGTGGCTTTATTAGGTATCTTCCTTATTTTCTTACCACAATTTAAGAAGATTATCGGTGTTAATAAAAGCACAAAGAAAGCAAAAGCTCCAAGAAGTCAAAGAGAAGAAAGAATTATCAGCACTCGTAGAGTGGAGAATATTGATAACATCTCTAGCGCAAGCACATTAGATGATGCAAATAATGAACCTTCTCCTATTTACGCATCACAAATCAATAAACAAGCAAACTTCGATGAAAGAGAAGAACTTAATCCAGAACTCAATAGTGAAGGTGCAAATAATGCCTTTGGCATGTCCACAAACTTTGTTCCTGCAAGATTTAATAAATTCATGCCTAAAGCGGCGCCTGTGGTGGAAAAACAAGAACAATATGAATCTCAACCAATGACTCCTGAACAAGCAATCATGGAGGCTAATAGAGAAAGCACAATTAATGAGCAAATGCAGCTCAATTTCGAAGAAAAACCACAAGTTAACATGGATTTAGCAGGTAGAAAGCCTGAATTTGTTGAACCAGTTAATGCAAATCCAATTCCTCAACCATTTGTGCAACCATCTCCTATTCCAGCACCTGTTCAACCAGCACCTCAACCAGTTGTTAAGAAACCAATTAAATGGATTCCTCCATCTGGTGAATTATTAGAGAACTTAGAAATCCAAGATGCTCTTGATGAAAATAACCGCGTAGCGGAAGAAAGAACATTATTAATTAACCAAACATTTGAAGACTTTGGTGTCGGTGCCACAGTTAATTCCTTTGTTGTTGGTCCATCCGTTACAAGATATAACATTGAATACGGTAGCAGTGTTTCTGTTAGAAGCGTTCAACAATTAATCCAAGATATTAATGTCAGACTTAATGGTGTTGATGCCTTATTCTCACCAAGAGTCGAAGGCCAAAGATATTCTGGCTTAGAAGTTGGAAACGCAAAGATTACTCCTGTTCCATTTAAGGAAGTCTATGAAGGATTACCAGATCCTAAGAAACATCCTTTAGAAGTGGCCTTTGGCAAGAACATTGATGGTGTGATTAAATCCGCGAACTTCGCTGATTTCCCACACATCTTAGTTGCTGGTACCACTGGTAGTGGTAAATCCGTATTTACTCACTCCCTTATCTGTACGCTCATTATGCGTAACTCACCTGAAAACTTAAGACTCGTTTTAATCGATCCAAAGAAAGTTGAAATGAGCAAATATAAAGATATTCCTCACTTATTATGCCCAATCATTAACGATGCTGAAGTTGCTAAGTTAACAATGGACAAATTAGCGGAAGAAATGAATCGTCGTTACGATGTATTAGTTAATAGTGGCTGTTCAGATATTAAACAATACGCTGAAGCAAGAGCGGATGATCCAAGTCTTGAACCAATGCCATACATCGTCGTCTTTATCGATGAATTCGCTGATTTAGTGGATACTTGTAAAGAAATTAAAGCACCAGTTGTCTCTATCGCACAAAAGGCTCGTGCTTGTGGTATCCATATGCTTATTGCTACACAAAGACCATCCACAAACATTATTGATGGTGTTATTAAAGGTAACTTACCAACACGTGTTGCTTTAGCGGTGGCTTCTCAAGTTGACTCTGTCACCATCTTAGGTGAAGGTGGCGCTGAGAAATTATTAGGTCGTGGTGATATGCTCGCTCAATCACCAATCCTTTCTCGTACAGGCCGTGTGAGATTACAATCCTGCTTTATTCAAAATAAAGAAATACTACGTATTGTTGGTTATTTAAGAGAACACTACGAACCAAATTATGATCCAAACTTCTGTAATTTACTTGAAGCCGCAAAACAAGCTGCTGCTCAAGATGTTATCGGTTCTCCTGAATTCCAAGCGAGTTTAGATAATTCTGAAGAAGAGAAATACCAAAGCGTTAAAGAATGGGTCATGGCGAATGAATATATGTCCATGTCTCGTATCCAAAGAGAATGCTCCGTTGGATTCAACCGCGCTGGTAGATTCTTCAAACGTTTACAAGATGAAGGTATTGTCGATACCGAAACCGAAGGTAATAAGGGATGCCCAGTCTTAGTACACGAAAAATTCTATGAAGGTTCCTCTGATACAGACGTTCCTGTCAGTTCTGATCAATCCGAGATTTTATAATCACTTATGAAAAATACATATATCCAAGCTAATTTAGTTTCTTTAAACCGTATCAATGTCTTGCTATTTACAAGCATTGCTTTACCAAATAACCCAGTCTTTTTCTTAGAAAAAGATGGTTGCCAAGTAATTAAATTAAAGATTAATCGCCATACCTCTAGCGCCGCGGTCAATATCTACGAATTAGAGATGAGTGAAAACTTTGAATATGGCCATTCATATTCCGTTGTTTTAGAAGGTTTTAATAGAATAGCGGTTGATGTCTCTGATTCCACAGAATTCCCAGATTTTGATAAGAATTTCTATTATGATGGCGATGATTTAGGTGCCATCTATTCTAAGGAAGAAACCAAGTTTGCCCTTTGGGCACCTTTAGCTAGCGAAGTTAGATTAAAGGTCGATATCAATGGTGTTCATAGTTACTACAGAATGGTAAGAGGAGATAAAGGTGTTTTCCGTATCACTCTTAAAGGTGACTTGTTAAACGCAAAATATCATTATTTAGTCACCAATAGCGGAGCCACTACAGAAACTAATGACCCATGGGGAAGAGGCGCTTCATTTAATAGTGAATGGTCCGCAGTCGTGGATATTGAACAAATTAAAAATATCCAAAACATTAAACCAACGAAGAAAATTGAAAGAAATGCCGATGCCATTGTTTATGAAGCATGCATTCGTGATTTCACTGAAGATAAAAACACAAATATCGTTAATAAAGGTAAATTCCTTGCTTTAACCGAAGATGGTAGAACCACCAAAGGTGGTCATCCAGCCGGTTTAGATTATTTAAAGTATTTAGGAATTACCCATTTACAAATCCTTCCAGTCATGGATTTCTTTGGAAATGATGATAAAGATATCACTAAGAGTTATAACTGGGGATATAATCCAATCTCATTCTTTGCTATTGAAGGTAGTTATTCCACGAAACCAGAAGATCCAATGAATCGTTTAATCGAATTCAAGACTATGGTGGAACATCTCCATAAAAATAACATCCGTGTTGTTATGGATGTTGTTTATAACCACTTATACGAATTCATGTATACATCATTTGAAAAAGTGGTGCCACATTACTTCTATAGAAGAAGAGCAAACGGCTTACAAGCTTGCGCTTCTGGATGTGGAGATGACTTTGCTAGTGAAAAACTCATGGCGAGAAAGGCGATTCTTGAATCACTCAAGTATTTTACCGAAGTATTTGATATCGACGGATATCGCTTCGATTTAATGGGTTTAATGGACATTGAGACCGTTAATGAAGGTTTCAAGATTTGTCGAAACATCAAAGATGATGTCATCTTCTATGGTGAAGGCTGGAATATGGGGATTGAACTCCCATTTGAGAAGAAAGCCTGTAGTGATAACGCAGATAAGATGCCAGGTATCGGTTTCTTCAATGATATGTATCGCGATATCCTTAGAGGCGGCAATTTCCATGACAATATCCGCACGAAAGGATTTGTTGGTGGTAACTTCGATAATAACGGATATATTGATTACTTATTTAAGGGATGCACAATTGATACACCAGTTAAGCATCGTTATTTAGACTTTAATCAATCACTCAACTATGTTGAATGTCACGATAACAATACTTTATATGACAAATTAACATTCTCTAATGGCAGAGAAGATAAGAATACACTTCTTAAGCGTGTGGAATTTGCGAATAAGATGGTTATCTTATCCTTTGGTATTGGTTTTATCCATATGGGTCAAGAAATCGGCTTATCTAAATCTGGATTAGACAATACCTATAACGTCATAAAAGTGAACAATATGAACTGGAATCTCGTTGATGAACGTTTTGACATGGTGGAACGACTTGCATCCATCATCTACTTTAGACAAAAGATGGTGAGTTATTTCCCTAATGGTAAATTAGACGAACTTCCAAACCTATTTAAAATCGATTATTGGCATAACGGCATGTTAGCCCTTATTGCAGAAAATGAAGCAAAGCTTCAACCATATAAAAAGATCCTTATCTTAATTAATCCAACTCTCGACACTAAAACTTACGAATTAGACGATTATTATAGTTTACTCGTGGATGTGAAATCTAAAGGTGAGAATATCATGATGAAAAATGGCATGATTGCGCCTTTAAGCATCCAAATCTTATTCTTAAAGAAGGAATAAACATGCCATTACATTACGGAAGAGCAGTACTTATCGCCGGTGGGGCAATTATATTCGATTATTTCAAATGGATGAGAAAATATTCTAAACATCCTGAGAAATATCCTTTTGAGAAGAAATATAAAGATGCTCAAAAGTTATTAAAGAGATTATCTCGTGGTTTTAACGTGGAATATCATGTTGAGGGACTAGAAAAACTCCCAGAAGAAACATGTTGTATTGTTTCTAACCATTTATCCGCATATGATCCTGTCTCATTAATCTGTTTAATGGATAAACCGTGTACATTTGTCGCTAAAAAAGAATTAATGAAAAAACCATTCATCGGCAAAATCATCAATGGCATTGAAGGCGAATACATCGACCGTAATGATTTAAAACAATCATTAAGAGTAATGATGAAAGTGGAAGATGACTTAAAGAATAAGAGAAACAAAAACTGGATTATTTATCCAGAAGGTACTAGAAACCGCGACCCAATGAAAAACGTTAAGGAATTCCATCATGGTACATTCCGTCCTGCGGTTAAGGCTAATGTTCCTATTATCCCAGTCGCGACATATGGTACATTCCGCGTATTAAAGAGAAAACCCGCATTAAAGAAATATCCAATCTTTATTAAATTCTTAGATCCAATCTATCCGGAACAATATAAAGATATGAAAACACAAGAAATCGCCAAGATGTGCGAAGAAAAAATCGAACAAGCAATCTCCTTTGACTTAAGAAAGAAAGATCACTTAGAGATGGCTAAAATCGTTAAAGATTATAGATTCAATAAAATATTCTAAATAAGAAGGATGCTTAAAAGCATCTTTTCTTTTTATATGCAACAAAAAAGGCTGGACCGAAGTCCAACCTTTAATGTAACAAATCTCAAATATTAGAGAATTGTAATATATGAAGAGACTGCTTGTGTGTGAATTTCGTATAATCTCAAAGTCATTCTGTTGCCTGAAGCACCAGTAATGATAGCGAATTCTTGTGTACTTGCGTTCCAGAAACCAACGTTATCACCTGTGCCTACGAATTTGGCTTGAACGAATCCAGCTGCTGATAATGCCGCAACATATGCATTTATCATTTCATTAGTGAGTGCTTGTTCGTATTGCACTTCAATATTTTGATAAATGTAACCATTTTGTGAAGTACTGAGAACGAATTTTGTAACATTCCAGTGATTTGCTTCATTGGAAACTGCACTGTCGCCTTCACCAACTGTTAATGTGAATGAATCTGGAAGAGCTGTAGCAGTTGCTGGGTATGCGGTTGGAGCCATTCCGGCAACATATGCCCAGTTACCATCAATCTTAGAAAGTAATTCTGCATCGGATTGTGGTAATGGTTCGATGTATTGTGGTTCATATTTTTCATCGTGCACGATGAAGAAACCACTTAATTCATTTGTGTAAGCTGTGCCTTCGTTGTTAACCACTCTTTGAATAATCACAAATTCGTGTGATGTGTAGTTGTGTAAACCTGTTAATGACCAACCTGTATCATTTCTTTCAACAAAGTTAGCAGCTGCTAAAGCTTCTTTATATGCTGCTAAAGCGGCACCGGCTGCTTCTGCGGATGCAAATTCGAGAACGAAGTCGTATCTAATGAATGCGCCATCATCTGCGTAATATTGATCGCCTTGGTTTTCATACATCCAGTTGAATGTTAACTTTGCTGGTTTTTTATCAGCTGCGAATGCTGGTAAAGCAGATGTGAATGTAACTGCTTCGCCTTGTAAAGCGGAGAGCTTCTTAGAAGCTGCTAATTCATAACGAGCTTTGAAAGCAGCGAAATCTGTAAATGATAATTCGGCTTTTGGAGCTGTGTAATATAAGGAGAATTGTGATTCGGATTGAGCCATAACGACTAATTGTCTAATGACTTCGGAACCACTGCTTTGTGTATAGATGTCAGTGTATGAAGCTGACATTTGACTATCTAATTCAAAGCCTAATCCTGTTAATCTTTCTTCGATTGCAGATCTATAACCATTGAAATCAGATGGTCTGAAGTTTGCATTGATTTGGACTGTACCGCAAGCTGCTGGGTCAGAAACTTGAACAAGGATGTCTTTGTATGCATCTTTCCATAAGTCTTTTGGATTTTGATCGATCATACTATCATCAATGAGATAAGAGAATGGTGCATTGAGTTTGTCTTCTGGATCTGGGACTGTTTCACCTTCAACTGTTGTTGTGGCGCCTTTTAAGTCAACGATATTTTCTTCATCGAAATAACCTTTAACTTTTTCGTTAACTTGATCCCAAGAACTGAGGATTTCAACTCTGTCTTCTTCTTCAACATCTTCGATAACTTGGCAACCCCAAGAATCTAAGACATAACCCATACCGCCATTTTTTTCTAAGTCATATTGTAATGGGGCATCGATTGCGACCCAGTCGCCGGCCTTCTTTTCTTTACCTTCTTCAAAGAAGAATTTGTTGAAGTTTTCAATTCCTTTTTCATTAACTGAACCAGGAACGTTAACTGTAATTAATGAATAGTTGTCTGGATCTTCACCGTCTGTGTTTTCACCTGGGAAAACGACTTCAAACACTGTGTCTTGTCCTGCAACTAATTCATCTGGAAGAGATGCGATTTGGAAGTAACCTGGGAACATAGCACCAGATTTTGCACGTCCTAACAACTCGTTCCATAATGAGCGGTCATTGTATTCTGCTGGGCATTCATACACTGGTAAACCGCCTTCATATTCTGTTCTATCTTCGTTGTAGACACGTTCGCTATTAACAACGACTTTTGCGTCTGCGAGAACGATACGGCCTCCAACATCTGTCACTGTACCTTTAACTGTAACATCAGCGCCCCAGCCTGAACCTTCAAGTTCTGGAACCTTACCTTTAATGTCGACTTGTGCACCACATAATGTACCGATTGTTTCACCTGTAGCACCGCCGACAACCCAGGTATTGCCATATTTACCTTGTAAACAAACGTTTTCTAATTGAACTTTTTGTCCAAGTAATACCCAGTTATGGTCTTCAGTGTCATCTAATTCGAGCAATTCACTCCAACTAACTACTTTATATGGGTCTGATGGTTGGCAGGCACCGATAAGAAGAGCAATAGAGGAAACTGCGAGAATTTTCACTAAATTCTTTTTCATAATTTAACTCCTTTCGAAAAAATTTATAGCTTGATAAAAGATTATTACTAATAGATAAGTAATACAAGCATTTTTTTCATTTTTTCTAGATGAGATAAATATATATTTAATTAAATTTTGTGCCTTAAACCTTTAGGAAAATGGTTCTTCAAAATACGACCATCCGACTTAGCTAAATCCACATTTTTACCATTAAAAGTAAGGAGATAGATACCTTTAGGAAGAGCGACATTTAAAGTCTCTCCATTGAAGTATTTTTGTAGTTCATTACTTTGTAATGAATAAGTATTATCAAAATTATCTATATAATGTGCGTAGTGGTAATCGTACTTAATTTCACCTTTGATATCCTCGCCGATTTTGACACCTAATCTGATGACATTAAAACATTTAAAATTGTAAGGATAATTGAGACCAAAAATGTAGTCTCCAAAACGGTAAATATTTGTTAAAGAAAATTTTTGATTATTTTGTTCAATTACTTCTTTATTTTCTTTTTTTACTGAATTACCTGGTTTTCTAATTAGACATATATAATGGCCTTCTCCAGGGAAAATTGAAGGCAAAAGATGGATGCCTAGAGGTTTCTTTTTATTTATATAGAAGAGAGGATTTTCATCCATGTTGGTAACTTCAGCGTCTGTATTATTAAGCAAATATTCAATGACATCCTCATCTTCTTCCATAGAGAAAGAACAAGTGGAATAAGAAATCGCGCCACCAGGTTTGAGCATTGAGTAGGCATACATTATCAATTCTTTTTGCGTTTCAGCAAATTTAAGAACTTTGTTATATGACCAGTCTTGTTCCATTTTGTCTTCTTTTCTAAACATGCCAGAACCTGAACATGGTGCATCTAAAATGATCTTATCGAATGTATTTAAGTGTTTATTATAGATTAACGATAAATCGTTATTTGTGACAACGACATTACCGATACCTAAGCGTTCGATGTTTTCAACAATCGAAAAGGTTCTCGGCTTAGATAAGTCGTTAGAGATGATTAAACCTTTGTCCTTCATTAAAAATGAAGATTGGATGGTTTTGCCTCCAGGCGCTGCACACATATCGAGGACTAAATCGTTTTCTTCGGCGTTTAATAAATAGGCTGGTACCATCGCGGATGGTTCTTGTAGATAGAAACAGCCTAATGTGTGATAGACACTTTTACCTAAATTATATAATTCCTTTTTATAAATATACGCGTGGGCGACTATAGGATGCTTAATGACCTCAGGAAATAGTTTAAGGAATTCTTCATCGCTCATTTTCTTTGGATTTAATAAGACAGCATGAAGAGATTCATCTTCTAAAGAAGCCATTAATTTATCAATTTCTTCATTAGATAAATATGATTTGAGATGTTCGCTAAATTCCATACAAGTATATTAATACATTTCTTATAGAAATTGTATGCAAATTACCGA
>JAEEGH010026204.1_pt1 | contig 11632 bp, 9 predicted proteins | sample 9134181 | NCBI WGS metagenome assembly JAEEGH01 (sample SAMN16246544, study PRJNA631951) | gut metagenome | biome: gut microbiome; feature: rumen; material: DP-attached | host: Bos | place: Iran: Karaj | collected 2018-10 | reverse complement strand
ACCCATGTTGTATTCCTGATACATCTCCTTCCAGTCGGTGCCTGAGCACTCGTGGATGGCCTTGAACAGTGGGGGTACTGGGAACATATTGTCCTTAATGACCTTGCAATTATCGCTCACGAAGTGGAGCACTTTTGTCTGCGCACCACCAGTGCAGTGTACCATGCCGTGAATCTCGGGGCGCAGTTCGTCGAGCAGCTTCTTGATGACTGGGGCATAGGTGCGGGTGGGAGAGAGCACAAGCTGCCCGGCATCCACAGGCGAACCTTCTACGCTGTCAGTCAGTTTGTACTTGCCGCTATATACCAGCTCATCGGGCACAGCGTGGTCATAACTCTCGGGATAGTTCTCGGCCAGATACTTCGCAAACACATCATGGCGGGCAGAGGTCAGACCGTTGGAGCCCATACCACCGTTATAGCGTTTCTCGTAAGTGGCCTGCCCTGTGCTGGAGAGTCCCACAATCACATCTCCCGGGCGGATATTCGCATTGTCGATCACATCGCTGCGCTTCATGCGGCAAGTGACCGTAGAGTCGACGATGATGGTGCGTACCAAGTCACCCACATCGGCGGTCTCTCCACCTGTAGGATAGATGCCGATACCCATCTCGCGGAGTTCTGCGAGCAGTTCGTCTGTACCATTGATAATCGCAGAGATTACCTCACCAGGCACTAGCATCTTGTTACGTCCGATCGTAGAAGATACGAGGATATTATCCACAGCACCCACGCAGAGCAGATCGTCAGTGTTCATCACAATGGCATCCTGGGCGATACCCTTCCATACGGAGAGGTCGCCCGTCTCCTTCCAGTACATATAGGCCAGGGCCGACTTCGTGCCGGCGCCGTCGGCATGCATGATGTTACAATACTCTGGGTCGCCGCCCAGGATGTCAGGGATAATCTTGCAGAATGCCTGCGGGAAGATACCCTTGTCGATGTTCTTAATGGCGTTGTGTACGTCTTCTTTTGCAGCACTCACGCCGCGCATCATATATCTGTTGTCCATATTGCTTATTTTTCTTTTCCGTGCCAAAATTCCCAGCTGGCGAAGGCCTGCAGGAGGAGCATTTCCAGACCGTTCTTCACGTCGGCACCGTACTCGGCACCACGACGCATGAAGAGCGTCTGGTCTGGGTTGTAGATCAGGTCGTAGAGGATGGTGTGCGAGTCCATCGCCTCATAGGGCAGGTCAGGACACTCCTCCGTCTTCGGATACATGCCTAAGGGTGTGCAGTTCACGATGACATTGTACTCCTTGACAACCTCTGGGGTGATCATGTTGTACTGGATGGTGCCAGGCCGCGCGTAACGGCTCACGTAGACAGGCTCGATGCCGAGCGACTTCAGTCCGTAGCTGATAGCCTTTGATGCACCGCCCGTACCCAGAATGAGTGCTTTCTTGTGCCACTTCTTGTCGATCATGGGCTCGATGCTCTGCGTGAAGCCGATGACATCGCTGTTGTAGCCCTTCAGGATGGTATTGCTGCCCTCGTGTGTGACTCGGATGACATTGACGGCTCCAATGGCTCTGGCCTCAGGTGAGAGGGAGTCGAGGAAGGGAATGACCTTCTCCTTGTAGGGGATCGTGACGTTCAATCCCCGAAGATCGGGGTTCCTGTCGAGGATCTCAGGCAGCATGTCGATGCTGGGAATCTCGAAGTTCTCGTACTTGGCATTGATCTTCTCGTCGGCAAACTTCTGGTTGAAGTAGCTGATGGAGAAAGAGTGCCCCAAAGGATAACCAATTAAACCGTACCTGTCCATAAATATAAACTATAAACTGTCAACTATTTCGTAGCGAAGTACATCGTGCAGATGCCGAAGGTGAGCCGCTGGAAACGGGCCTCGCTGAATCCTGCCTTCTGGAGGATATCGGTCATCCGCTCTCCCTGAGGGAAGGCCTCGATAGTCTTCGTCAGGTAGCTGTAGGCGCTGGTGTCTTTGGAGATGAGTTGTCCGTAGACGGGCAGCACCGTGTGGCTGTAGACGTGGAAGAGCTGCTTCATCGGGAACGAGACGGGTGAGGTCAGTTCCACAATGCTCAGGTGTCCTCCCGGTTTCAATATGCGGCACATCTCGCGCAGGCCAGTGTCGAGGTCGGCGAAGTTACGAATGCCGAAGGCTGCTGTCACCGCGTCGAAGGTCGCATCGGGGTAGGAGAGTGCCAGACAGTCCTCCTTGTCGAAGGAGATGATGTCCTGCAGTCCTTTCTCCCGGACTTTCTTCCTGCCTATCTCCATCATCCCCTCGCTGATGTCGGCCCCGATCAGCTTGTCGGGTCGGAGCATCTCTGCGGCGAGGATTGCGAAGTCGCCTGTGCCTGTGGCGATGTCGAGCAGGGTCTTGGGTTCATAGGGGGCCAATTGCTTGATGGCCTTGCGGCGCCAGCCCTTGTCGATGTTCCACGACAGTCGGTGGTTCAGCTTGTCGTAGGACGGGGCGATGTTGTCAAACATCTGCTCCACCTGCTGCGCCTTCTCGCCCTCGCCATAGGGCTTGATCACCTCCTGCTTATACATCTCCTATGTAATCAGCTGTAAACCGTAAACTGTAAACGAAATTACCTCTTCTCAAACGCTTTCAGCCAGCTGCTGACGTTCTTCTCGATACGTGTGGCAATGTCATCATCGCTGGTCTCACGCTCAAAGCGCTCACCCACGATGTGCTCGTAGAGCTCGATATAGCGGTCGCTGACGCTCTCGGCGTACTCGTCTGTGATCTCTGGCATCACCTGACCGGGCTCGTTCATGAAGTCATGCTCGATGAGCCACTGGCGCACGAACTCCTTCGAGAGCTGTCGCTGGGGCTCGCCCTTGGCCAGCTTCTCCTCGTAGCCGTCGGCATAGAAGTAACGGCTGGAGTCGGGTGTGTGGATCTCGTCGATGAGATATACCTTGCCGTCGCGCTTGCCGAACTCGTATTTCGTGTCGACGAGGATCAGTCCGCGCTTGGCGGCAATCTCCTGTCCGCGCTGGAAGATCTTACGGGTGTAGTCCTCCATCACGGCATAGTCCTCTGCCGATACCAGACCCTGGGCGATGATCTCTTCCTTGGAGATGTTCATGTCGTGACCCTCGTCGGCCTTGGTCGTCGGGGTGATGATGGGCTCGGGGAACCGCTCGTTCTCCTTCATGCCGTCGGGCAGCTTCACGCCGCAGAGTTCCCTGCAGCCGTTCTTGTACTCACGCCAGGCAGAACCCGTGAGGATGCTCCGGATGATCATCTCCACACGGAAGCCCTCGCACTTCAGGCCGACTGTCACCATCGGGTCTGGTGTGGCGAGTTTCCAGTTCGGGCAGATGTCCGTCGTCGCATCCAGGAACTTGGCGGCGATCTGGTTCAGTACCTGCCCCTTGAAGGGGATACCCTTGGGCAGCACCACATCGAATGCGGAGATACGGTCGGTCGCTACCATTACCATCAGGTTGTCGTTGATGTTGTACACGTCACGGACCTTTCCGTGATACACACTCTTCTGTCCCTCGAACTTAAAGTCCGTCTTTGTCAATGCTTTTATCATATTCTTCGTATGCGTTTACTATTTTCGTTACTAATTTGTGGCGCACGATATCCGAGCGGTCAAGGTTCACCACGCCGATGCCTTCCACATTGTTTAATATATGTATCGCCTCGACGAGTCCGCTCTTGGCATTCTTCGGCAGGTCGATCTGCGTCATGTCGCCCGTGATGATCATCTTCGTATTCCAGCCCATGCGGGTGAGGAACATGCGGATCTGGGCGGGCGTCGTGTTCTGGGCCTCGTCGAGAATCACCACGGCATCGCTGAGCGTACGGCCTCGCATGAAAGCCAGCGGCGCAATCTGTATGACGTGCTTCTCCATCATGTCCTGCAGCTTCACCTGCGGCAGCATGTCCTCCAGCGCATCGTAGAGCGGCTGCAGGTAGGGGTCAATCTTGTCCTTCATGTCGCCGGGCAGGAATCCCAGCTTCTCGCCCGCCTCTACAGCCGGTCGCGAGAGGATGATTTTCTTGGCCGTCTTCTCCTTCAGTGCCTTGACAGCCAGCGCGATGGACAGGTAGGTCTTGCCTGTTCCCGCCGGTCCTACCGCGAACACCATGTCATTGTCATGGTAGGCATCGATGAGGTGCTGCTGGTTGGCCGACCGTGCCTTGATGGGCCGTCCGTTGGTGGTGTAGCAGACGACGTCGTCGGGCACGTCGTCGTTGAGCCGTTTGCCTCGTGTGATGTCGAGGATGTCCTCCTCCTTCAGTGCGTTGAACTTCAGCACGTGCTGGCGCATGCGCTCTACGCTCTCTTCGAAGGCTGCGAGCTGTGCCTCGTCGCCCAAGACACGCACAACGTTGTCGCGCGCCACGATGCGAAGCTTGGGGTACAGCGCCTTGAGCATCTGCAGGTGTGCGTTGCCCACGCCGTAAAATACGACGGGGTCGATGTCTTCTAAGACAATGTGTTTCTCTGTCAATTTGTCAGTCTTTAGAATGATGAAAGGAATGTCTTTATTTATTTGGAAAGAAATTAGAAAGAATTAGAAATAATTACATTCAAGAATTAGAAAGAATAATTCTTCCTCATTGTTGGAATAAATTCTTTCTAATTCTTTCTCATTGTTTTCTCAAAATCTATTTTCCTTCGTTGTCAATGATGAATGTCAGTTCTTCCTTTTCCGGGTTCTTGCTGACACTGATGGTGCTGCCAGCGGGGAGGTTGCCCTCGAGGATGAGCTCGCAGATGCCGTCCTCGACGTAGTTCTGCAGGGCGCGCTTCAGCGGACGGGCACCGAACTGCACGTCGTAGCCCTTGGTGGCCACAAACTCGCGTGCGTCGTCGCTCAGCTCCACGGTGTAGCCCAGGTCGGCAATGCGTTTCAGCAGCGGCTTCAGCTCCACGTTGACGATGCGCTTGATGGCGTCGAGGTCGAGCTGGTCGAAGGTGATGATCTCGTCGAGGCGGTTGAGAAACTCCGGCGAGAACTGCTTCGACAGCGCTTTCTGCACGATGCTGCGCGCATGTTCGCGGTCCTGCTCGTTCATGGCCAGTCCGATGCTGCCGGCCGTGAATCCCACACCGTGCCCGAAGTCCTTCAGCTGTCGCGTGCCGGCGTTGCTGGTCATGATGATGACCGTGTTGCGGAAGTCGACGAAGCGACCGTTGCCGTCGGTCAGCCGGCCCTCGTCGAGCACCTGCAGCAAGAGGTTGAAGACATTGCCGTGTGCCTTCTCAATCTCATCTAAGAGGACGATGGAGTAGGGCTTGCGCCTTACGCGCTCTGTGAGCTGTCCGCCCTCCTCGTAGCCCACATATCCCGGAGGTGCGCCGATGAGTCGGCTGACGTTGAATGACTCTGTGTATTCCGACATATCGACACGTATCAGCGCGTCGGCGCTGCCGAACATAAACTCCGCCAGCTTCTTGGCCAAGTAAGTCTTTCCCACGCCTGTCGGTCCGAGGAACATGAAGGCACCGATGGGGTGGTTGGGGTCTTTCAGACCGACGCGGTTGCGCTGTATGGCGCGCACCATCTTGTCGATGGCTGCATCCTGTGCGATGACCAGCTCCTTCAGCTCCTTGGCCATGCCCTTGAGGCGTATGCCCTCGCTCTGCGCCATGCGCTGTACGGGCACTCCGCTCATCATCGACACGACGCTGGCCACCTCCTCTTCGCCCACGGTCTGACGGTCGTCGCTGTTGCCGCTGCGCCACTGCTCTGTGAGTGCAGCCAGCTCGGCCTCCAGCTCCGTCTGCCGGTCGCGGTAGCTGGCCGCCAGCTCGAAGTTCTGCCCACGCACGGCGCTCTGCTTGCGGTCTTTTACGCGTGCCAGCTCCTTTTCCTTCTCGGTAATCTCCGGCGGAATGGTGCCGTTCTTCAGATGTACGCGCGAGCCGGTCTCGTCCATGGCGTCGATGGCCTTGTCGGGGAAGGCACGGTCGGCGATGTATCGCTCTGTCAATTTGACACATGAGTTGATGGCCTCCTCGGTGTACTCCACGTGGTGGTGGCGCTCGTAGCGATCCTTGATGTTATGCAGGATGGCCAGCGTCTCTTCAGCCGTGGTAGGCTCTACGATGACCTTCTGGAAACGGCGCTCCAAGGCTCCGTCCTTCTCGATGGAGTTGCGGTACTCGTCGAGCGTGGTGGCGCCGATGCACTGGATGGTGCCTCGTGCCAGCGCCGGCTTCATGATGTTGGCGGCGTCCATGGCTCCCGCCGAACCGCCGGCACCGATGATGGTGTGTATCTCGTCGATGAAGATGATGATCTCCGGGCTTTTCTCCAGCTCTTTCAGCAGCGCCTTGATGCGCTCCTCAAACTGTCCGCGGTACTTCGTGCCGGCCACGATGCCTGTCATGTCGAGGCTGAGGATGCGCTTGCCGAAGAACATCGGCGAGCACTTGCGCTGAGCGATGAGCTGCGCCAGACCTTCTACGATGGCACTCTTTCCCACGCCCGGCTCACCGATGAGGATGGGGTTGTTCTTCTTTCTGCGTCCAAGGATTTCCAGCACGCGCTGTATCTCGTGCTCTCGGCCGACGATGGGGTCGAGCTTGTCTTCGAGGGCGGCGGCGGTGAGGTCGGTGGAGAAATTGTCGAGGACCGGCGTCTTGCTCTTTTGCTTCTGTGCGGTCTGAGTCTTTGAAGCGGCGGTGCCGCTTCCTGCGGAAGAGCCTTGGGATGACTCTTCGTAGTCCTCCTCGTCTTCGTCGGGAAGCGAGATGCCGTCTTCAGGCTGAGTGGTGGCGCTTGAAGGACGAGAGGTGGGGGATGCGGATTGCGGGTTGGGGTTTGAAGGCTGAGAGCGCAGTAGCGTCAGCACGTCTTCGTAATTCATGTCGTTCTGTTCAAGGATTTGTTTGGCTCCGTTGTTGACTGAGTCGTGCAGGATGGCCAGCAAGAGGTGTTGCTCGTCAACGCGCTGCACACGCTGAATGCGCGCCTCGAGCACGGCGAGCTTGAGGATGTTGGATGCCTTCTCGTTGAGCACCAGCTCGTGCGTGTAGCTGGGCTTGAACATGTCATCCTGTCGTACCTTTGCCTCTAATTCGTACTTTAACTGGGGTATGTTGAGGCGCAGGCGGCGGAAAACGTCCACCACCGGCCCCTCCTTCTGTCGCAAGAGTCCTAAGAGCAGATGTTCTGGCCCAACGGAGCTTGAGGCCAGACGAGCTGCCTCCTCTCGTGAGAAAGAGAGGATCTCAGACACTTTGGGTGAGAACTGGCTTGTCATCTGTTTTGCACTATACTTTGTCTCTAAGTTTGCAAATGGCGTGCCAAAGGTAATCATTTTTTTAGAAAAAACATCATTTTTCCTTTGTATTTCGTTTTTTCTTTTGTAATTTTGCCGTCTGTAACAATCACACAGCTATGGAATATATCGTATCGGCCCGAAAATACCGCCCCATGTCGTTTGACACGGTGGTAGGTCAGTCTGCGCTGACCACCACGCTGAAGAACGCTGTGAAGAGCGGCAAGCTGGCCCATGCCTATCTGTTCTGCGGTCCTCGTGGCGTAGGCAAGACCACCTGCGCCCGCATCTTTGCCAAGGCCATCAACTGTCAGAATCCCACGGCCGACGGTGAGGCCTGCGGCGAGTGCGAGAGCTGTCAGAGCTTCAACGAGCAGCGGTCGCTGAACATCTTCGAGCTTGACGCTGCGTCGAACAACTCGGTGGAGCACATCAAGACGCTGATGGAGCAGACGCGCATACCGCCGCAAGTGGGGAAATACAAAGTCTTTATCATCGACGAGGTGCACATGCTGTCGACGGCCGCCTTCAACGCCTTCCTGAAAACCCTGGAGGAACCGCCCGCACACGTCATCTTCATCCTCGCCACCACGGAGAAGCACAAGATACTGCCCACCATCCTGAGCCGCTGCCAGATCTACGACTTCGAGCGCATGACCGTGCAGAACACCATCGCCCATCTGAAAAGCGTGGCCGAGAAGGAGGGAATACAATATGAGGAAGAGGCGCTGGCCGTCATCGCCGAGAAAGCCGATGGCGGTATGCGCGACGCACTGAGTATCTTCGACCAGGCGGCGTCGTTCTGCCAGGGCAACATCACCTACAAGAAGGTGATAGAAGACCTGAACGTGCTCGATGCCGACTATTACTTCCAAATCGTCGACCTCTCTATTAATAATAATGTAACGCAGCTGATGGTGCTGCTCAACGACATCGTCGGCAAAGGCTTCGACGGCGGCCTGCTCATACAGGGTCTGGCCAAGCACGTGCGCAACGTGCTGATGGCTAAGGACCCGCAGACACTGCCCCTGCTGGAGGTGAGCGAGCAGCAGAGCGTGCGCTATCAGGCGCAGGCAAAGAAAGCCGACACCCGTTTCCTCTATCAGGCACTGCGGCTGATGAACCAGTGCGACATGAGCTACCGGGCATCGTCGAACAAGCGTCTGCTGGTGGAGCTGACACTCATCGAGATAGCGCAGATCACCCAGCCCGACGACGGCTTCGGCAGTGGGCGTCAGCCCAAGAGACTGAAAAACCTGTTTAAGAAACTGATGGCCACCCCTGTACAGAAGAAGGAGGGGCAGCCGTCGCCACAGCCCGAAGTGAAGTCGGCCCCGCAGGTAGCCGCGGCTGTGAAACCAGAGAGCGCAGCGCAGCCTGACAGCCAGATTGCTGCCCCACAAGAGAACAAAACGGCCGGACAGGGAGCCCGTCTGCGCCTGTCGGGCATCACCTCGTCGTGGAGCAACCTGCGTGAGCAGAGCCATCCCCGCAAGATGCAGATTCTGCCCGGCACGATGGGCAATGACGACAAGAAACAGCCCGAGCAGCAGACCTTTACGCAGGAAGACCTGGAGCTGCAGTGGATGTCGATGTGCAACCGCATGCCGCAGCGACTCAGCGGCATCGCTGCCAGAATGAAGAACATGAACCCCGCCATCACCGCGATGCCCGCCGTGGAGGTGATGGTGCCCAACGAGATTATCAAGGCAGAGATGGACACCATCAAGGGCAGCATCGTGAAGACCCTGCAGATATACCTGCACAACAGCGCCATCACGCTGACCATGCGCGTGGCCGAGCAGCAGGAGCAGGCAAAGGTGCTGACCCGACGCGAGCAGTTTGAGTCGATGAGCCAGCAGAATCCTTCCGTGGAGAAACTGCGTGTGGCCTTCGATTTGGAATTGGCCTGAGAGGGTGGGGGTGGACGGTTGTTGAAGATAGAATATTGAAAAATGGACAAAAAAGAATTTATACAGAAATCGAAGAAGGTGGCGAAGACCATCCTTCATGTGAACAAATACTTGGTAGTGATTGCCTTAGGCGTGCTCCTCGTCGGCTTTGTCGGCGACAACAGCATCGTTGGGCACATGAAATACCAGAGCCACATGAACGAGCTGAAGGCCGAGATAGCCCAGCACAGAGCCTTGACGAAGGCCAACCTGGAGCAGATCTACCTCATGCAGACCGACATGAAGGCGGTGGAGCGTGTGGCCCGTGAGCAACATTTCATGAAGATGGACGACGAGGACGTCTTCGTTCTCAGCGACGACGACCCTACACCCCAGACCCTGACCGGCAATGAAACAGTTGAATAATCTGCAGAACGCCGTGTTCATCGTCGGCGCCGTGCTCATGGTGGCAGGCGCCGCCCTTTGGATGGTGTGCAAGAGCGTGGCGCCGTGGCTCTTCGCCGTCGGTGCCCTGGCCTTTGTTGCCATGCAGGTGCAGCAGCGCTATGAGGGCGACAACTTCACCATCCAGCGCCTGCGCCGCATCATGCTCCTGAGCGACGTGCTGCTCATCCTCTGTGCCGCACTGATGTTTGCCGACGACGGCAACCCCTTCGGCCTCGACCATCTGACGTGGGTCAACTATGTGCACAACAACTGGCTCGTCCTCCTTCTCATAGCTGCTGTCATCCAGCTTTATACCGTCGTCAGAATCGACGCCGAACTGAAGAAAGAGGCAAAAAAACGCTAAAAGGCAGCCTCAATTGTTTAAATTGCGCAAATTTTTCCCTAATTTGCGCTCTTTTTTTTTCCGTACTTCAAACTATCGTTGTACATTTGTAGGCCAAAGTCAAAAAAACAAACATGTCTACAAACAAAATGATGTATGCTGCCTTTGTTGTGGTCGCGTTGGTCACAGCATGTGCAGAGCAATATTCCGAAACGTACAACATTCACGGCACCTCGTCGGTGTCAGTGCTGGATGGCAGCAAACTCTATCTGAAAGTTCTGACAGGAGCAGATTTGAAGAGCATCGATTCGTGTGAGGTGGTGCATGGCGACTTTGGCTTTACCGGACAGTTGGACTCCACCCACCTTGCCATGCTCAGCATCCGCGACGGCGGTATGCCGCTGGTCATAGAGAAAGGCGACATCAAGGTGACCATCGACAAGACGGGCAACAAGGTGAGCGGTACGCCGATGAACGAGAAGCTCTACGAATACATCGACAAGCACATCCAGTTAGAGAACCAGCGCGAGGAGCTGGGCCGCAAGGAGGCGCAGATGATTTTCGACGGCATCGACGAGCGCACCATAGCCACGACGCTGTCGGCCGAGAACGACCGCCTGCTGATGCAGCTTGACAGCTTAGAGACCGGCTTCATACTGGCCAACCTCGACAATGTGCTGGGGCCCTGCGCCTTCCAGCTGCTCACATCCAGCTATCCCTATCCCGTGCTTACGCCGCAGATAGAGGAAATCATGGGCAAGGCCACCGACAGGTTCAAGAACGACCACTACGTCAAGGAATATTACTCGAAAGCCAAGGAGATTCTTGCACGCATGAAGGGAGAAATAGACGACGAAACCGCAGCGGAAACTGACGCTGCTACAGAATAAATCATGAAAACCATCATTCAGGGAGGAACGATAGTCAATGAGGGCAAGGCCTTTGTTGGCGATATTGTCATTGACGGAGAGAAGATAGTGCAGACCCTCCCCCAGCCCCTCCCTGTAGGGATGGGAGATAATACCTCTATAGGCAATAAGGACAATGACTGTAAGGGCTTGCAAGGTAATTACTCCCCTCTCTTACAGGGAGGGGATGGGGGAGGGTCTTTTATAGATGCCACAGGCTGCTATGTGTTGCCAGGTGTCATCGACGAGCATGTGCATTTCCGTGAGCCCGGTCTGACCGACAAGGCCGACATCGAGAGCGAGACACGGGCAGCTGCCGCAGGCGGCGTGACCACCTTCTTCGACATGCCCAACACTGTGCCGCAGACCACTACCTTGGAGGCCTTGGAGCAGAAATTTGAGCTGGCCAGCCAGAAGAGCCATGTGAACTACAGTTTCTTCTTCGGTGCCACCAACGACAACACTGCCCTCTTCCCCCAACTTGACACACACCGCATACCGGGCATTAAGCTCTTTATGGGCAGTTCGACAGGCAACATGCTGGTAGACCGCGACGAAGCTCTGGAGCGTATCTTCAGCGAGACGCCACTGCCCCTGATGACCCATTGCGAAGACACCGCCCTCATCGATGAGAACATGCGCTACTTCCAGGAACGCTACGGCGACGACCCTCCTGTGTGGGCGCATCAGCTCATCCGCAGCGAGGAGGCCTGCATGGCTTCTACGATGAAAGCCATCGAGCTGGCCGTGAGATATCAGACACGCTTGCACATCGCCCATATCAGCACGGCGGCAGAGCTGGAGATGATTCCT
>JAEEGH010026202.1_pt1 | contig 11633 bp, 7 predicted proteins | sample 9134181 | NCBI WGS metagenome assembly JAEEGH01 (sample SAMN16246544, study PRJNA631951) | gut metagenome | biome: gut microbiome; feature: rumen; material: DP-attached | host: Bos | place: Iran: Karaj | collected 2018-10 | reverse complement strand
TTGAACCACGAAATACACGAAACACACGAAAGAGTGCCGAGAAGCTTTTCGTGTGTTTCGTGTATTTCGTGGTTAACCTAATCCGTGGTTTGACCTAATCGAGGAAGAGCACGGTCCGTGGATTGCGCTTGAGCGTCTCCAGCGACTGGATGGCCTTCCCTCTAATGTCGTTTCGCTTTGAGCGCGTCAGTTGCTCGAGCCATTTCGTGGCTTCTGCCTGTCGGCCTGCGTTGCAGAGGCATGCCGCGAGCTTCAGCATGGCGTCCTCGTTCGAGTAGAATCGATTCGGCGCGCGGATGGAGTCGTAGAGGCAGCCGATGGCCTCGTTCCACCGTCGCTGGCGCATGGCCGTGATGCCAAGCGCCTCGAGGGCCTGTCCCTTCCTGTCGAGCGTATGGTCGCAGGCGAACTTGCTGCATAGGCGGCGGATCTCGCCGAAGTCGCCGGAATGGCCGCGCATTGCAAGCGCGTAGGCCAGCTGGGCGGAGGTGTCGTCGCGCGGACGGACTGCCTGGCTTCGGCGGAGATGTTCAATGCCGCGGTCGATGCCGTTGCGCTGCGCGCATTCCGCCTGGCCAACGTGTGCGAGCGCGCGGCCGTTGTCAGGATCGAAGAGTAAAGCGCGCCTGAAGACGGACTCGTCGTTTCTGTAGGAATCGATCACGGGCCAGGCGCTTGCTGCCAGGGCCAGTAGGCCGCCAAGGACAAGGAGGGGCTTGAGGGAGCTTAGAGCTTTTAGCTTAGAGCTTTTAGCTTTTGGCTTAGAGCTTGGAGCTTGGAGCGTTGCTTTCGCGCCTACATCTTGCCCGCAAGGCCCACTCAAAGCTCCAAGCTGAAAGCTAAAAGCTCTAAGCTCAAAGCTCAAAGCTCCAAGCTCTCTCCTTGGCCAGCATGCCACTGCCAACACCACGGCCATCATCGGTACGTATAGGAACCGGTCGGCGCGCGCATGTTCGCCGAAGCTGCCGAAGATGCCGAGGGTGGGCAGGATGGCGGCCAGGAACCAGAGGATGGAGATTGTTGGTGCTTGGTGCTTGGTGCTTGGTGCTTGGTGCGTTGCTTTCGCGCTAGGATCTTGCCCGCGAGGTCCGCACCAAGCACGGCGCACCAAGCACCAAGCACCAGGCACCAAGCACGAAGCGAATACTAGGCAACCTAGGAGCCCGTGGATAGGCCACTGTCCGGGGACGGCGCGGTAGTCGACGTGGATGCCTACGGGCACGACCATCTGGAACAGCGAAAGGCCGATCGCCACAATGGCATTGAGAAGCCGCCACGGCAGGGATGCGCTGAAGAGCGCGCGCACCTCGTGGCCGGCAGGGTGGGTCTGAGAATACATCGCTAGCGCGCCTGTGGCGATGGCCATCAGCAGGAGCGGCAGGTAGGGGAAGATGCGCGAACGCAGTTCGCGCATCAAGGCTATGTGCTTGGCCTGGATGTCGCCTCTGCGCATCGCCAAATCGATGCAAAGCGCGAGTGCCGGAAAACACATGGCCGTAGGTTTGCTCATGCATGCGAGCGCGCAGCACAAATACGCCGCGATGGATCTGATGGCCGATCTGCGATCGGCCGATCCCCAGAACAGCAGGCCCGCGAGCGCGAATGCGGCCCACAGCAGCTCCTTGCGGCTGGCGATCCATGCCACGGCCTCCACTCGCTGCGGATGGAAGGCCCAGAATGCCACGGCAATCACAATCCAGAAGTGTTGCCTGTTGCCCGCGAGTCGCCAGGCGAGCGCCAGCAGCAGCATCGTGTTGACCATGTGGAGCGCCACGTTCATGAGGTGATGCGGCCCTGCGCCAGGCCCGAACAGGGAGATGTCGCACATGTAGGAAATGTATGTGAGCGGCATCCATACGCCGCCATGGCTCAGGTTCGTGAACGCTTCCTTTATGTTGCCCCATGACAGCCCGTCGTGCACGAACGGACAGAGGAACGTGTAGTCGTGGTCGTCGAGATGCAGGAATCCAAACGAACCTGTCGGCACATACAGAAGCCCGACAAGCGCCGCAAGTATCACCGCTCCTAGAAAAAGCCGTTTCATCGCCACATTATACCATTAAATATTGGGGCGGGGCGGATTGTTTGATAAAATACGGGGAAATGCCAAAGGTAAGTTCTATAGGCGGGACCTGGCGGTTCGAGCGCGGACGCTGCTGGGCGCTTCTCGGCGACGACGGCGTGGCGAAGTCACGCCTGTGCAGGATCGTTGCCGGCGAGGAGGCGATGCCGCGCGGCATGTCCGTGGAGATGGACGAAGGAATGGAAGGGCGCGTGAGGCTCGTCTCCTTCGCGCAGCAGCGCGCGGCAGCGCGGAAGGGCGGATTCCTGCAGGCGCGCTACTATTCGCTTGTGGATGACGCTGGCCCCGGTGATACCGTGGCCGATGTCCTCTGCTTCAACCGCGTGTTCGACGTCAATCCCTTCGAGGTTGGCCGGTCGCGCCTCGCGGAACGTCGAGCCTACGCCGCTGCGCGCCGCAGGATCATGCCGCTTCTTCGCATCCGCGAACTGATGGACCGTCCCTTCCTCGCGCTCTCGAACGGCGAGACGCGCCGCGTGCTCCTCGCGCACGCGCTCCTTTCATGCCCTGCCTTGCTGGTGCTGGACGACCCGTGCGCAGGACTGGACCCAGAGCGGCGCGACGAACTCAAGCGGCTTCTGGATACGTTGGCCGCGCAAGGAACGGCGCTACTCCTTTCCGTGCGACACGAGGACGAGGTCCCTTCCTGTGTGACCGAAATGCGCTATCTTGGCCGGGAGCGAGGGGAGCGCCGGGACCACCGGGACCACCGAGACCGCCAGGACCGGGAGGTACTACAGGCCCATCTAGCGACTCCAGTGGTTGAGCTACGGGACATTCGGATTAGCTTTGGGAAGAGGAAGCTTTTCAACGGGTTCTCGTGGACGGTCCGGCGCGGCGAGCATTGGGTGTTGCAGGGCCCGAACGGCAGCGGCAAGACAACGCTTCTTGCGCTCATCACGGGGGACAGTCCCTTGGCCTACGCCAACGACGTGACAGTGTTCGGCGTGCGTCGCGCTCCTGGCGTTGAACTTGCCAAGGTGCGGCGGCGCATCGGCATGGTGTCGCCGGAGCAGCAGGCCTATCTTGGCCTAGGCGCGGACGAGCTTCTGGAAATGGCGCTGCGCAAGAATCCGGATCTGCTCCTTCTGGACGAGCCTTGCCTGAACCTGGACGCGGCGGCGGCGCGCCGCCTGCGCTCGCGCGTTGCGCGCTACCTTTCGTCCCGTCCAGGTTGCACCGCGATCTGCGTGGCGCATCGCCCAGACGACATACCTCCCGGTTTCGGCATGAGCATTTCGCTGGGATGACACATGCCGCGGCGAGATATGGTATAATCTAGCCTATGCAGGAGACAGAACAAGTCCATGTGGCGTTGCCGCTGAAGTACCGCCCGATGACGTTCGACGACGTCGTCGGGCAGGAGCACGTCACGCGCACGCTCAGGAACGCCCTGGAATCGGGGCGCATCGCCAACGCCTACCTCTTCGTCGGCCCGCGCGGCATCGGCAAGACCACGCTCTCGCGCATCTTCGCGAAGGCGCTCAACTGCACAAGCCCGAAGGGCGTGGAGCCGTGCGGGGAGTGCGACAACTGCCGGCAGATCGCCGCCGGCAGGTCGCTTGACGTCACGGAGCTCGACGCCGCCAGCCACAACAAGGTGGAGGACGTGCGGCCTATAATAGAGGCCGTCCAGTTCAAGCCGACAACCTCGAAGTACAAGATCTTCATCATCGACGAATGCCACATGCTCACGCCATCGGCGTGGAACGCGCTCCTCAAGACGCTGGAGGAACCGCCGCCGTACGTGAAGTTCGTCTTCGCGACGACGGAGGGCGACAAGGTTCTTGCGACCATCGTCTCGCGTTGCCAGCGGTTCGACCTGCGCCGCATACAGACGCACCAGATCGCCGCTCGCCTGCAGTACATCTGCGGCAAGGAAGGCATCACGGCCGACCAGGACGCGCTCCTCGCCATCGCGCGCGGCGCGGAGGGCGGCATGCGCGACGCTCTCTCTTCGCTCGACCAGCTGATCGCTTTCAAGGGCACCACCATCACAGAAGAGGATGCCTTGAGCGTGTTCGGCCTCGTCTCGCGCAAGGCGCTCGAAGACCTCGCCGGAGCAATCCTGAAGGGCGACGCGGCGGCGATTCTACAGTCCGTTGAGGCGTTCGACTCGGCGGGCAAGAACATGCGCCGCCTTGCGGGCGAGCTGCTGCGGCACTTCCGCAACCTGATCGTGTATCAGTCGCTGGGCGGGCAGACCGCCGTCCTGGAGGCCACGCCCGACCAGGTGAAGACGCTCTCGGAGCAGGCGAAGCTCTGCGACGCCTCTCGCATCTTCCGCATAGCCGACCAGCTGGCCGCGATGGAGGACAAGTTGCGCTATGCGCTCAGCGTGCGCACTCTCATCGAGATGACTCTTCTGCGCGCTTCGCGCATTGCCACGGTGGCGAGCATCGAGGAACTGATGCGGGCCGTCCGCGCGCTCACCGCGCAAGGAGGCGCGGGGGGTGGGGGCCGGGAGGACCGGGAGGAGGGGGACGGCCGGGAACACCAGGACAGCCGGGATGACCTTAAAAGCCCTAAAGACCTTAAAGTTGCCGGAGGTGCCAGCACTTCTGCTGCAGCTACCCAGTCAACCGCTAGGCCAGCTGCCCAGCCAACCGCCCAGCCAACCGCCAAGCCAGCCGCCCGTACGCAGCTGACGCCGGAAGAGCAGCGGAAGATGATGGACGATCCCAAGCTCAACGCGCTCCTTGCGGCCTTGCCAGGAGCCAAGGTCACGGCGATAAAGTAGTGCGAGATGAAAGAGCGCAGCACCCAGAACCTGAAGCACGAACCGGTGCCGCTGGCGATCGTCGGCGGCGGCGCGGCTGGGATGTTCGCCGCCGCCGTGGCGGCCGAGCGCAAGGTCGGTTGCCTCGTCTTCGAGCGGAAGGTGCGGCTTGGCGCGAAGATGCTGATGACGGCGAACGGGCGCTGCAACTTCACGAAGGACATCTCACCGGAGGCGTTCTTGCGCGACTTGGGCGATCCTGTCGCCGAGTGGGCGGCTCCCGCCTTGCAGAACTGTCCGCCGCAGTCCATCGTCCGCGGCGTGCGAAGCCTCGGCGTGAAGCTGCGCCGCATGCCCGACGGGCGGATGTTTCCGGATTCGGGGCAGGCGGCGACTGTTGTGCATGCGTTTGGCGATCTGCTGCGCGACGAAGGCGTGCCGCTCTGCGTGAACTGCCCCGTGACCGGCATACAGCCGATGAAGAACGGTTTCATCGTCGCGACGGAGCGCTTTACCGTGTGGGCGAAGAACGTGCTTATCGCGACGGGCGGGCTGTCGTTTCCTAAGACGGGATCCGTTGGCGACGGACAGGACTTTGCGCGCCGTCTCGGGCACCGCATCGAGCCGTGCCGCGCAGGTCTGACTGGACTTGAGGTGCGCGACCGCGCGGTGGCGGCGCAGGCGGGGGCGCGGTTCGACGACGGGGAGGCTCGCGTGTTGGACGCGACGGGACGGACTGTCTTTGCGTCTGCCGGGGAGGTGGACTGCGAGGCGTGGGGGCTGAGCGGCGCCGCAGTGTACAACTGCCAGCGCTGGGTGGCGCGTCACGGCTACGCGGGGATGTCGATGGAAGTGTCTTTCGGCGGACAGTCCGTGATGCTGCGGCAGCTGCTGCCGCGTCCGCTCAAGGAGGCGATCGTGACGGTCGGCGGCGTATCGCGCGAGGATGTGGATCCTGCGACGATGATGTCGCGGAAGGTGCCGGGACTGTACTTCGCCGGCGAGGTGCTGGACGTGGACGGTCCGACGGGCGGATACAACCTGACTCTGGCGTTCGCGACGGCGCGGGCGGCCGTGGTGTCCGTCCAGTCGCGTCTCAGGGATGGAGGTGCGTGGTGAGGCGCGGACGCGGTCTGGTCGAGTACGACCTGCACCCGCGCGGCACGAACGTCGACATGGCGCTCGCGCGGCTCGAGCAGATCGTGAGCGCTGCGCGAGCGTCAGGGCCGTCGCTATTCGCGGTCATCACCGGCTACGGCTCGTCGGGCGGAACCTCGCTCATCAAGGATGGGGTGTTGGCGGCCTGCCGCCGCTACCGGGCGCAGAACCACATCCGTGGATTTCTCGACGGCGAATTTGCGGGCGACGTGTTTTCTGCGGAATGCCTTGCGTTTCCGGACTCGTCGCAGATTCCGCCGCTGTATCGGCGCGCGCCAAATCCCGGGATCGTCTTCATCGCCGTGTGACGCATGGCGCGCCGCAAAGAGGATAGGGCAGAAGGTTGTGAATCGGAAGGAACCGAAATGAAGAAGATACTTTACCTGCATGGATTCGGGTCGTCGGGCGCGAGCGGAACGGTGGAGCTGCTGAGGAAGTCGTTCTGGGAGACGGACGCGGCGCACCGCGCGGCGGTCGTGGCGCCGGACATTCCGGTGGATCCGGCCGTGGGGCTGCCGATGCTGAGGGAGCTTGCGGCGAAGGAGCAGCCGAACCTCGTGATCGGCACGTCGATGGGCGGCTGGTACGCGCAGCAGCTGCACGGATTCACGCGCATCTGCGTGAATCCCTCGTTCACGCTCTCCAAGAAGTACGACGTGCTGTTCGTCGGGAAGCACAAGTGGCTCAACGCGCGCAAGGACGGCGCGACGGAGTTCCACGTCACGAAGGAGATCATCGCGCACTACCAGGAGCTGGAGGCGCACCAGTTCGACGGCGTGACGGACGAGGACCGTCCGCTCTGCCACGGCCTCTTTGGCGACGAGGACCCGATGGCCGTCGAGACTCGCCCCATGTTCGAGCAGCATTATCCGGGCATGGCGCAAGTCTTCCAGGGCGGGCACAGGATGAACGCGCTGATCGTCACGCGCGTGCTGCTGCCGTACATCAAGACGCTATACGTGATCTGAGGAGCGCCATGGCAAAGAGAATGATAATGACGGGGTGGGGGCTGCCGGAGTACGCGCCGGCGGCGGCGATGCTGCTGCGGTGCGCGTTCAAGTGCTCGGCTGAGGTCATAGGGTCTTCGCAGCAGTACCTGCCGACGGCGCTGAAGCACTGCGCAGAGACATGCTCCGAGGTGTATGTGCTGGGAGTGGGCCTCACGAAGGATCCGAAGGCGATCGCCGTCGAGCTGCGGACGCTCAAGGAGTCTGGCGTAAAGGTCTGGTGGATCAGCGCGAGGGAAATGCCGTCGGAGGTCGCCATCGAGTTCATGATGAAGGATGGCGGGTCGGTGTTCGACAAGGTCGTGATCGCGGAAGGCGACCTCTTCGATGCAGTGCAGAAGGCCTTCCCGCGCCAGGTTACGCAAAAGGACGTGGAGACGTTCAGGCGCTTCGCGTTTGGCAGGACGAAGGGCGACTCCGAGGAGGGGCGGTACCGGCACCTGTTCACGGCTGCGGACTGGAAGCACAAGAACGACCGCGAGATGGGGTACTACCCGAGGGCGATATTCGGTCTCGCGAACGGCGTGCGCTACGATGCGCTCGAGACGGACCTGCACAAGATAGTCGACTACTACAACAAGTGGGGGAAGCGCGAGCTGATAGGCGTGAGTCCGCACATGCTGGAGGTGCGGCAGATGGCGGAGAAGGCGGCGGAGTGCGACGACCCTGTCGTCCGCGTGCTCATCACCGGGCCGAGCGGCACTGGCAAGGAGACGGTCGCGCAGCTGATCCACCGCAAGTCGAAGAGCCGCGCGAACGGCGCATTCCTCACGTTCAACTGCGCATGCACGACGGCGAGCCTCTTCGAGAGCAAGCTCTTCGGCAGCGTGAAGGGCGCGTTCACGGACGCGCGCGACAGCCGAGGGCTCCTCGAGGCTGCGGCGAACGGCACGCTGTTCCTGGACGAGGTCGCTGAGCTTGACCTTGATATGCAGGGACAGCTCCTGCGCGTGCTTCAGGACGGCGACTTCCTGAAGGTTGGCGAGTCGGTGCCGCGCAGGATACAGAACGTGCGTATCATCGCCGCGACGAACAAGGACATCGTGCGGCTCGTGAACGAGGGGCGCTTCCGCGAGGACCTCTACTACCGCCTGAACGTCATACAGATCAGGATGAAGTCGCTCGCCGAGCGGCCGGAGGACATCCCCGAGATCGCGAAGACCATCTGGTACCGCGAGACGGGGAAGTCGCTCAGCCGCGAGCAGCGCGCTGCGCTTTGCAGATACGACTTCCCCGGCAACGCGCGAGAGCTTGAGAACATGCTGATCTACGCGCGCGTAATGAAAGTGACGGACTTCGGCGAGCTGGTGGAGCACTGGAAGCGCGAGAACGCAGGGCTTCGCCGCGACGCGAGCCATGAGCCGACGCCGGATGACGAGTCGCTAGACGCGGCAGTGGCCCGGCACGTCCGCATGGTGGCGGACAGGCACAAGGACCGTCCGGTGAAGGAGATCGCAAGGCGGCTCGGATGTTCCGAGAACACCGTACGCAAGTGGCTTAAGGTCTCAGAGTCTGGCGTCTCCGCGCAGGAAGACGCCTCTGCAGGAGGCCGCTAGAAACTTTGCGCTTTCGCAAGTGAAGGATTTAGGGTATAATCTATATCGATTCTCGCAACAAGTTGGCGGGACGGAAAGCAGAAAGAAAGGACGACGGAATGTCTGATAGCAAGAACACCCAGGGCGCACCTGTGACGTTGGGATGGAGCCTGTGGCTGGCGGCATTGGGAGCCTCGCTAGTGGCGCTTGCGGTCTACTCGCTGACGCTGGCAGGATACCTGTTCCCAGGTTCCTCGACAAGCCTTGCGACGCAGTGGATGGGAATGGATGCGCTGAAGGTGCCTATCCATCCGATATGGGGTGGACTCGTGAAGGCTTTCGGAGGGGCTTCCATGGGACTTCGGCTGAATGTGATATCGATGGTGTGCGGCGTGCTTTCGGCGGGCCTCATCTGCGGTCTCGTGGGATACTTCGTCCACCAGTCGACCCACAACGAGGATACCGTCAAGTTGGCGCGCGGCGCCTCCCTGCTGTCCGGCATCGGGGCGTCCTTTGCCTTCATATTCTCGACGGCGATCTGGCAGTCGTCCACCCACCTCGAGTACGGCATGTTCGACGTGTTCTTCGCCCTTGCGGTGTTCGCCGTCTTCATCCCGGCGATCCACTGGCCGAAGGCAATGCCGTACTGCACCGCGGTGATCGCGATAGGCTGCGGGATAGGCCTTGCCGAAAGCGTGATATTCCTGCCGTTGATTCCGCTCTTCATGCTCCTCGTGGTGGTGGCGTCGGTGAAGACCGGACGGAAGTTCTACCTGCCCATGGCCATCTTCCTCGTGTTCTTCTCCGTATGCTACGTCGTGACGATGAACAAGGTGGCGAACGGCTTCCTGCTGCTGCCCGAGGCCAAGACGGCGGGCGTGGCGAGTTCTGGCGACGTTTGGAAGGGCATATGGACGGAGTACGCGCATGAGATGCGCCAGTGGATATCGCGGCCGGGATGGCTGTACATCTTCGTGCTGTCCGTGGCGCCGTTCGTGGTATGCTCCTTCGCGTCGGTGCGCGGCCTCAACAACGAGCGCACATGGAGCCAGTACACGTTCCATGCGGCCATGACGATCTGCATGATCCTTGCGACCGCAACGAAGCTGTCGCCGGAGGGCGTCATGCGCCCGTTTGGCATCTCGCCTGTCGCGACATCGGTCCTCGTGGCGATGGCCTGCGGCTATCTGCTCGCCTACTGGTATCTGCTGGCGCGCACGCCGTTGCCGCCGGTGGAGTTCGACAAGCTCGACGCCGCCATTACCGTGGGCCACCGGATGGCGCCGTTCGTCGCCGGAGCCCTCGCGCTGCTGCTGGTCCTGTCGGCCATCGTGAACGCGGCATCCTTCTCGCGCGACCGCGGCGCGTTCGCGGACGTGTGCGCGAAAGCTATCATCGACAGGCTCGGGGATCGGAAGTGGATCGTGACAGACGGAATGATCGACGACCAGCTTCGCGCCGCGGCGGCATCTCGCGGCCGCGAGCTCAACCTCATCTGCCTCCACCGCGACATGGACGACGCCTACCTCAAGGAGCTGGCCGAGACGGTGCGCGAGAAGGGGCTCACGGCGGGGAGCGCAGACCTGTCGATATCCATCCAGCTCGGCGTCCTTTCGTTCCTCCAGGACTGGTTCGCGGGCGACACGAACGTGGAGTCCAAGGTGGCCATCTTCGGCGTGCCCGACCTGTGGTACATGTCGGAGCGCGTGCCAGTGCCGGAGTGCCTCTTCTTTGGCGGCGTCAAGGATGTCAAGAAGGTTGACGGCGCGAAGGCGAAGGCGGAGTTCCTGTCGTTCTGGAAGGAAATCGACCCGATCCTTGCCCCCGGCACCAGAAAAGGGTCCCGCGGCATCTTCGAGATCGAGGATCCCGTGGACCGCATGCGCATGCAGATGCGCCGCCACGTCGGATTCATCGCGAACAACCTCGGTGTCGTCCTGCAGGACATCGGGATGGACAACGACGCGTTCGAGCTCTACGACCTCGTGCTTGAGAAGATCGACAGCGACAACATCTGCGCTCTCTTCAACGAGTTCGAGATGGTCCGTGCCGGCGTGAAGGTGGCGATGCCTCACAAGAAGACGATCGAGAAGAAGCTGAAGGCGATCGTGGACGATTCCAAGCGGCGCTACAGGCTGTGGTCGCTTTCCCGCTACTACGGCTACATCCGTTCCCCGGAGATATTCGCGCGCATGGGCTACGAGTGGGCGCGCTCCGGGCAGACGGGCAACGCCATCGCGCAGGTGCAGCGCGCGATCAACTTCGTCCCGCCGGACAGGCAGACAGGCCTGCTCAACATGATGGCCGCCATCTATGCCAGCGGCAACCAGACCAAGCACTCCAAGGCGGTGTACGAGAAGGTTCTCGAGAAGGACGAGAACAACCACGACGCTCTCATGGGCATGATGCGCCTCGCGATGCAGTCGGGCGACATGGAGAAGGCGAAGGGATTCCTTTCGAAGGCCGTGAAGTCCGCAACGGACAACGTGGCGACCACATCCTTCGACTGGGCGCTTCTCCACCTGATGAACAACGACCTCGGCGCGGCAAGGATGGCGTTGCAGAAGGTGACGGATCTGCAGCCAAAGAGCCTCCAGGCGTGGGCGCTGCTGGCTGGAGTGCTGCTTCAGGAGATAGACCAGGCAAAGGACGACGCTGCGAAGAAGTCGGCGTTCCACGAGCTTGAGTCGGTGATCCTGCCGAAGATGGAGACGATCGCCGACTCGCCCAGGAACTACTACCTGCAGATGACGCGCGCGCTCGTGTGGATGCGCAAGGGCAAGGCGTTCCAGAAGCAGGCGCGCGACGCCCTTGTCGTCGCCTCCCGGTCGCGGCCTGACGTGCTCGTCCTTGGCGACATGATCCTGAACCTCGACATCTCGCTGGACGACGGCACGAGCGCAGAGGACCATGCCCGACAGATCCTGCGCCAGGACCGCGACAGCAAGCTCGCCAACTACGTCATGGGATCCCTGCGCCTGAAGAACGGCGAGTATACCGACGCGGAGCTTTTCCTGCGCCGTTCGGCCAGCGCGGAACGGCCGATCGCCGCCGCCCAGAACGACCTCGCGGAGGTGTTGCGCCGCCTCAAGCGCTTCGAAGAGGCCGAGACCTTCGCACGCGCCGCCGTC
>JAEEGH010026198.1_pt1 | contig 11633 bp, 10 predicted proteins | sample 9134181 | NCBI WGS metagenome assembly JAEEGH01 (sample SAMN16246544, study PRJNA631951) | gut metagenome | biome: gut microbiome; feature: rumen; material: DP-attached | host: Bos | place: Iran: Karaj | collected 2018-10 | reverse complement strand
CACGGTGACCTACAAGATTGTTGAAGGACAAAAAGAGCGTCTGCAGAAGTTCCAGGGCATCGTCCTGAAGCGTAGCGGACAAGGCAAGGTGGGCACTTTCACCATCCGCAAGATTTCCAACAACGTTGGCGTGGAAAGATGTTTTCCCATTGCCTCCCCGATGATTGAGAACATCGAGGTGAACAAGAAGGGCGCTGTCCGCAAGTCACGCATCTACTACCTTCGCGGTTTGCGTGGCAAGAAGGCCAGAATCAAGGAACTCAAGGACTGATTCCTTCAGCAAACAACGAAAAAAGAAGCTCCGGGCGTGGCTCGGAGCTTTTTTTTGGGGATTTTTACTTAATTTGTTCCAATTTTTCTGCAAAAATCAACGATTTGATGGACTTTTAAAACTGAATATTATTTATTCTTCATCACAATTATCTTGACATCCCTCATTCAAAACTTCCAATGTGCTATTTCCAGGACAGAAAAACTCGCCATGGATTTCAACAGTTGGTGCATTGAGAATGCAGTGATCCTTAACCGGAATGACAAAAGAAGCAGAAGAGGGTATTTGGATTTTCTCACTTGCAAGATAATAAGACAGTGGCGAGTTTGTATTGTCGTAAGTAGTAAGTGTTATTACGTCTTGGCAAGCGCTGTTGGTGCAGTGGTAGAAGTTCACTAACGGGTCGCCGATAATGGTAAGACCGAAGTTCCAACAAAGAATCTGTTGCGGTGTGTATTGAGGCATGTAATAGGTCGACCACCAATCAACTAAAGCTTGACCTATCGTGTTGCCTTCTCTAAGAGATTTATAAAAATCAACAAATGGATACATACCGCCAACTTTTGTGCTTCCCACAACACAAAGTCCATCAGATATTGGAGAATAAACATAATCACCTGCCATGAAAGCATTTGCTGGACTTGCAGATGTCCAACGACAAGCACTGCAACAAAACAAGTTAAATCCCAATGATTTGATGCCGTTTGAATACATTTCATTTCCTAAAATAGTGTCATCAAGCTCTCCAAAATTCGTATGCATAGTATCTCTGGAGTGGCTGGCAAGTTGAACAAACTCATACCTTTCATTTTGCAAGCGTTGCATATAGTCAGTTTTTCCAAATATATCCGGATTGGCACGTTCATCAATATGATCATAATTGTTACTGCCATAAAGTGTGTCTATAGAATGCCTAAAATTATTTGTGACATATATTTGACTTGGATCTGGTTTGACCCAATCTTTATTAGTATATGACAACGCAAATTTTTTGTTGATATGTCTATGACCAATCCAGAACTTGTGGTTTTTATTCAAATATATACGCATTCCTTCAATCTCCTCTAATAGACTTCCCATGTTTGAAGTTGATATTCTCCCTACAAAAATTTCAGGTTTTTTATCTCCTGAATATTGGTCATAAAAACCGTCTTGGTTTGAGTCCGTCCAAATACCAGTTAAATCCATGTAATATAAATCACATGGCCACTCTTTTGTTGAATTATTATTAATAACATCTGCTGTTTTATACCATGCTGGAACAATGTCGCCTATGAAGACACAACCGTCCAAATATGTTTGATGATTTAAAATCAAGGCTTTAATGTCTTGACAAGTCTCAGAATCAACTTGTTCCATTATTACATTGCAACCATAGACATAATGAATGTCGTATGCATATCTGTTGATTTCAAAGGTTAAATCTGAATATAAAGTAGAGTCAACTATTATCAATACTTTATGTAGTAAATCTGCTCGACTTGATGCTGGAATATTCAATACCTATTTGTGTGAATACAATCCATTTGGAATTGTAAAATACCTTTCGTCATCAATTGGGGTTGCACAGTCATTTTCATTAAACAATTCTGATAAGTTGAATATATCATCTCCATTTGTTTGTGCCATAATGTTGATATAAGTACAATGTAATAATAAGACAACGATAATTATTTTTTTCATCTTAATACCTCCTTTGCTATTGTTTTATTACCATCTTTAAATACAATATATAATAAAACCAACCCTTTGTATTCTCTTAAGTCTAATGTGATGTTGTTTGAACAATTTGTTTTGGTAAGTATAATTTGTCCCAAACTATCATAAACATAGACGGTTTCCATCGTCTCTTCTGAATTAATATTAATAATTCCGTTTGATGGATTGGGAAACACCTGTATATTAGACATTGATAATTCAAATACACCTGTTATTATAGTCGCTTCTGAGATAAAAACATGATAATATGGCTCAAAACCATTGTCAATTTCCATCGTTGTTGCCATGGAGGCTGTTAACTCCATGCCACGTGTCAATGTGTCATTGCCAACTACGATTGCTTCAGTATCACCATAAGGCCCTAAGCCAATTCTCTCATTGTCAAGATAGTAGTTTCTGCCACCACTGTAAAAAGCCAATTCCATTCCAGGTAATGGAACAAGTCCAATAGCTGGATTTGGCGCATCCTGTAATCTGCCAGATAGAGTCTTTTCTTCAACAGTTTGCAATTCTGCGATTTCAAAAGATTTGAAACTTCTGCCGAACAAATCATATCTGATGGTCTCAACGCCTCCCACATTAACAGGAGTAGTTTCTTCATAGAGATCTGGATTGATGAAACTATGTTTCAAAACTCCATTAATTGTTAGATAAAAATTTTCTGTTCCATCATATACTGATAAGCAAGGAACATCCATGGGCAAATCATCACTAAGGGTTAAAGTGCCATCAATACTATCGGCGGCAATGCTATAAGGAATAGCAAGTTTTAGGTTAAAAACTGGAAATGGTTCGCCATAATAGTCAGTCCAAATTTCATGAGTGCCAACAAATATATATTGTGATAAGCAATTGATCGTAACACCATTAACTATCCATGTGAAATCTGTTTGTAATTCACCATCAATACTAACATAGTAAAGAACATTGCCATACTCATTTAATATAGCATAAGCATCTATCGGCTCGGATTCGGGATATGATATGGGATAAAGCCATCCCATCCAACAAATACGGGAGTTATAATACAAATATTCGGCATCAACAAGTTTTTGAATGTTAATAACACTAAATGCCACTCCGTTTCCGTCCTCCATTTCCAAAATCTCACCAACAACCGAAATCTCGTTTCCAACAGCAATGGTGTCGTAATGAATAACCAAATCCTCGAGATAAGGATTTGGCCAGTAGCCGTCCACCATAACGTAGTAGGTTCCGCCTTCAACTGTAATGGCAAAGCGGCTATCACATACATTCTGCTCGAAATATGGTGCATCCACACGGCTCACCACGCCTGTGATGGTGTCCTGGGCTATGCCTTGGAAGGCTATCGCTAACAATATTATCAATAAGGTCAATTTCTTTTTCATAGCTCAGTTATTTTGAGGTGATTACCATTCTTTTGGTGTCAATCAGTTTTCCTTCAACCAAGAGACTGTACATATAAATTCCAGGCTTGAACTCATTGGCTTCGATCGTGATGGTGTTTTTGCCTTGGTGATATACAGGATACTCCTTTAACTGCAACCCATTCAAGTCATATACCGCTATGACTGCTTTTGAAACCTGCGAATTAAGGTAACAATCAATGCTTGTAGAGAAATTCGTTGGGTTTGGGACATTCTGATACAAGACATTACTGGAAAGCTCTTGCTCCCCTATTCCAAATGTACCGCGATCCTCTAACTCCAGCTCGGCAATCTGATTTTGGAGCGACTCTATGGTACGCTGCTGTTCCTTGAAGGCTTCGATAAGGACTGGGACAATGGCGCTATAATTGACGGCCATGTTGCCTTCGGCATCGTGACGCACGGCTTCGGGCAGCACTTCCTCCAGCTCTTCGGCATACATGCCGACAACCTTGTCCTTCTCCAAATCCTTCAGCAAGCCTTCCAGGGCCTCGGGAAGCACGTTGGGGTTGTTCTCGAAGTCTTCCGGGGTTATCCCGTCAAACTCATGGTTGTCCATGTAATACCCTTTCATGCCTAATACCAACTCGATCGCCCCCTCGATGGGCTGACAGCTGCTCTTGGAAGGGCTTGGAGGTGAATAGGTGAGGTAACCGCTGTATGCGAAAACATTGCCGTTTCCCAAGGCATAAAAGCTTTCGCAGGGAAGTTCCGGATTGTACTGAAGCCTGACAATCCATGCCTTTGCCAAGGGATTACGGGCTATTGTCTTTTCAATTTCCCCATACGAGGACAAGACATTGGGCTCGATTGACATCACACCCGTACTGGGAATCTGTATTCCGTATGAGGTGGTTGCACTTTGTAGGCTGATTCGTCCGGTGCTATGCACCTTGATTGCGGTCTGGGCCTGCACCGCCACTGCGAGCAGTACGATGGCTAAGGTAAGTAATACTTTTTTCATTGTTTTGTGTTTTTGGGGGTTGATAATTCTGCTAATATGTTGCCGTTATCTCATTTCTTCACCCACTTGTCGCTTTCGGCTTCCTTGTCATTCGAATACACTTTCCAGACATACATCCCTGAAGGCCAAGCCTCAGCATTGATGACCGTCCCATTCTCCGTGACATCCTGTGCGTGTATCAGCCGTCCCGTGGCGTCATACACTTCTACGCGGGCGTTGGGCAAGCCCGTGCAGATGTTGAGAATGCCGTTGCCAGGGTTGGGATAGGCGATGGCTGTCTTCAGGCCATTCTTGTGGGCTTCCTCGATGCCTACAAAAGACTCGGCGGGAAATCTGACGACCGTCGTCGAGCTTTTTACGGGATTGTATTTCCCCGAAAAGAATGTCATCAGAATGTCATCCATCTCCGTTATTTCTATGGATAGAATCCTGTTGAAATCATAGTCCGTTATGCCAGAACCATAATATAACGTAGACAAGGTGTCAAAATCAGAAGATAAACGTTCGATGGTCATGCCATACTTCCCTTCTTCAAGAGCATAGGCGAAATAGACACTGTTGTCGGAGGCAATGCCGACACCTTTTATCTCGGCGATATCATCGATTGAGTGGGGATACTTTTTCCTTTCGGTGTAACGCAAAATGGGCAGAACCCCTGCCTTGTTAGCATCAAGACCATATTCATACAAGGTGCATCCTGTGTATCCTGACATACCTGTCGGAATGAAGTCACATGAAAGATAAACCGTGTTGTGACGGCTGCCTACATATGTGGCGTTTCCAAAATAATTGAGTTCCAAACCGCTTCTCTGGCGATAGTATTTCTTGTATAAAATGTTGAATTCGCTGTCTAAACAGTAGACATTTCCGAACTCAGGGCTCTTTTCCTTTTCGATTTGACTGCCATTGAGGTTGATGGGATATGTGTTCAGGAAACAATAATACGAGGCCCCAGCTTTTACAATGTTGTAACCCTTTAGGATAGATGGCCAACTCCAGAGTCCTCCGCCCGGCTCGTTTCTCGGGTCCATCTCATAGCCGACATGAAGGATGAGCGTGCCGTCAAAGCCTATCCGGAAGAAAAAGATGCTGTCGTTCCCATGCGGATGGTCATATTCCATGGAAACTTTCTTTATATAACCACCGACAACGGAAGCATCCTCAACAAATGCGGAAAAGACATAGATACTGCCACAATCACCGTTAAAACTGCCAAACGCTGGTAGAGTATAGACAGCGTCCGTCGTGTCAACGGGTATGTGATACTCATGGCTCTCAACTATGGAAAGCCTCTCGTCAAGTTTGTACAGGCCGAGGATGGAATAGTCGGGCGGATTGTCGAAGTTCATGAAATAGTTGGCGCTGGTGGAGTCATGGTCGGGATTGTAGGCGGCCAACATGTATGTTGTCCCCTCCCCATCCGACAAAACACGTGGATGATACCCCCAGAATGCAGGTTTGGAGAAACTATTCCTTGCCAATTCCTCGCCATCAGGCGAAAGCAGCAGCAAGCCAGGTTCACTCGACCAAGAAGCCGAACGGAAAGCGGCAAAGTAAGTAACGGCTATGTTTCCGTCCTGCAAAGGCTTGGCTTCATACAAATAGGGACACTCTACATCAACACGCTCTATCGAGTATTCCCATTCCTGAGCGAGAGCCTTGGCCCCGAAGAGCAGGACCAAGGCAAAGACTAAAAAACTGTTTTTCATCATATTTCTTAATCAGGGGATGGGCCCATCCATGAGATATCGCAATAAACAACATGGGCATAATGGACTTGATAATAATAATTACAATAAGGAGTACCAATGTCTGTGTTAAAAAATCGACTCCAATGGATACTACATGTGTGATATGGCACATACCTATTGGAATAATCAGGGTGTAATACGAAATGCCATGGCGCTAGTGTGTCAACTATGTTTCTGTTAATGCTACGCCAAAAACAATTCATTTCAGACCATTTAACACAACAATCTTCAGGATTTACAGTTGGCTGAAAGAACAACCAAGTGTCCGCACAGTCTTCCATATAAGGATCTACATATTCTTGACTAGAAATACCAGGTATAATATGCGAACAAGGCCTATAGTTAACATGAACAACATTAGTTATTACACAAATATCACCTTGATGTTCGGCAGGAACCTCATAAAGGAATTGTTCTGACAGCCGTCCTGCTGCATCTGTGGAAGCATTATATGGATACCATTTACAAAGCCCGAGATTCTCTCCCCAAATCCAATTATCAACACCTTCAATAAAAGGGTCGTCATCATTCAAGAAGTTTCGGTCGCCTTTCGCTTCTTTACTTTCCTCTCCCCTAACGAATACAACTGTTATGTTTTCCTTTGTCTTTCCTGCCTTTTCAGACATTAGAATACTGAAATAGCTCGGGATGTCTCTACCGTCATTGGCCATCTCCATACACTTTTGAAGTTCCGTTTCAAAAGCTTCATAGGTTGCCACGACATCCATATTCGTAACATTTCCATCATTATCGACAAAGGGCATAACTACATACAAGGTATCAAGAACTATATTCGCGCAACAAGTCATATGCTCGCTGTGTTCATAGTTTGCCATAAGGTCAAGGTTTTGACGCAATTCTTCAATGGACATTACTCCTTCTGCCCTCATGCCTGAATTGACGGACTCGCGCAGTTTTTGGAATGCCGAAATTTGGTCCGTCAAGGCTAGTGTCTCTGTCTTCTCGTGATGAGTCAACACTTCGTTCTTCTCTTTCTTGCAACCGACAAAGAAAGTTGCAGCTAACACAGCCATACCTATTGCCGCAAATAGCATAGTCTTTTTTGTTTTCATGTTGGTGTAGTTTTGATGTTTATAGTATTAATCCGTTACCGTGAATTCACCATAATACTCGTCTCCGTTGGAGAGGGTGAAGGTGATGATGTAATCCCCATTGTTGGCCATGTAGGACTGCAGGCCATCAGGGGTGTTCATCCAATAAGTTTGGACGATGGTTCCGGTTGCCGTGGTGACCTCAATGGCCACTTGGCCAAGATTCTCGGTGAAGACCACGGTGAGTGTGTGCCCATCGATGGAGGCTTGAATGGTTGAGCCTTTTGGGGCACCTTGGAGAATACTTTCTTTAATTACTATAGGGCTAAAGCCGTCGAAAAAAAGAGTGCTTTTAGCACCGCACCATGCTGCTGGCAATAATAATACGAGCAGCAAAAAGAATTGTTTGATTTTTGTGTTTCGCATATTTTTAGCGTTTTATTGGTTAGACGCTGCAATAATATGGCGAATTTCTTCAAAAAGAGCAATTTTTGTAATTGCAATAATTACAATTTATTTGTTAACAATTTGGAAATCAATATTCAACAGGCTTTTGCCTGCTCTATTATGAAAGCTGACAATCCTTGCCGACAATCAAAAGCCTCTTCCAATTTCAAGATGCAACGCCTGCATGAGTAATAGGGCTCCTGAAGCAACACGCAGATGCTCATTTTGTTCAACTGAAGTAAGTATAGGCAACAATGCAGCCATTCCTTTCTGTCCAAGGCAGCATAATGCGTTTTCAAGGCTGTATAAAGATTGGGGAAAAACATTTCCACCGTCTTGGTCAGTTGGGCGGTTTGCGACAGCGACAATGCAAACGCTTTGTATTCCGTTACGTCCGCATTGGTTTTAAGCGTATTGCGTATGTTGTCATGAAGATTGTTTACTGCATCAAAAATCTCAATGCAAATCTGAGATTGCCTGAAAGCTTCGTACCATTCATCGAAGGCATTGTAGGAAATAATGTTTTCTGTTGTTTTCTGTCCAGCTTTCTGATCTTCAATCTTTTTAAGCGTCTCTTGAAGCTTTTGGTTGCTTTGTTTCAATCGCCCTGATAGTGCTTTTTGCTTCATATCGTGTGAGAGCTGTTCTTCCTTAATCTGTTTTTCTAGAAATTGTTTTCGCCTTTTGTTTTTGTGATAGAGAAAAACATAAGCCAACAATCCGACAAGGAGTCCTACCAAAACAACCAAACCTATTATCATGAATTTTTTAACTATCTGTCGGTGCTGTCGTGATAGATTTGCTTGTCTAAATGCATTATATAGTTCGGTCAGATGCGATTTAACTTCACCTTGATTCTCTTCCTGATTGGCAAACGGAGCCAAAAAATCGGCATATTTATAATCTTCCTTCCTGTTTTGAGCTTTACCGATATCTATTAACCATTCAGCAGCTTGCTTTTTTGATGCTATACTTTCCGTTGTATTGTATACCTTATCTAAGTAAAACCACGCTGAATCCAATTGTTTTTCAAAATAGAATACTTCACCAATAGTCAGATATCGAGACAAATATTCCTTTTCACTATTTGATTGACTCATAATATAGTGCAGTTGAGACAATGTATTTTCTTCTAATCCTTTCTTGTATGATAAGATTATTTGTCGAGTATAAATATCTCGGTACAACAAGCTATTTGTATCGTTCAACACTATAACTGCATTTTTATAATAATAATCAGCACTGTCCAATTGATTCATAATATCATAATGAATACCAATTTCACACAGCATTCGGGCAATATGCCATCTCGGAACATCCAGTTTTTGGTTTGATGCAATGGATAGTTGTGCGAAATAAATAGCCTGTTCATGAAGGTACATGTCGGAAAACAACATGGACAATCTCGTATATGTCAGTGCCATAAACTGAGCTTTATGGCTTATCAAATCCTTATCTTTAAAATGGTTCTTCATTATCTCTAAAGCCTTCAAATATTCCTTGCAGGCATTCACCATGCTGTCGTTCTCGTAATAGCCTACGCCGTTGATGTAGTGGGAGCGAGCATCGAGGAAGACTAGGTCGTTTCGTGTCAAGGATAGCGGGTCCGTGCCCGCTATGAGGCGTTTGGGTGTAGGTTTGTCGTTCAAGGTGCGGTTTAGACTGTCGAAATAATGCACCGCCTGCAACAGGGTCGGGCGGTTGGTTTGGGCATAATCGTTTTTGTACAGCAATTCGGCCAACAGGAGATTGGCGTAATGGCGGTTGAATGTCACGTTTGTAGAGACGTAGCGTGCTACGTCTTCCGAATTGCCGTTATGGTTTTCAGGATAGACATTGCACGCAACGTCTCTACAGGTGTCGAAATAGGGCAACAGACACATCAACGCACTGTCGGGCTGGCGCCACATCAGGCTGTCGATGGCGGACAATTCGGGGGATGCAATGATTGGGGGTAGAGACGTGCCATGGCGCGTCACTACAGGGTCGGTGTCAGGTCGATTGCAAGCCGACAAAGCCAGCAAAACAGATAATCCTATGATGAAATGCCTTGTTCTCATGCCGCAAATTTAGGAAAACTTTTGCGGTTTTCCATAAAATGCGTAATTTTGTCCCATCAACACAAAAGAACACCAATGAAAAAGTTGTCCCTTCTCATTATTTTGATGGCCTTGACGTTCGGCCTGACGGCTCAGTCCAAGATTTCATTAAGACCCAAACACGGAGGCAACCCCCACGGAAACACCTCGTTGACGGTGACCTCTCCCCGTAACCAAAGCTATCGTTTCTGGCTCTATGTCGACGATGTGCTGCAAAACGAGCAATCTGTCCGCTCCATCTGCGTCCGCAACCTCGAGGAAGACAGTTATTATGTCCGCATCGAGCTCGACAACACGGTGCAAAACTGTGTAGGCCAGTTCGTTGACCTTCGTCAATCGCAAACAATGGCCATCGTCCATTCCGGCAAATGGTTTGGCTTGGAAACCACCGATGCCCATGTCCGTCCCGAGCTGACCATGGATCTGATTACGACTCCAAACGAGCCTTCGGTTGTGCCGCCCATGCCGCCTGCGCCCCCAACGCCATACGCCATGAGCCCTCGGGATTATGAGGAGGCCTGCCAACTGATTTCCAAGGAATCGTTTGACAGTTCGAAACTTACGGTGGCCGAGCAGGTCGTATCGGCTAATCCGGTAACGGCAAATCAGATTCTCGGTATTTGCAAGCTGTTCTCCTTCGAGAGCAACAAGCTATCCTTTGCCAAGTTTGCCTATACCTATTGCGTGGACAAAAACAAGTATTATCTCCTCAACGAGGCCTTCTCCTACGAGTCCTCGAAGCGCGAACTGAACGAGTTTATCAAAGGGCTTTAATCCCCTTATTCTTCATAAATCACGTGAAGCAACACATTGCCGACCATCCCAAGGGTGGTCTTGTCGATGTTTTCGATGTTGTCGTTCGTGGTGTGCCACACTTCAGGGAAACATCCGTTGCTGCTTTCGGGTTTCAGGTCGATGATGTCGATGGTGGGAATGCCAGCCACTTCGTTCATGGGGATGTGGTCGTCGCTGATGGCAGTACCCAACTCGTTGGTGAAGTACGGCCTATAGCCTAAATCGTAGGCCTTGCGCCAAACCTTGTTGCTCACCCAAGCGGCATAGCCTTGCGAGAAATACTCCTTCTGGAAATTGGGTTCGCTGCCGCCCACCATGTCCAAAAGGATGCCGTAATAAGCCTTGTAGCCATAGATATGCGGGTGTTTTGCCCAATACTGCGAGCCCAAAGCCCAATAGTTGATCTCGCCATCGTAGTATTTCTCGGCCTCTTCTGTATGTGGGCCGTAGTCCTCAAGGTCGAACAAGATGATGTCGATGCCAAGCTTCTCAGGAAGAGGCTGGGCCTTGAAGAGACGCGCGCATTCCAAGAGGATGCCCACGCCACTGGCACCGTCGTTGGCACCGTCGATGGGAGTGCGGGTGTTAGCCTTGTCAGGATCGTGGTCGGCGTAGGGGCGTGAGTCCCAATGGGCACAGAGCACGATGCGCTTTTTGGCCTCAGGGTGGAACACACCCACGATGTTTTGTCCATCCATACCCTTGCCGTTGAAGAGTTTCGTGCGGAAGTCTTGCACAACGACCGTGTCGGCATATTCGCCCAACTTGGCAGTGAGCCATTCGGCGCAGGCAGCGTGGGATTGGGTCTCGGGCACACGAGGGCCGAAGTTGGTCTGTTGAGCCACAAACTGATAGGCCGAGTCGGCATTGAAGCTTGGCACGGCGACGGTCTTCTTGGGCTCTGGTTTGCTGTTGGGGTCAACCTCAGGCTTTTCGGTGCATGCGGCAAATAAGAGAGCTGCGGCTATGGTGAAGAGGAGGTGTTTTTTCATTTTGAATGGTTTTAGGCTGCAAAAGTACAATTTTTCTGCATTCAGCTTCATTCCACAGCCAGCTTTGTCCATTTCAGGTTGGGCTCGTAGGGCTCTCCCAATGAGTTTTCCAACTTTATCCCTTCTTTTCTCGA
>JAEEGH010026197.1_pt1 | contig 11634 bp, 6 predicted proteins | sample 9134181 | NCBI WGS metagenome assembly JAEEGH01 (sample SAMN16246544, study PRJNA631951) | gut metagenome | biome: gut microbiome; feature: rumen; material: DP-attached | host: Bos | place: Iran: Karaj | collected 2018-10 | reverse complement strand
CATTATTTCCACCAATTAATACTGTATAAGTTCTAAATGTATTACATTCATTATTATCACTCATGATTTTATGATAATAATCATTATTTGTAATAATTGTGTTTTCTTTGTTTTCACCTATTATATTAATATTATTAGTATATATATCTAATTTTTCTTTATATATACCCTGTTTTAGATATAATGTGTCTCCATCTTTTAGCTTTTTAAGAGTATCATTGATGGAGCTATTTGAATCTATCTCATATCTCATTTGAATCATCTCCTTGGATGTTTATAACTAACATTTATAATTTTACCAAAAACTATATTAATAATAAATAACATTTAATGATTATAAAATATCTTTTAACAACAATTCTTTAGTATCTTCTAATTTCATCATTAACAATCTTTTCTTTCCAATATTATTGAAAGAATTATCTATTATATATCCAATATCATCAATGAATAAATATCTACCGTGAATATCTTCGTTAGTAATTATCTTAATATTAGTAGGTATTCTTTCTTTATTTAAGTAAGATGAAGTAGAAGTAATAATAGTTATATTAGTTTTAATGTCTTTAAGCATAGACAATAGAAATTTATCTGCATAATAATCTACAATTATTATTTCATATTCAGCTAAGAAGAATAATTTTCTTATAAATGTATATGCATCTAATATTTCTCCTTGATAAAAGATTTTAGAGTTTTCTAAGTTTACTTTATCTTCAATCACTTTAATTTTAGATTCTATATGCTTAATGTCATTTTGAAGTGAAATAATATTGGATGCACAAGATAAGCATCTTTCCTCATTAATAACATGACCATTTAATAAATACTGTTTTAGTATGGAATTAGCCCATTGTCTAAATAATACACCGCGTTTAGATTTTACACGATAGCCAACTGATATTATCACATCTAAAGAATAGAATGTTACCCTTTGATCAACTCCAGCAATACGCATTTTTTGCGTGTTGCTATTAATATCAACTTCATTTTCTTCAAAAACATTATTGATATGTTTTCTTATTGTTTTGGGATCTCTTTCAAATAATAATGCTATTTCGTTTGTACTTAACCATACAGTATCTTCATCAGGTGATACATTAACATCTAAACTAAAATTCCCATCCTCAAATTTTATTAAATCATATTTATTTTCTTCATTATTCATATTATTTTCCTGCTTTCCTTCCTTGTAATAGCATTTCCTTAGTTATGTTATCTAACTTCATTATTACAAACTTTTTCTTACCAATATTATTAAATGAATTATCTAAAGCATATACATATTTATCATCAATAAATATATACCTTCCATGAATATCATTGTCGTAAACAACATTAATGTTATTAGGTAAATCAAGCTTATTAAGATATGAACTAGAAGAAGTAACAATTGTTATATTTACTTTAATATCCTTTAACATAGATATTAAATAATTATCGGCATAGAAGTCAGTTATAGTTAAGTTTTCTTTAGCTAAAAAGAAGATATGTCTTATAAATGTATATGGTTCTACAATTTCACCTTCAAAGAATGCTTTGGAGTTTTCTGAATAAATGTCGGTTTTTATATTATTTATTTTTGATTCAATGCTTTCAACTTTATTTTGTAATGTAATAATATTAGAAGTACACGATAGACATCTTTCTTCATTAACAACTGAGCCTTTTAATAAGTATTGTTTTAATATTCTATTAGCCCATTGCCTAAATATGATTCCTCTTTTTGAATTAATTCTAAATCCTAATGATATTATCATATCTAAATTATATAAGCCATTTGTTCTTGTAACTTCTCTATTATCTTCCATTTGAACTTGCAAAATTTTTTTGCATGTTGCCTCTTCAACAAGCTCATTTTGGGAATAAATATTGCTAATATGATACTCTAAATTTTGTCTTGTAGTGTCAAAAAGAATTATTAATTGATTTTTATTTAACCATACTGTATCCTTGTCTGGATCAACATTAACATTAAGTTTTATTTCGTCATAATTGAACAAATTATATTGTGATAAAACCATTTTTTGATTGTTTTGGCTTTTCAATTTCTCTATTTCATTTAGTGCCCACTCTTTAAATTTTGTCGTTCTACTTGATTTTATTCGATATCCAATTGCTGTTATCATATCTAAATTATATATTTTAGCTGGCCTATGATTAGTTCTGTCAGAAATTCCGACGGAAGTGCTTCCTATTAGCTCACCTTTGCTTAAAATATTGTTGATATGACCAGTTATTGTTGATCTTGATTTTTGATATAATTCAGCAATTTGTTCCTGTGATAGCCACACGGTTTCATCATCAGTTGATACATTAACATCTAAACTAAAGTCTCCATCCTCGAATTTTATCAAAATTTTATCTTTTTCTTCATTATTCATATTGTTTTCCTCCTAATTTTATCAAAAAAGAAACTCCATTGCTTTTAACTTGCAATGGAGTCAAATTTCGTATTTAGTTGTAATTTAAATTTAATGATATATCTCATATTTACAACTTCCTCGTATATGCTTTAATTATAGCATATTATTAGTTGTAATAATAGAATAATTAGAAGCTTATTTTGCTTTTAATTTCTTTTTGTTTTCATACATTAGGAAGTCAGCTCTCTTTATAATGTCATCTAGTGTTTCATCAGTGCTTGGATCAAAATCTGACATTCCGCATGCAACTATTACCTTTTGGTTTGCTTTATTAGTTGCGTTAGCTTTTTGAAGCTTAGTTAAATTTAATACTCTATCCTTATAATCATTACCTGATACAATAATAACAAATTCATCTCCACCAACTCTAAATAGAAGACTTTCCTTAAATGCATCCTTCAGCATGCTAGCGGCATCCTTAATGAATTGATCACCTACATTATGTCCATATGTATCATTGATTGTTTTTAAATCATTGATATCACATACAATAGCGGAGAATTCCTTAACGGTTTTATTTTTAATTTTATTATTAACATCATCTTCAACCTCGATGAAGTAATTTCTATTATATGTTCCTGTTAGGGCATCTGTTCTAGCAAATACTCTTTCTTGCTCGAATCGTTGATTAAATTCATTTTCCTTTCTCTTTTGATCATCGATATTACAAACAGCAAGAACAATATGATTAATATCATTAAATAAATTAATAGCCTTTAATGATACATAGGTAGGAATACCATTAATTAATTGTCTATATGTTAAATTTAAGGCATTACCCTTTGTTAATTCATTAATTAAATTCTCTTTATTAATGGCATATTGGAATTTATCTAAATCTTCCTTATAGATATATTTTTTAGAATTATCCATAGAATCAGAGAAGAAGTCATCACCCTCATCTATCTTTTCGAGCTTTTGAGTTTTCTCATCTAGATTATATTGCTCATATCTATCTGTTACAGTATTTACATAATAAATAGAGAAGTAGTTTCTACTTAAGGCTAATGCTATATTAGCATATGTAAGATTTTCTTTTATTAGATTTTTATATTCTCTTTCCTTTATAGCTAAATCCTCTATATTACTAACACCAATTATCATATCCTCTTCAGTGATTTTCATTGCAGTTAGAGAAACATGGATAGGGACATTATTAAATAATAATCTATAATTTACCTTATAAACAGAACCATCCTTAGTTGCAGTAACAAGGAAATCTCTTTTCATTACATCAGCCATTTTCTCTTGATCGTCAGAATATATAGATAAATAAATGTTTTTTTCAGCGTCCTTAAAAAAGTCAGTACCATTATTTTTAATCTTCAATGTTTTATAGTTCTCATTAGTTGTATATCCAATATATAATCCGGTATTAATATTTACATAATAAACTGTAAAGAAATTTCTAATTAGTGCATTAGCTATTTTTGAATATATTTCATTTTGTGTATTTGAAGCTATATCCTTAACATTAGATCTTAGATACCCTAATTCATTCATTATTTCAGATACATCGTTTACTGATTTAATGAAATCAAAATCATGTAGTTTTTTTAAAGCTTCAGTATTATTTTGTTCAGTTGCTTTTTTAATCAGTTGGTCTAAAAAAACAGCACTATCAATCATATTAACACCTTCTTGTAACGACATTTATAGCTTATTATAACATATTTATACGAATTTTTGCAATTAATATAATATTGGAATTAAGGTAGTAACTTTCAAATTTAACAAAAAAGTGTTTAAATATAGACAGTATAATATTAATATTATATAGAGGTAAGAATATGTATAATGTTAGAATTAAGGCTTTAAAAAGAGCGGTACATGATGATTTAATTATGGAATATGAAAATCCAATTCTACATGCTTGTCCTATATTACTAGGTACTGAATTTATATCTATAAATGGTGAAATGCCAGAGGGCTTTTGTGCTAGTGCCTGGGAATCAGTAGGACCATATGCTAAAAGATTAGCAAATGGAGAAGAAAATTTTTTTGATGGATGGATGAAGAATAAGAAATCTGCGATGATTTCTTGTAATGATGGATTTAGACCTATGTCTTTTTATTTGGAAGTGATTAATGATGATAGAGATTAGAAATGTAAATATTAATGATTCAAAGGAATTATTAAAAATATATAATTATTATATTAAAAATACAGCTATAACATTTGAAACTAAGGAATTAGAACTAAATGAATTTGAAGAAAGAATTAAAAAAATTTCTTCAAAATATCCATATTTAGTTTTATTAGAGGATGGTGTTATTAAGGGCTATGCCTATTCTCATGAATTTTATGGAAGAGAGGCATATAGATTTTCTAATGAGGTAACTATTTATTTAGATAAGGATTCTAAGGGTAATGGCTATGGTAGGATGCTTTATTTTAAATTAGAAGAAAAGCTAAAGGAAATGGGCATTAAAAATTTATATGCTTGTATAGCATCTCCTATAGTTGAGGATAAATATTTAAATAATAATAGTGAGGAATTTCATAAGCATTTAGGATATAAAAGAATAGGCTTATTTACTAAATGTGGTTACAAATTTGATAATTGGTATAACATGATTTGGATGGAAAAATTCATCTAAAATTTGAAAACATTTTTAGCTGCTCCAATTTCATTAAATATGATATAATCTTTATGTTATTTGGTTAAAAGCTGGTGTTTTTATGAGAAGGAAAAAGGAAGAAATAACTGAAGAAAAATTTCAATCATTACTTCATGATATTGAATTAGGTGATATTAATAATGAATTAACAGATGCCGCTATAGTACTTGAGGGTGGAGCCTTTAGAGGATTCTACCAGGAGGGTGTATTAGATTGCCTTTTAAAGAATGGCTTTAGCTTTAAGGGTGTATTTGGAGTATCTGCTGGCGCTTTAAATGGTGTTAATTATTATACTGGTCAATCTGGTAGAAGTGCTCATATAAATATTAGATATCGTCATGATAGTGAATATATTGGAATTACAGCTTTCCTAAAAAGCCAAAGACATTCAATTATAAATTTAGATTATACATTTAGAGAATTAGAAAATATACCTACTCTAAATATGGAAAAGCTATTACATGGTGATGGTGAATTATACGCTGTTGCGACTAAAATGGAGGATGGCAAGGCTGTATATTTTAAGAATGATAGAGATGATTTCTTAAAATGTGTTAAGGCATCTGCCACATTACCTTATATTTCTAAATCTGTATTAATTGATGGAAATCATTATATGGATGGTGGATGTGCTGATAGAATTCCTTATGAGTTTGCTAAGCAATGTGGATATAAGAAAATCATTGTTTTAAGAACTAGAAATAGAGAATTTAGATGTAGACCTAATTTTGAAAAGAGATATAGATATACAAAAAGGATGTATGCTAGATATCCTGAATTTGCATATAATTTAGCTAAAACAGATGAAAATTATAATGCCTTATGTGACGAATTAATTAAATTAGAAAAGAATAAGGAAGTATTTGTTATAGCTCCATCAAGAGAAATAGATATTAAGCTACTTGAGGGTGATTTAGATAAGCTAAAGGAATTATATGTCCTTGGATATGTAGATTGCCTTGCTGCACTTGATGGCTTAAAGGAATATTTAAAGAGTTAATTAGCTTAGACCTAGTCTAGGCTTTTTTCTTTGCAGTCATTTGGTAAAAAAACAACTTTTTTTATCAAAAAAGTGCAAAAATTGGCTTAACCTATTGTAAAGTATGCATATTTGGTATTATAATAGGAATTAGTTAGAGGATTCAAAAAATAAATATATTTAAATTATTTTCAAAAAAGGAGGGCGTTTTTATGTCACGATTTTTAGGAAGAAAGTATTTCTATTTTTAGGAGTATTGGCACTAATTTTAGGCAGTGTTTATATATTTTTTAAAAATGCACCTAAAGTTGAAGCTGCTACAGATACTCACACAATAACACTTAGTGATATTACTAGTGCAACGATTGATAGCAATTACATTAACTAATTAATTTTAATTAAAATCAATAAAATAGTTTGTTGCACTTTTGTTGCACTTCGTGTGCTATACTTAATTTGTATTTATATCTATGCGATTTATATTTTAATAAATGAAGGAGGATTTTATATGAGAAAATTCTTAAGAAAAAAGGTATTTTTTATAATAAGTACTGTAACAATCATATTTGGTTGTCTTTTTGTGTTTTTTAAAGGAGGACCAAAGGTTGAAGCAGCAGAGCAAGAAATTAGTGGTACATTGTATGCACCTTATAATATTGATTATACTGCTACACAAAATAAAAAATATGGTAATTGGAGTTGGACATATACTAACTCTTCGTATTTCAGTACTAAATATAATGGCTGGGAAATGGGTTGGAATGTTCAGAGTGATGGCAAAGATTTATATAACCCTACGTATGTTACCTTAGATTCCATGAAATCAAATGGTTCCCTTACATTTACATACGATAATAGTTCAACTAAATATAAAATTAGTTCAGTAGAATTATATGTAAAAGCAAATGTTGGTACAATAAGCGTGTCAGGTAAATATGGAAATACAAATGCTAGTGGTGGAACTAGTTTTAATGATAAAAGAAAAATCACTTTAACTATGGGCAAAACTACTGATAATATTACAATCACATTTACAGGACCATCTAGTAGTTGTGAACTACATGTTGGTTATATTATGCTAAAACAAGAAGTACAACAAAATAAAGTTACTTTTGATAAGCAAGGTGGAACTGGTGGTACAGCAAGTGTTACTGCAACTAAAGGTCAAGCAATGCCAAGTGCAACTATGCCTACAAGGACAGGCTATACTTTCCAAGGCTATTATGATGCTAAAAGTGGCGGTAATATGTATTACAAGGCTAACGGATCAAGTAACAAAAACTGGGATAAGGATTCAAATACAACATTATATGCAAGATGGAGTGCAGTAAGTTATACTGCAGCTTTAGATAGGCAGGGTGGAACTACTGGATCTCATTCAGTAACTGCAACATATGATTCTGCTATGCCAGAAGCTGAAATGCCTATTAAAGAAGGATACATTTTTAGAGGCTATTATGATGCTGTAACTGGTGGAACAAAATATTATAATGCCGATGGTACAAGTGCAAAAACTTGGGATAAAACTGAGGATACAATTTTATATGCAAGATGGGTTAAAACTCTTGTTGGAGAAGGAACAAAGGAAAATCCTTATCAATTAGGAACTAAAGCAGATCTTGAAAGATTCCGTGATATAGTTGATGGATTAAATGATGAGACTAAAAATGCTGAAGCATGTGCTATATTAACAGCAGATATAAACCTTGAGGGTTCAGAAACTAATAAATGGATTCCAATCGGTATAAATACATCAGATGATTCAGGCGTAGGCTTTGGTGGAACATTTGATGGTAAAAATCATAAAATTTATAATTTATATGTAGATAATACAACTTATAAAGCTGTTGGTTTCTTTGGAAATGTAAATTCAGACAACAGAACAGCAGTAGTTAAGAATCTTACAATTGCCTCAGGAACTGTAAAAGGTGCAAACCAAGTTGGTGGTGTAATCGGCTTTTTAAGTGGTAATGCATCAAATTTACATAATTATGCAAATGTAACAGCAACTGGTAAAAAAGTTGGTGGAATTATAGGTTGCTCATGGGATTATATTAGTTTCTGTCATAATGAAGGTAATATAACATCAACATCTACAGCAGATGATTCAATGGTTGGTGGAATTGTAGGTTATTTAAGTATTGCAACTGTTGAACAATGCTATAACGTTGGCGAAATAAAATCAAATGGTGGCCAAGTTGGTGGAATTATTGGATATAACAATAGATCACGTGTAACAAAGACATTTAATTATGGAAAAGTAACTGGAAATAATTATTCAACAACTGGTTCAATATTTGGTTCATATACATCTAATCAAGATTTTAATACAGATAGTTCAGACTCATTAAACAATTATTTTTTAAAGGGAACTGCATCTATAGGAACTGGTAGTGGTAATTATACTGGTATGATTGAGCAATTAACTCTTAAAGAATTTAAAGATAAATCTAATTTTAAAAATTGGTATTTTAATAATGTATGGACAATGGGAGATAATTATCCTGTATTTAGAGAAATAGGCGAAGATAAAGATGGTAATAAGATAATTTTTGATAAAGATTTCTTATTGTCACTTGAATATGGTCAAGATTCTTTTACAAAAGATGGCATAACTGTTAATATAGATTCTGGTGGATTTTATTTTGGGGAAGATTACGAAACTCATGAAAAAACGATCAATATTTATTCATATGGAGAAACAGATTTTGAATTCGCTTCATCTGTAGGTAAAATTTTAGAAATAAAAATTACTTTCAGTGATTACTCTAGTTTGTACGACTGGGCATTAGTAGATAATACAGCAATTTGGATGTCTACTCCAGCTGATAAAGTTTATTTCCAACAATCTATATACAGTATTGAAAAAATTGAAGTAATAGTTTCATATTCTTCAAATGAAGTTAAAGATTTAATTAATGCAATTGGAACTGTTACATATACTGAAGAATCAAAAGCAAAGATTGATGCAGCAAGAGAAGCATATGATTTATTAGATGATTCTCAAAAGGCTAATGTAAATAATTATAATACTTTAACAGCTGCAGAAGCTAAATATGAAGAATTACTTGATGCAGCTACAGTTGCAGAAGTTAATGGCGTAAAATATGCTACATTACAAGATGCATTTGATGCTGTAAAAGAAAATGGCACAATTAAGCTTACAAAAGATTTAAATTTAATGGATTCACATATTGAAGTATCAAAATCAATAACTATAGATTTAAATGGACATAATTTAAAAATAACTTATACAGATAATATCGATGAGGCTTCACTTTACATTGAAAAACAAAATATTGTTCTTACAGTAGATAATAGTAAACCAGAAACTGGTGGTGTTGATGGTTACATTACTTTTGGAGATAAGTCTCAATTATCAGGAAATACTTATGTTATATTCCGTAATTGTAGAACAATGTATAACGCAACTGAATTAGGATATGCTGTAGCTAGCGGTTTTTACAAAATAAATCCTGGTTTTGAGGTTATTGATATAAAGGATGGAACATATTATTCACTTGTAAGATTAACTAAAGTTGTTGATCTATCAAAACTAACAACTGATTATGTTGTATTAGATGGACAAACTTTAACAGGTAAATTAGAAAAAGCTGTTAAGATTTCTATCGAAGATGGAGCAACAATTACATTAGATAATGCTACTATAGATATGGGCTTTGATAGTAATAATAAATGGTCAGGATTAACATGCTTAGGCGATGCAAATATTATTCTTAAAGGTTCAAATACTGTTTATGCCTTCTCTGATGGATTTGCAGGTATTTTCGTTGCTGAAAATTATACATTAACTATTGATGGAAATGGTCTACTTTATGCCGAAGGTGGCGATAGTGCAGCCGCTATCGGCGGAATTTATAAATATTATTTACCTACAGAAGAACAAGAAGGTAAAAATGGCGGTAGTATAATCATTAATAATGGTGGTATTTATGCCATAAGTAATGGATATGGTGCTGCCATAGGTTCTGCATATCAAAATTCTTTTGAAGATATCACAATTAATGGTGGTGTAGTAGTTGCAATAGGTGGAAATTTTGCATCTGGTATCGGTACTGGCGATGGCGGAAGATGTAAAAATATTACAATTAATGGTGGAACAGTAATTGCAACTGCTGGAGATTGTAACCCAGAAGTTCCAAGTACAGGTTCAGCAGGTATTGGTGCGGCATATTATGGTTCATGCGGAAATATAACAATAAATAAAGATGTTGTTAAAGTTGTAGCAAATTCAAGTGGTGATGCAGATCCAATTGGTAAGAGTACAAAAAATGCAACTTGTGGAAACATTAGTATAGATTCATCATTAACAACTATTACTGATGATACTAATTGCGTTGCAATGATATCTGCAGATTTATATATTAATGGACAAGCCGTTAATGATAATAATAATTCTGGTACTGGTTGGAGTTATGATAAAGAAACAAATACATTAACTTTAACAGATTTTGTATTAGAAAATAATGGTGATTTATATTATGATAGTTCAAATGTAATTAGTGCAAGCATAGCTTATTTTGGAAAGAATACATTTAATATTGTTTTAAATGGTGAAAACATTATTACTAATACATTTGATGAAGAAAATTTTTCTAAAATTGCTGGAATTCTTTCAATGACTAATTTAAATATAAGTGGTAATGGTAGCTTAAATGTTAACGTTACTGGAACAGCTTATAGTAATTTCGCAATTAGATGTTTTGGAGAAATGACTGTTGAATCAGCAACAATTGTAGCTGATGCAGGTACTTCAATAAGACAATCAGTTGGTATTTATGCTAACGGCGGATTAGAATTGAATTCTGGAAATATAACAGCAACAGGAGTTAATGCTACAAGAACTGAAGAAAACTTCTCATATGGTATTGATGTAGCTGGAAATGTAGTAACAGTTAAAAAGCAAGTTAAGAATTTTAATGCCAATGGTTTTGTAGCTGCAATAAATGGACAACTTATAACTGCAAGCAATGGCTTTGGTATTAAGAATGATGAGACACAAGTAGAAATTACAGCAGGTGAAACTGCAATTGATGTCTCTGATTATAAAAAAGTTCAAATTATTGGATACACTTCTCAAGATGTAATTAATATGATAGATGCGCTTGGTGATACTGAATATACACAAGATTATTTTGATGCTATTAGTGAAGCAAGAGGCGCATATGAAACTTTAAGTGACACTGAAAAAGCAGAAGTTACAAATTATGCTGAATTAACAGCATCTGAAACAGCATATAATGTATTAGCAGGAAATGCAATTGATGATGTTATTGCAAAGATTGATGCAATTGGAACTGTAGCATATACAGATGCTTCAAAAGCATTGTTAGATGCAGCAAATACAGCATATAATGCATTAGTTGAAGGCGATGACGCAGCAATTACAAATGCTGATACATTAACAGCAGCAAATACAGCTTATGACACATTAAAGAATGCAGCAATCGCTAATGTTATTGATAAAATTAATGCAATTGGTGAAGTAGCATATACAGGTGCTTCTAAAGCATTATTAGATGCAGCAAATACAGCATATAATGCATTAGTTGAAGGCGATGACGCAGCAATTACAAATGCTGATAC
>JAEEGH010026196.1_pt1 | contig 11634 bp, 4 predicted proteins | sample 9134181 | NCBI WGS metagenome assembly JAEEGH01 (sample SAMN16246544, study PRJNA631951) | gut metagenome | biome: gut microbiome; feature: rumen; material: DP-attached | host: Bos | place: Iran: Karaj | collected 2018-10 | reverse complement strand
CCAGGGTAAAGTATCCTTCCTCCGTCCGCTGTCTCACCCGCAGGTCCCAGAGACCGTTGTCCACCAGATAGGTGTAGTAGAGGTCAGATCCCACATAGAAGGAATCGTGAGGCTCCAGCACCTCGTCGATGTCAGGCTCCTTGTTCCGGATGATGGCTCTGGCCAGCAACATTCCGCAGGCTTTACCGCCGATCATTCCCGTTCCCACCATGTGGTCCCGCACCGCAAAATAATCCTCCGGCGCAAAATGCTTCTTTACCATCTCCCGCATTTTGTCATCCCGGGTCATCATGATATTGCACATCCTGTGGCAGTCTTCCGTCACATCCGCGCCGCTTTCCCGCAGCATTTTTGCACGGTTGAAAAAGCGGTCCCAGGAATCGGAATACTGCTCCTCGGCAGAGCGCTGCGCAGCCCCCAGGGTCTGGTAGAAACGGCTGGACCGCACACCGTCCAGAATGGGACGGAAGGCCCCCGTCTCGGGATCGTAGGTATGAGGCAGGAACATGGTATCGGAGGAACGGTTCCAGACTTTTTCCGGGCGGACATAGACCGTATTTTTATCCGCATAGACATCAAAGAAAAGCTGGGTGGTATTCAGGATCTTGTCGATGGAGTGGACCGAGTGCTTTCCGCGGATGATGGGGAAAAACGCCACGGTATCCAGCACAAAGAGGAAGGGACAGGTCACCCTGAAAAAGTTCCCCATCATGAGATCCGTAGCCCAGGCAGCCTGCAGTTCGGACAGGCAGTCAAAGACATAGAAGGCGTCCTTTCCTTCCTGCTCGATGACGTTATGAATGTCTACGGTGAAGGTTTCGAAGCGGTGGGACAATGGCACCTCAACGGTCTTGATCTCCGGGCAGTTCTCCACCAGAGGCTCATGGCTGGCAAAACGGAAATAGATAATGTTTCGCCCATCCGCGATGGCCTGCCGCAGATAGGGCTCCATGAAGAGTTTAAACTGCCCCAGATCCGAAACGCGCCATACCACATTGTCCCCCAGACGAATGTTGTCCAGCGCCGCATCCATCTCCGGAATCCCGCTCAAGATCCTGTCAAAAGCAGCCATAATCATACCCCCTTTTCAAATGCAAAAAGGCGTTCCATCCGCGAGAGATGAAACGCCTTTGTTTCCTGATGATATGCGATTGAACGCACCTTCTGCTTTTATTATATTTCCTTTGGGTAGAAAAGCAACAGTACGTTTCGCAACGTGGGAAGATCCGGTTACTCTACTTCTTTGTTTTGCGTCGTAGCTTTCAATACAAAGAGGGTTCCAAGCATCAATGCGATGCCGATCACCAGGCAAACCAGCCAGTTTCTCACAAAACCGGAAACGATGTAGGCCACCAGGGATACCGCAGCAACCGTAAATGCATAAGGCAGCTGAGTGCTTACGTGCCTGATGTGATCGCAGTCCGCACCGGCGGAAGCCATGATGGTTGTGTCGGAAATGGGGGAGCAGTGGTCACCGCAGACCGCACCTGCCATGCAGGCGGAAATGGCGATGATCATCAGCTCGTTGTTCACATCTCCGCCGAAGACATTGACGACGATAGGGATGAGGATACCGAAAGTTCCCCAGGAGGTGCCGGTTGCAAAAGCAAGGAACACACCTACCAGGAATACCAGGGAAGGAAGCAGGCTCATGAGTGCGTGATTGTCCGCGATGTTCGCAACCACGCCGCCCACATAATCCGCAGCCCCCAGAGAGTCCGTCATAGCCTTCAGAGTCCATGCAAAGGTCAGTACCAGGATGGCGGGAACCATGCTCTTAAATCCCTCGGGAAGGGCGTTCATACACTCGTTAAAGGTAAGAACCTTCGTGACGAGATAGTAGATGAGTGTCAGGATCAGAGCCACCACAGAACCGTAAACCAGACCGACAGAGGCGTCGGAATCGGAGAAGGCCTGAACAAAGCCTGCTCCCTCGAAAAATCCACCGGTGTAGATCATGCCGATGACACAGCAGATGATCAAGGACACAATGGGGAAGACCAGGTGAGAGACGCGGCCTTTTTCCGATACGGGGGGATTGGGCTGGTCCTCGGCGCCGGTAAGGCTGGCGGGCTCTTCCTTCAGTCTGCTCTTAATCTGTGCCTGCCGGTTCAGCTCTGCCAGACGCATGGAGCCGTAGTCAAACTTCATATAAGTGATGGCAAACATCATGACCAGGGTCAGCAGTGCGTAGAAGTTGTAAGGGATCGCTTTAATGAACAGAGATAATCCGTTGGCACCATCCACAAAGCCGGTCACAGCCGCAGCCCAGGAAGAAATGGGTGCGATGATACAGACTGGTGCAGCGGTGGCGTCAATGAGGTAAGCCAGCTTCTCTCTGGAGATCCCGTGCTTGTCGGTAACGGGACGCATCACGGAGCCCACGGTCAGGCAGTTAAAATAGTCATCAATAAAGATCAACATGCCCAGGACGATGGTGGCAACCTGTGCACCTGCCTTCGTCTTCACATGGGTGACTGCCCATTTTCCGAAGGCAGCGGATCCGCCGGCACGGTTCATGAGCATGACCATACTTCCCAGAACCACCAGGAAGATCAGGATACCCACGTTCCAGCTGTCGGACAGCTGACCGATCATGCCATCCACAAAGATGTGCTCCATGGCCAGGCGGACGTTAAAGCCTGCATACAGCAGTCCGCCTACACAGATTCCCACAAAGAGAGACGAGTACACTTCCTTTGTGATGAGCGCCAGCAATATGGCTACCAGCGGCGGCAACAGTGACCAGATGGTGTTAGCAAAATCCATAATTTTTCCTCCCCTCGCAATGCTCCTGCGCGTTTCGGATCATAAGCAGGAATGCTCATTGCTTTCGTATGCTAAAATATTGACGCATTAAAGTGCATTTTGCAAGCGTTTTTTTGCGATGTCAAAAGCTCCGGCAGACGATCTGCCGGAGCTTTTTTGCATTATTTCAGTATTCTCGGCCGGAGTCCCGGCATTACTGTGCCTCGATCTCTCCACCGATCTCAATGCCTGCATGATGGCACTGATCGATGAACTCGGGAGAGCCGGTAAAGCCGTTTAAGACTTCTTCTCTCGTCTTGATCCCGGTATCCAGGTCATTTAACCAGCCATTAAATCCTCCCGCGTCGGGCTCCCGGTTAAAGATGGCATGATACAGGTCGGTCACATACTCCGCGTTGTTTCGGTTCAGGTTACTGTACTCTGCTCCATTTAAGAAGGTATTGACCATAACGCGTGCAGTAACTCCCGGGGTGTGCGCTGCCATGTGGTTCACCCAGAAGTCCACCTCATCCTGCGACGGCACACGTCCAAAGACGGTGTCATACAGGCTGACGACCATGATCTTGACAGGGGCATCATTAGGGCATCCTGCAATGGTGCAATGGTCCGTCTGGATGGTGCCCAGGGCGGGAACATTTGCCAGACCGGTGCCGGGGTTCACCGCATAAGCTTCGCACAGGTTGAAGAATTCCGGACTCATGAGGAAGCCCTGCACCACCATCTCCCTGGACCAGCCTTCGTCCAGATAGAATGTCCATCCATCCTTTCCGGCATCATCCGCAGCCCTGTTAAAGAGGCCCAGGTACAGGTAATCCAGGAAGTGGGCGTTACACATATTTCTATTGATAAACTCGGGGCTGAAAATAAATCCTGCAGCTGCCTGACCTGCGGAAATGGTGCCATTCACAATCTGTGTAGTCCAGCCCTCCACCTCATCGGGCTCCGGCGTACGGTCCAGGAACACATGATACAGGCGGGTTACAAATCCGCTGACGCCCTCCGGTTCCGGTGCAGGATCTGGATCGGGAGTCGGGTCAGGATCCGGATTGGGATTCGGATCAGGGTCAGGATCCGGAGCCGGATCAGGATCAGGATCGGGATTCGGATCAGGATCAGGGTCAGGAGCCGGCGCATCGGAAATATCCGCAGTCAGGCTGATACCGCCACCGCGGGGAACCGTCAGGCACCAGAAACCTGCAGCATCCTTCGTGGTGATCTCTGTCCCTGCATTGTATGCTTTCACTACAGTCTTACCGCCTGTGGCCGTGATACGGATCACCTCTCCTTCCTTCGCAACGGAGTACCCGTGGCTGGTAGCCAGCGCCGCTCCGTTTGCAGCCAGAGGAGCCAGATCCGCCGTATGATGGACGATGTAATTGGTATTTGCAGCAGTGATATCGTCCACTTGGTAGTCGCGGAAGGCCACTCTCTTAACAAAGAGATCATCCGCACTGCCGGTGGTTGCGGTCACTTTCCAGACCGTCAGTTTATTGGTTCCGGGAGTGTCATAGTAGGCGATATCCGTCAGAATGCCCTTGCTGCCGGATACGGTTCCGGTCACCAGCACATCATTTCCGTCATATCTGCCGCGGAATTGCACGCCGGCACCGTCCACGGTAGTAACATTTCCGTCTACCTCTACAGATGAATTCCCACCGCGCGAAGCGTTGACGGATACACCGGTTCTCTCACCGTTTGCTCCCACAGTCACAGTGACATTTCCGTCAACGATCACCTTTGCTTCGGAGGCAGCACTGGTCCCGGCATCTACGCCGCAAAGCGTGGCCTGCACATCTCCGGAAGCATGGATGGTGGTGCTGCTGCCGTCATACTCTGCCGAGGCACTTATCCCTTGCTCCGCGCAAGTGACATTTCCACAGTTTACTACGACAGTTCCGGCGGTATACGTATCCCAATCATCTCCCGAATACGCCCTCACGCCGAACTGAAAGTCGGCGGAGGCAATATTGACATTGATATCACGCACCGTTGCGGTAGCTGTTTTGCCGTCCTGGGCGCTTGCCAGAACGCCGATGGCATCACCGTTGTACCTTACCGTCGGGGTCACATTGTCCGCCGTAACGGTCACATCGCCGTTCGTTGCGTTGGCTTCTGCCACCACCGTGCGGTTGGAATCCGTAGCATATACCACGCCCGGGGGCATCATGGAGACTGCCGTTACCAGCCCCAGCAGGGCTGCCGGGATTCTTCTCATCAGATGTTTCTTCATAGGCGTACCTCCTTTCTATCGATCATCCGATATCGGGAAAGGAGCGTCAATGCGTTATGTCTAAACGGTCAAAAATGAGGCTGAGCGGTCAGATCCGTTTCCCATGACAAAACTCGGCCAAAGTTGCAAGGATCCCTGCTTTGTACTAGAATGAACAGGCATACATTAAGGAAAATCCGGAAATTCTGCTCCGGCCGGGGCGCTTCCGATTTGCATAAAGGCAACCATTGAAATGAGCAAACAAACGACAGGCGTTTCCTCAAAGCAAAACGCCTCCCCCCATACAACTCTACAGAAAGCCCTCCATCTCCTGCTCCTGTTGGGCACCGTCCTGGCAGCACTGAAGCTGATCTTCGTGGATTACAGCATGGATGAGGAATACCAGATCGTCATGGGCTACCGGCATCTAATGGGAGATGCCTGGTTCGGAGAGATGTGGGAGCCCCATCAGACCTCTTCCTATCTCGTGACGGCGCTGATGTGGATCTATCACTCCCTGCTGGGCACCTATACCGGCGTAGTCCTCTATCTCCGTGTGATCACCACCCTGATCCAGCTGGGACTGTCGTGGTGGCTCTTTCTGGTCACCGCACGCTTCCTGGAAAAAGAAGAAGCCGTCCTCATCGCCCTTCTCTATTTCAACATCGTTCCGAAGCTGATCCAGATCCCGGAATTCGGCAATCTCCAGGTCTGGTTCTGGACCGGCCTCACCGTCTGCTTTCTGGAGTATGAGACCCATCCGAAAGCTGCGGGAAAGCCCTTATGGATTTGGCTTGCCGGCATATGCATGGCATTGGAGATCCTCTCCTACCCTTCCGCCATCCTGGTCTTCCCCCTCGCACTGATTTATCTCTGCCTGCGGGGCAAAAAAGATGAGCAACCGAAAAATGCCATTCGAAATCCCTTACGATTCTGTGGTGCCTGCGCCCTGTGTGCTGCGGTCTGGGCACTGCTGATCTTCTCCCAGGTAAGCCCGGATGAATTCCTGCGAAACCTCCCCCGCATCGTTACCTTTGATCTCACCCATGATCTGGCCCTGCCCGTGGGAGCAAGGCTCCTTACCTTGCTGCAGGGCTTCGGATGGGAATGCTTGCTGCTGCTCCTTTCCGTGCTGTGTTCCGGCGTCATCTTTGCTTTAGCCTCCGCCATCAGCAAAAAAAGAAGGAAGATTTCTCTCCCCTCCCTTCTGACCAAAGGACAGCTCGTCACTCTCCTGTCGCTCCTTACTATGATTGCCACCTTAATGATCCAGTTTGTTTACTGGGCCATCCTGCGAAGGGGATTTGAACTGCCTCAGATCCACCTCTTTGCACCACTGCTACTGGCTCTGATCCTGAGACCTTACGCCGGGGAGAAAAAGAAGTACCTGACCTTCGGCCTTCTCTCCGCCGTTCTGACACTGCTGGCGGTTTTGTACATGAGTGACCTGACCTTCCCCTACGCTGTTCCCCACGCTATGCTGGGATCCCTCTTCGGGATCATCCTGGCGGCAATGGCCCTGCGGGAGCAGTTCGGATCCTCAGGGAGTGCTCTGATCCGTCTCCTGCTGATCTGCTTTGTTCTCCTGTGCATCTTCGGCAAGGGATTTACTCTGCGGGGCGGCAGAGGCAACGACATCACCCAGGTGGCAGGCATCATGAAGCACGGGCCCGCTGCCTGCGTCCTGGGGGATTACATGTGCGCCTACATCTACAACAGCAATTATGAGGACTTCCGAAATACCATTCCGCAGGATGCAAAAGTCCTCATCGTAACGAACATGGTCTTCTCCCCCGGTACCACCCCTTACATGTTCACGGATGCGGAGATCTGCCACTTCTCCATTGTGGATCCCACCAGCTATGACGAAAGGCTCCTGACCTACTGGGAGGATTACCCGGAAAAGCAGCCCGATGTCATCGTAGTGGACTGCTGGTACGGACAGCTTATGGAGGACCCTGATAACTGGATCATGCAGTACATCGAAAACGACTTCGGCTATACCGAAGTCCGGGACGGAAAATACGTACGATTTTATTTGTAGTAAACGAATAAACGCAAACGAGCAGGATCTCTCCTGCTCGTTTTTTGCATACCAAAAATGCCAAATCATTGCACATGAAAACAGGGAGCCCATATGGGCTCCCTGCCTTATCATACATCAGGTATTTCTTATTTAGCCTCTGCGATAGCAGCCTGTGCAGCAGCCAGTCTTGCGATAGGCACGCGGAAAGGAGAACAGGAGACATAGTCAAGGCCGATCTTGTGGCAGAACTCAACGGAAGAAGGATCTCCGCCGTGCTCGCCGCAGATACCAACATGCAGCTTGGGATTGACGGGCTTGCCCAGCTTCAGGCTCATCTCCATCAGCTTACCTACGCCGGTCTGATCCAGCTTAGCGAAGGGATCGTTCTCGAAGATCTTCGCATCGTAGTAAGCGCTCAAGAACTTGCCTGCATCGTCGCGGGAGAAGCCGAAGGTCATCTGGGTCAGATCGTTGGTACCGAAGCAGAAGAAGTCTGCCTCAGCAGCGATCTCGTCAGCAGTCAGAGCTGCTCTGGGGATCTCGATCATGGTACCTACTTCGTACTCAAGCTTAACGCCTGCAGCAGCGATCTCGGCATCAGCGGTCTCAACAACCACCTTCTTAACGTACTTCAGCTCCTTGACTTCGCAGACAAGGGGAATCATGATCTCGGGCTTAACGTTCCAGTCAGCGTGTGCCTTCTGGACTTCGATAGCAGCGCGGATGACAGCCTTGGTCTGCATCTTTGCGATCTCGGGATAGGTAACTGCCAGACGGCATCCTCTGTGACCCATCATAGGGTTGAACTCGTGCAGGCCGGAGATGATGTTCTTGATGGTCTCAACGGACTTGCCCTGTGCCTGAGCCAGCTTCTCGATGTCAGCTTCCTCGGTGGGAACGAACTCGTGAAGCGGGGGATCCAGGAAACGGATGGTAACAGGGTTGCCCTCCAGAGCCTCGTACAGAGCCTTGAAGTCGCCCTGCTGGTAAGGAAGGATCTTGTCCAGAGCCTTCTCTCTCTCTTCTACGGTATCAGCGCAGATCATCTCGCGGAATGCAGCGATTCTGTCTGCCTCGAAGAACATGTGCTCGGTACGGCAAAGGCCGATACCCTCAGCACCCAGCTCACGAGCCTTCTTTGCATCAGCGGGAGTATCTGCATTGGTGCGGACCTTCAGTCTGCGATACTTGTCAGCCCATGCCATAACACGGCCGAACTCACCTGCGATGGTAGCGTCTACGGTAGCGATCTGGCCTTCGTAGATGTTACCGGTGGTGCCGTCGATGGAGATCCAGTCGCCCTCCTGGAAGGTCTTGCCTGCCAGAGTGAACTTCTTGTTCTCCTCATCCATAGCGATGTCGCCACATCCGGATACACAGCAGCTGCCCATACCACGAGCGACAACGGCTGCGTGAGAGGTCATACCGCCACGGACGGTCAGGATACCCTGAGCGACCTTCATACCGGTGATGTCCTCGGGAGAGGTCTCCAGACGAACCAGAACGACCTTCTCGCCCTTTGCAGCCCAAACCTCAGCGTCCTCAGCGGTGAAGACAACCTTACCGGTTGCAGCTCCGGGAGATGCGCCAAGACCCTTGCCGAGAGGAGTAGCAGCCTTCAGAGCTGCTGCATCGAACTGAGGGTGAAGCAGGGTGTCAAGGTTACGAGGATCGATCATTGCAACAGCTTCCTGCTCGGTCTTGTGTCCCTCATCAACCAGGTCACAAGCGATCTTCAGAGCTGCCTGAGCGGTTCTCTTACCGTTACGGCACTGCAGCATGTAGAGCTTCTTGTTCTCAACGGTGAACTCCATATCCTGCATGTCATGGTAGTGGTTCTCCAGAGTCTCACAAACCTTGATGAACTCTGCGTATGCCTCGGGGAACTCCTTCTCCATCTGTGCGATGGGCATGGGGGTACGAACGCCTGCAACCACGTCCTCGCCCTGTGCGTTGATCAGGAACTCGCCCATCAGCTTTTTCTCGCCGGTAGCGGGATCACGGGTGAATGCAACGCCGGTACCGGACTCGTTGTTCAGGTTACCGAATACCATGGGCATAACGTTGACTGCGGTACCCCAGGAATAAGGGATATCGTTGTCACGACGATAGACATTTGCACGAGGGTTGTCCCAGCTGCGGAACACTGCCTCGATAGCCAGCTTCAACTGCTCTACGGGATCGGAAGGGAAATCCTTGCCCAGCTGCTTCTTGTACTCAGCCTTGAACTGCTCTGCCAGCTCCTTCAGATCAGCAGCGGTCAGATCGACGTCGAACTGAACGCCCTTCTGCTCCTTCATCTTGTCGATGAGCTGCTCGAAGTACTTCTTACCGACCTCCATAACGACGTCGGAGAACATCTGGATGAATCTTCTGTAGGAATCATATACGAAACGCTCAAACTTGGGATCAGGGTTGCCTGCGATCATTGCAGCAACAACCTCATCGTTCAGTCCGAGGTTCAGAATGGTGTCCATCATACCGGGCATGGAAGCTCTCGCACCGGAACGAACGGATACAAGCAGGGGATTCTTCAGATCTCCGAACTTCTTGCCGTTCAGGTCCTCGATCTTCTTAACGTACTCCATGGTCTGGCCCATGATCTCGTCGTTGATCTTGCGGCCATCCTCATAGTACTGCGTGCAGGCCTCGGTGGTGATGGTAAAGCCCTGGGGAACGGGAAGGCCGATGTTGGTCATCTCTGCCAGATTGGCACCCTTGCCGCCCAGAAGCTCACGCATGGTTGCGTTACCTTCGGTAAACAGGTACACCCATTTCTTGCTCATGTGTCTCTCTCCTTTTTCTTCTAAATCTTCTTCGAAAAAACTACTATAATGGAACTACATTTTTTCACAACGTTAAAATTATAACAGATATATGTGAAAGTGGTAGTACTTTTTTCTTAAATTTTGCACAAAAATCTTTGTAACCGCTTACATTCCCGTGATCCCTGGATTCCCGCAAACCGCTTCTCATTCATGCCGCAACGAAAACAAAGGATTTCCCGAAAGTAACCCCTGCAGGACATTTCTTATTGAAATAATACACATCATCAAGTACAATGGTGGTTGCGTGTTTTTTGACAGATGTATTTTGCTTTTGTTTTATCGGAGGTTTTTCAATGATCAGTGCAAACAATGTAACTTATCGCGTGGGCAAGAAAGCCCTCTTCGAAGACGTCAATATCAAGTTCACGGAAGGGAACTGCTACGGCCTCATCGGTGCCAACGGCGCCGGCAAGTCCACTTTTCTGAAGATCCTTTCCGGCGACCTGGACACCACCAAGGGCGAGATCGTCATCACCCCCGGCGAGCGTCTCTCCGTGCTGGAGCAGGACCACTTCAAATACGACGAGTACACCGTTATGGATACCGTCATCATGGGCAATCAGCGCCTGTATGAGATCATGAAGGAAAAGGATGCCATCTACGCCAAGGAGGATTTCACCGACGAGGACGGCATCAAGGCCAGCGAGCTGGAGGCGGAATTCGCAGAGATGGACGGCTGGGAGGCAGAGTCCAACGCTGCTACTCTCTTAAACGGTCTGGGCATTTCCACCGACTATCACTATTCTCTGATGAAGGATCTGGACGGCTCCCTGAAGGTGAAGGTACTGCTTGCCAGAGCCCTCTTCGGTAACCCCGACATCCTGCTGCTGGACGAGCCTACCAACCACCTGGATCTGGATGCCATCGCATGGCTGGAGGAGTTCCTCATCAACTTTGAGAACACCGTCATCGTGGTTTCCCATGACCGTTATTTCCTGAATAAGGTTTGTACCCAGATCGCCGACATCGACTATGGCAAGATCCAGCTCTATGCCGGTAACTATGACTTCTGGTACGAGTCCAGTCAGCTGATCTTAAAGCAGCGCAAGGAAGCCAACAAGAAGAAGGAAGAACAGATCAAGGAATTACAGGAATTCATCTCCCGCTTCTCTGCCAACGCTTCCAAGAGTAAGCAGGCTACCTCCCGTAAGAGAGCTCTGGAGAAGATCCAGCTGGATGACATCCGTCCTTCCAGCCGTAAGTATCCCTATATCGACTTCCGCCCGGACCGTGAGATCGGCAACGAGGTTCTGGAGGTGCACAACATCTCCAAGACAGTAAACGGTGTGAAACTTCTGGACGATATCTCATTTACACTGGGACGTGATGACAAGGTTGCGTTTGTCGGCGGAAATGAGATCGCCAAGACGATGTTCTTCCGCATCCTGATGGGACTGGAAGAGCCGGACGAGGGGACCTTCAAATGGGGCGTCACCACCAGCCGCGCTTATTTCCCCAAGGACTATACGGATGAGTTTGACAATGATCTGACCATTGCGCAGTGGCTGACCCAGTATTCCGAGATCAAGGACCAGACCTATGTCAGAGGTTTTCTTGGCAGGATGCTTTTCTCCGGCGAAGACGGCGACAAGTATGTGCGCGTCCTGTCCGGCGGTGAGAAGGTACGCTGCCTGTTTTCCAGAATGATGATCTCAGGCGCCAATGTGCTGATCTTCGACGAACCGACCAACCATCTGGACATGGAATCGATCACGGCGCTCAACAACGCGCTGATCAAATTCCCCGGAGTTGTGCTGTTCACGGCACTTGATCACCAGTTCATCCAGACGACGGCTAACCGT
>JAEEGH010026193.1_pt1 | contig 11635 bp, 9 predicted proteins | sample 9134181 | NCBI WGS metagenome assembly JAEEGH01 (sample SAMN16246544, study PRJNA631951) | gut metagenome | biome: gut microbiome; feature: rumen; material: DP-attached | host: Bos | place: Iran: Karaj | collected 2018-10 | reverse complement strand
CGACGGCATCCCAATGGCCTCTTGCGCAAGCCTGCTGCAACAGCGACGTACCATCTTCCGAAACCCAATCAAATTTCGCGCCAGCAGCCAGCAAGTCCCTGACTTCCTTCGCATTGCGTTTTTTCAATGCGGCCTCTAGCTGCTTCTGGAGAGTCGCGGCGTCCTCCGCGCTCAACTCCTTCTCTGGCTCTTTGCCATCGGCAACGATTTTATCGTCTTCATCAGCGGCCGCATTGTCGTCTCCCATCTGTGTCCAACGTTCCATTGGCTCTCCTTCAACAGGCTCCTCCTTTTCCTGTTTTGAAGATGCCACGCTCAATTCCGTTTTTTCATCATTCTGCTGCGCAACTTTCGCTGCCGAATCGTCTTCCTCCGCATCATCATCGGCAGCGACGGCGACATCCGCAGCCTCTTCCGTCTCTGGCTGTTCAGACGGCCCAATCGCTTCCGCCACTGTTTCCGTCGCATCCTGCGGATCCGCCGCATCTTCACGCGCATGAGTGATTTTCTTCAACGCAGGCTCCAAAAACGCCAGCTGCTTGGGCATCCGCAAGCTCCCCTGGCTGGAATTCGCCCAGCCATAGCCGACACCGAACGACAGCAATATCAGCACTGCGGCCACAATCTTCAAAAACCATGAACCGCCCGTCTTCTCTGGCTGTGAACGCAATGCCGCAGACAGGCCTTTGATTGTCCTAACTGGCTTGGACGGAGCCGTTTCCTCCATTTTCTTCACACGAGCAGCCAATGACTCTCCAGACAAACGGCTGGACGAATCGACTTCCGACAGGCCGTCCAGCAGTTCCTTCACCGTTGAAGGCCGGACTCCAGGCCTTTCGTTAATCAGCCGATGGACAAGCAGGCAAAGATCCGCTGAAACATCCGGCCGACGCTCCCACAGCGGAATCACCTGTCCGCCGCCGCCCAAAGGAGATTCGCCACACAGCATTTCATAAATCATAACGCCGACGCTGTAGAAATCGGACTGCAAATCCAGCTGACCACTCCGCGCTTCCATACTCGCATAACGCCCCGTCATGCCAGAAAAGCCGCAACTGCCCAGCCAAACATTGCTAACATCTTCCAACAGAACACTTTCCAACGTCAGACTTCCATGCGCAATATTGGCTTGTTCAAAAATTTCCAATTCAGAAGCGATTTTTTTTGCAATGTCCAAGCAACGGCTTTCGTCAAAAATGCCGTCATTCCGCAGAATATCCGCCAGAGAACGGCCTTCATGACATGAACATACGACAACGGAATCCAAAACGTTTTCCTTCTGCACCGCACTCAAGATCAGTCCGAGTTCAGAATGATCGGCCAACCTGCATTCGTGCTCCATCGCCTGCGCGGCCACTTCTTCATCGTATTCCGACACACGACGGCCAAAGCATTTGACCAGACATGTACTGCCGTCCTGCTCATCCGTCGCACGGAACACTTCACAAACACCGTCGTCATGAAGCAACTTCTCCAGACGGCAACCACCTGCCACATCGCCAACGCGATGACGACGAGACATCGCCCCCCATGGTTCTGAAAGCCGCTCAACCATGATTTTCTCCTTGCTCATAACGTAAATCCGACACTTATTTCCATCTGTAATTTGTAAAAAACGGAACGAATACCATTATATTATATAATATCCTCTCGTTTTTTCATCTTTCAACATCCGTTTCACATTTGATTATCGTAAAAAACATGGCTTCCAATTCTTTCAACAACGACGAAATCCTGAAAAAAGCTACAGAAGTCCTTGATATTGAGATAGAAGGGCTTCAAACCATCCGCGCGAATCTCGGCCAACCGTTCGCCGATTGCGTCAGACGATGCTTCGACACCATCGCCCGCGGCGGCAAACTTGTCGTCACCGGCATCGGCAAAAGCGGCCACATCGGCCAGAAAATGGCCGCCACGCTTGCTTCCACAGGCTCCCGCGCCGTTTTCATGCATCCCGTCGAAGCCATGCACGGCGATCTCGGCGTCGTCTCGCCGCAGGACACGCTGCTCGCCCTCAGCTATAGCGGCGAAACGGACGAACTGCTCGCTGTCATTCCCGCCATCAAACGCCTCGGCATCGACATCATCGCCATCACGCAGAAGGCGGAATCACGCCTTGGCGAATGCGCGGATCTCGTCGTCCCCATGCCCGTCCCACGTGAAGCATGCCCCTTCAATCTCGCGCCAACCACCACCACGACGGCCCTCACGGCCCTCGGCGACGCGTTGGCCATGACGATGCTCCACCTCCGTCATTTCCAACTCAACGACTACGCCAAGCTCCATCCCGCAGGCGCTATCGGCCGTTCCATCACGTTGAAAGTCAAAGACTTCATGCGGACAGGCGAACACGCCGCCAACGTCCGTCCAGGCACGTCTGTCCGTGACGCCCTGCTCGCCATGACGGCCGCCCGTTGCGGTGCCGTCGCCATCGTCGACGACAACAACGCCCTGCTCGGTATTTTCACCGACGGCGACTTCCGCCGCCGCATCACAGCGGACACGGCGGTCATCGACGCGAAGATCGAAACCGTCATGACGGCCAATCCCATCACGATCAACGAAGACTCCATGGCCGTCGAAATCATGAAACTCCTTGAAAAACGCAAGATCGACGACATTCTCGTCACGACAGCGGACGGCAAGTTCGCAGGACTCGTTGATATCCAAGATCTTCCGAAATTCAAAGTCATGTAATGGCTTGCGCCATTTTGGACGGCCGCAACACCGTTGCGGCCGTCATGTTCTATGTCTGAAACATGTCCACCATCAAGCTCTACAACCGCAAAACCAACAGCATCGTCGAAGAGACCGTTTTAGGCGACCGTTTCGTCCGCCTCGCCTACGCCTCTCCGATGCGCCATGTCCTGTCATGGCCGCTGTTTGCGCATGCGTGCGCCTCGCGGCTCATGGGCTGGTTCGCAAACAGGCCGTCATCCGTGAACCGTATTCCCAAAACCATCGAATCACTTCACATCAACATGAATGAATTCGAAGTTCCGGAAGGCGGTTTCCAGTCGTTCAACGAATTCTTCACACGCCAAGTCAAACCGTATGCGCGAACGTATCCTGCTGAAATGAACCAACTTGGCTCTCCAGCCGACTGCCGTATCTTCGCATGGCAAAACCTACAGAACGACCTCTGCGTTCCCGTGAAAGGCGATCAATTCACTGTGGCGCAACTACTAGGCAAACAACATGCGCAAATTGCCGAACTGTTCATGGGCGGCTCGCTCTGCGTCTGCCGCCTCTGCCCCGCGGATTACCATCGTTTCCATTATCCCGACGACGGCCGCTTTGTCGCATCATGGCCAGTGAAAGGCAAATACAACTCCGTCAATCCGCTCGCGCTCAACCAGAATCTCAACGTCTTCACGACGAACTACCGCGAAGTCTCCCTGCTCGATCTGGCCAATTTCGGGCAGACTCTCTTCATCGAAGTCGGCGCCTTCGCCGTCGCGTCTATCACACAGACAAACGATGGTCCTGTTTTCATGCGTGGCGAAGAAAAAGGCTATTTTTCTTTTGGCGGCTCGACCATCATCATGGTCTTCCAAAAAGACCATGTTTTTTTCGACGACGACATTCTTGAACATACCGCCGAAAACATCGAGACGCTCGTCAAGGCCGGCGAACATATTGCCGCCAGCCCATAGTCCCGCTTGCGTCCCGCCTGCGGGAAAGGTGTGCCGACGGCGTCTCGCCGTCGGAAGTAGCGGCGGCGTCTCGCCGTTTTTTTTGGGGGGATACGAATCACGCTCCCGCGCATCCACCGAACAGTCATCCCTTCTGTCCTTCTCGTCCTTTTCGTCCCTTTCATTTCTGGCGAATTTGCGATCTCACTGGAGTGCCCCCTCACGCTTGAAATCTTATGAATTTCTATGACTTATTATGACTTTTAAAGAATTTTTATGACTTTATATGATTCTTTATATTTTTATAGTAAAATACTTAATTTTTAAATATTTATCATTAATATTTGACAAAATAAGAAAATTTATAATTTCATTTTTATTGAATAATGGATTTGCATTTCATTTTTCATGTGCTATGGTATTGGAAAAAGAAGAAAAATATTTGTCCGATGCCAATTGTATGATATATTAGTAAGGAATAAGTCATGGGAAATATGGATGCGGCCTCCAAGCTCTTCACGGGGCTTCCGGAGGTGTTTTGCGATCTGGTCGATTTTGCGTTGCGGAAGACCGGATTCAAGGTAGTGCGCGGCTCGTTGAAGGAACGGAATACGGAAACCATCGCGCGGAGATGGTACAAGAAAGTCAGCAACGACGTCGTGCAGGAGCTGCAGGTCACCAACGGCGACGTGACGTCGACTCTGCTGGTAGCTCTGGAGAACCAGACCAGCACGAGTGCCATCATGGCGGGGCGGAGCCTCATGGCGACGACCGTCCGATGGGACTCTTGGCGGCGCGAAATGAAACGGGAGCATTGTGCTCAGAAAGAGTTAAAATCGCACCAAGAGCTGCTCGACGGCGTGCTGCCGAGCGACCGGATGACGCCGGTGATGGTTCTCGTGGTCCATTTCGGGAAGGAACCATGGACGGGGCTGCCGCGATTCACGGACACGCTGGACTGCCCCGCGGAGCTGAAGCCGCTGCTGGCGGACTGCCCTTCCAACGTCATTTCGTTCTACAACCTCCTTCCAGAGGAGATCGACAGAATGCCACCGGGGGCGATGCGAGCCGTCGCGAAAAGCATCCACTATATTGACGACGTTGAAAGACTATTCAAAGAATTCAGGACGGATCCTTCTTTCGACATGTTGTTGAAGGAAGGGCCGGACGAGGCTCTGGACATCATCAGCATTGCGATAGGATATGATTTGAAAGAAGAAAAGGAGACGGACATGGAGAAGGTAGTATCGAAAATCGAACAGCATTTTTTCAACAAGTGTATTGCTCAAAATAAAAATGAATGGCTAGAGGAAGGGAGAGTTGAAGGGAGAGTTGAAGGGAAGGAAGAAGGGCTCGTGGAAGGAGAAATCAAAACGGTACTGAAATTCATCCGTATTCGCCGTAACCGTCATTTCTCTGAATCACAGATTCTGGAAGACCTCCAATCAGATTTTGAACTGGATGAAGCGACCGCGAAGCAATATATGGAAGTAAGAACTTGATTGAAAAAACGCACGTAGGAGGACAAAACTATGCCAAAGAAGGACATGGAGAAGGTAGTGCCGAAAAGCGAACAGAATTCCACGAACAAGTGTATTGCTCCTCATAAAGACGAGTGGGTAGAAGAGTTGAAAAAAATGCGGTTCGAAGCGTGGATAGATGGAATTAAGCAAGGAGCAAACATGATGGTGGTGAGATTCATCCGAAACAAACGCAAACGCCATTTTACTAAATCACAGATTCTGAAGGCTATCCAGTCGGACTTTGATCTTAACGAGGCGAATGCAAGACAGTACATGGCAACTGCTGAAAAACTCTAAATTGATTTTACCACAAAATAGCGCGGCGGCACAGGATTTCTTTCCCGCACCGCCGCGCTATTTTTGTTATGGAACGTTTCTCTTACTCAATGTGCACGAAAATCTGCACGACTTTCTGCGGAGCATCGCCGCGGTCCCATTCATTCGGACGCGCATAGACGAGTTCGACCATCGTGTTGCCCGGACGGCGCGCTTCGATTTCGACTTCCGAATACGCCGTACGGCTGAACTTATACCAACGCGGACGTTCATGTTCGACATCGACATCCACAATGGATGGATTATGACGCGCAAACCATTTCAGTCCGTCGCCTTTCTTTTCTTCCAGCTTGAATTCAACTTCCTGCCCAACGCGCATGGAAACCTGCAGCATCGTCGGAGCCTCGCCAGACCGATAGAACTTCTTGTGATGCAACGGCGCCCAGTCTTTGTAATGGTCGCGTTCTTTCGGCGGTTGCAACGGATGATTCTTGTGGCCAGGACGGTACTCGACGGGCGGCTGTGGTTTCGGCGGTTCGGGTTTCACGACCTGCGGCGGCTGCGGCTTCGCAGGCGGTTGCGGCGCGGCAGGCTTAACGGCCGGAGCGGGCAGCGGCTTCGGAGCGGGCTGCAGTGGCTGAGGCTTCATAACCTGCGGCGGTTGCGGCTTCGGAGCAGGCTGCGGCTGACCAGGCTTCACGACCACAGCAGGCTGCGGTTTCTGCGGCTGTGGCTGGCCGGGCTTCACGACCACAACTGGCGGGTTCGCAGGCTGCACAGCGGGTTTCGGTTGCTGCGGTTGGCCGGGCTTCGGCCCGAACTGCGCAAAACCAATCTGCGGCAGTGCCATGGCACCAGCAACAACCCAAATCCATAAATTCTTTTTCATGTTTTTCTCCTTTTTGAATTTGGTTTGACTAGACTTTGTTGTTCTACTGACGTTCTCTAAAATATGTTTCTTTAATTTATCCTTTCAAACATCCCCTTCAAGTTGACTATTTACTAATATCCTATAATGTATGGTATTTCCAAAAAAATCATCACTTTTTTCCATGAGGTACAACATGAATCGACTGAACAAACACGCTCTTGTCTTCGGAATGCTCCTCAGCGCAGGCATTTACGCACAACCGTCCATGGTTCTCTATGATTTCAAGGAACCCGTTCCTGAAAAACTCGTCGAACATCGTCAGGCTTCCACAAAATGGCTCGGCGAAGGCCGTTTCCACGTCCATCTGGAGCCGAAGGGCCAATGGCCGGGCATCACCCTCAACGCTCCGAACGGCCATTGGGACGTCACGCCATACGCATACATCACTCTCAAACTGAAGAACATCAGTGATCGCACACAGACCATTGGTTTCCGTATCGACAATCCAGGAGCAGACGGAAGAGTCAACTGCCTGCAGGAAACCATCGAACTCTCCGCCGGCAAAGCTGGCGTATTGACGGTTCCAATCGCACGAAAGGAACAGGAAATGGCCGTCAAGCTCTTCGGCATGCGCGGCTTCCCTGTCGAAATCGGCGGCTCCATGGGCGGTTCCACAAAAACGGTCGATCCGACGAACATCGTCGGCTTCCTTATTTTCGGCCTCTCGCCTGCGTATCCTGTTGATGTGGAAGTGGAAAGCGTCATCGCCCATGATGAATATGCCGGCAACAACGTCGAGAAGATCAAGCCGGAGGATTTCTTCCCGTTCATCGACACATACGGGCAGTTCATCCATCGCGAATGGCCAGGAAAGGTGAAGGACGCGGCCGATCTCGTTTCTCGCATCGCATTGGAAGAAAAGGATTTGGAAGCTCATCCAGGCCCTGCTGGTTGGGACAAATGGGGCGGTTGGGCGGACGGCCCGTCCTTCGAGGCCACTGGCTTCTTCCGCACGATGAAATACAACGGCAAATGGTGGCTCGTCGATCCAGACGGAAAGCTCTTCATCAGCACTGGGCCGGACTGCGTCGGTCTCGAAGGCTCCACGCCGATTGAAGATCGCGAGACGTGGTTCAAAGATTTCGCGGGAGACGATCCGGAATTCAAAGACTGCCTTGGAAAGGATTGGCATGTCGTCAACGGATACTACCAAGGCCGCCAGCCGAAAAACTTTAACTTCCTGAAAGCCAATCTGAAACGTAAATTTGGAAAGGATTGGTACAGGCTCAGTTCCGAAATGGCCCACCGCCGCCTCCGCAGCTGGGGCATGAACACCATCGCCAACTGGTCGGACCAGAACATCTTCCTCATGCGCAAGACGCCCTATTTTGTCAATCTCGGTGCAGGTGGTAAGATTCTCGAAGGTAGCACAGGCTATTGGGGCAAGTTCCGCGACGTGTTCGATCCGTCGTTCGCCGAATCCATCAAAGACAACGTCGGAAAACAGCGCGGCAAATCCGTTGACGATCCATGGTGCATCGGCTATTTCGTCGATAACGAAATCGCATGGGGCGACGACATCTCGTTGACCATCGCCTCCCTCCAATCGCCGAAAGAACAGGCCGCCAAGATTGAATTCATCAACGACTTAAAGGCTAAATACGGTGAAATCAGCAAGTTGAACGCCGTATGGGGCACCAACCATGCCTCATGGGACGCCCTGCTCGAATCCCGCGAAGCTCCAGACAAAGACAAGGCGGGAGACGATCTCCGCGCATTCTACGCCAAATTCGCGGACACATATTTCCGCACCATCCGCGACGCGTTGAAGTCCGTCGCGCCGCATCAGCTCTTTGCGGGCTGCCGTTTCGCATGGGTTAACAACGTCGCCGCCGAAGCGTCCGGAAAGTACTGCGACATCGTCAGTTACAATCTCTACCGCCGCGACGTCGCCGATTTCAAGTATCCCGGCAGCAAGGATGTTCCGCTGATCATCGGTGAATTCCATTTCGGCGCATTGGACCGCGGCATGTTCCACACGGGGCTCGTCTCCACCGCCAACCAGCAGGCCCGTGCGGATCTTTACAAGTCCTACGTGGAAGGCGTGTTACGCCATCCGCAATTCGTCGGTTGCCATTGGTTCAAATATCGTGACGAACCGACCACTGGCCGTGGTTTGGACGGCGAAAACTACCAGATCGGCTTCGCCGACATCGTCGATACGCCGTATCCGGAAATCATCAACGCCTCCCGTGCAGTCGGATATGACATGTACAAATACCGCATGGAAAACAAATAACGTTCCGCCGTCTTTTATCCCTTGAATCCCTTGGATCCCTTGGATTCACGGTCTTTATCCTCCAAAATGAAAATCACCCAAGTCGAACCGATTCTCGTTGGAGCCCCCACGCCTGGTTGCGGACTCCTTTCCAACAGAAACTACTTCTATATTCTCGTCCATACGGACGAAGGCATCACAGGCCTCGGCGAAGCAACGCTTGAAAGTCATGATGACTCGTTGCTCGGCGTCCTGAAAGACCTGTCCGATCTCGTCGTCGGACGGAATCCTCTGGATGTCGGAGTGCTTGTGCAACATCTTTTCAAAGAACGCTTTTGGAAAGGCGGCGTCGTCAAGGCATCCATCATCTCCGGAATAGAATTGGCCTGTTGGGATATCAAAGGAAAAGCCCTCGGCAAGCCTGTTTATGAACTTTTCGGTGGCAAAATCCGCGACAAAATCCGTGTCTATGCGAACGGCTGGACAGGCGGAGCAACCGATCCAGCCGTCATAAAGGACAAGGCGGCGGAAGCCATCGCCGCCGGTTACAAAGCTTTCAAATTCAGCCTCGCCATTCCTACATGGCCGATGCGCGATTTGGAAACCGTCAAACGCATCCGCAAGGCGGCAGAAACGATTCGCGACGCCGTCGGACCGGAAGCACCGTTGCTATTTGACGGACATGGCCGCTACGACAGCGATCTCGCCATCCAAATCGGCCACGCGTTAGAAGATTTGAATCTACTGTTCTTCGAAGAGCCTGTCCAGCCGGAAGACGAAGAAGGCATGGCCCGCGTTTCCGCCCGCGTGAACATTCCGATCGCGGCTGGAGAACGGCTGACGCTTAAACAGGAGTTCCGCCGCCTGCTGCAATCACGAGCCGTATCCGTCGTCCAGCCGGATCTCGCTCATTGCCATGGTTTTCTGGAAGGCGTGAAGATCGCCGCTATCGCCGAATCGTTCAATGGCTTCGTCGCGCCGCACTGCCCCATGAGCCCCGTCATCACAGCCATTTCGCTGCATCTGGATGCCATCGCACCGAACTTCTTGATTCAGGAGCGGCTCTTCCTGAACGACTGGCGGAACGATGTAATCACACAGCCGCTTGTCGTCAAAGACGGTTTCATCGAACTGAACGACAAGCCCGGTTGGGGTGTCGAACTCGACATGGACCTCTGCCGCAAGCATCCGCGCATTGTCGCGGGAACGCCGTCGCTCCATCGGCAGGATGGCGCCCTAGCCGATTGGTGATATGGTTTTTGCAAGGCCCTCCGTTGGAGACTGGAAGTTCTGGCATATCTGGAAGCTCTGGAAATGGCTTGATTCCAGACTATCCAGACTATCCAGAATATCCAGTATATCCAGTATATCCAGACTATCCAGACTATCCAGACTATCCAGACTATCCAGACTATCCAGACTATCCAGAATATCCAGTGACTCCAGCGGGAGACGGACGCTTTTTATGCTGACATGGTTGGCAACTTTGCGCGTCTTTATTATATTAGGTAAAGACAAAACCATTCCTTTCATCATCGGTGAATTATGCTGCTTGGCCTCGATATTGGAACATCCTCCTGCAAAACAACCATTCTGGACTCACAGACTGGCGAAATCGTCGCGTCCGCCCGCCATCCTCTGAACTACCTCTATCCGGATGACGAACGTGCTGAAATCAACGCGGAGGAGCTTTGGCAGGCCATCATCGCCGTCATGACGGAAATCGCCGCGAAGCATCCGAAAGCCGCGGCCGCCTTGAAAGGCATGTCCATCAGCATCGTTTTCCCGACGCTTGTTCCGTTGGACGCGAACGACAATCCGCAGCAGAACGCCATCCTCTACAGCGACCGCCGCGAACAGCCGCAGATCGCCGAACTCAAGAAACGCCTTGGCGAACATGGCGTTGAAGATATCACCGGAAATGCCTTGGTTTCAGGAACTAGCATCCTTCCGGGCATCCTTTGGCTCAAACAGAACCGCCCCGAACAGGACCGCCAAACGAAAACCTACGCGACGCTTGCGACGTTTATCATCCGTCGGCTGACAGGCGTTTTCGGTATGGATCCAGCCCATGCGTCGCTCTCCGCGCTCTGTCCGAAAGGCCGCGAACACGAATGGTCGCAGACCATACTGGACGCGGCGGACATCGATGCGAATCGTCTGCCGCCCGTCCATGAAAATTTCACCGTCGCTGGTAGTTTATTGCAAAGCATTTCCGACTTGACGGGCCTGCCTGCTGGCCTGCCTGTCGTCTGGTCCAATGGCGATTCCGTTTCCGCCGCTTTCGCGGCGGGAGTCGCGCGTCCAGGAGAAGTCTTCGTCGCAGGAGGCAGTACAGACTGCCTCCTCGCTTGCGCATCCCGTCCATCCGGCAACCCGTTATTCTGCAACGTCCGCCATCTTCCGAAAGACGTTTGGACCACCATCGGCTCCATGAACGCCGCAGGAGCCTCTGTCAAATGGCTTTGCGAATCCTTCCTCAAATGTCCCGTGGATGATTTCACGAACGAAGCCGCCTCCGCCCCATCAGGCTCCCGCGGCCTGCTCTACCTGCCCTATCTGCTCGGCGAACGCACGCCTGTTTGGGATCCGAAAGCCACTGGTGTCTTTTTCGGACTAACGCTCCATACAGGCCGTGCAGAAGCCTGCCGCGCCGTTCTCGAAGGCGTCGCCTGCGCATGGCGGCAGATTCTCGAACTCCTTCTGCAGACGTCCGATGCGAAACCAGATAAAATCGTCGCCGCAGGCGGTGGCAGCACCAATCATTTATGGAACCAAATCAAGGCTTCCATGCTCAAATGTCCTGTCGTTTCGCTTGATTTCAACGACGTCAGCAGCCTTGGCGCATGCCTCGCGGCGGGCCTCGGCGTCGGCGTCTACGATTCCATGCAGCAGGCCTTCGACGCGACGGCCAATCTGCGGAATCCGCATCCCGTCATGCCCGTTCCCGAATGGGAGGATGCTTTGGACGATACTTTCCAACGCTATCTCAAGCTTTATCCAACCTTGAAACCGATTTTCTGAAACATCATGCGTAAATCATTCATTAAAA
>JAEEGH010026192.1_pt1 | contig 11636 bp, 15 predicted proteins | sample 9134181 | NCBI WGS metagenome assembly JAEEGH01 (sample SAMN16246544, study PRJNA631951) | gut metagenome | biome: gut microbiome; feature: rumen; material: DP-attached | host: Bos | place: Iran: Karaj | collected 2018-10 | reverse complement strand
CAAAAATCAAGTTTAAACGTTGTCATAGACAACAATAGATATTGTACATAATGAATTTTTGCATATGTCTAAAAGAGCAAAGGAAATATTGGATAGCGTAGAATATAGAATACATTCCAACTTGAAATGGATTTGTCGAGTATTGGAAATAAACTATCCTAATCTTCTTCCTTTTGATGACTATGAACATGAAGAATGCACTTTGGATGACATTAATTGGAGAGTTGAAAGCATAGTTGGATATATGCAAAAAGCATTGCCTGTATCAAATGTCCCGAAAGCTGAAAATGGAATGAAAAAGCATCAGGAAGCCTGCCTTAACTTAATGTTGAAGTTTAAGGAAGCCTGCGCTTGCATTGGAGCGCAGTATTGGCTTGAATTTGGGACACTGCTTGGAGCAATACGTCATAAAGGATTCATTCCTTGGGATGATGACGTAGATGTTGCATTGTTGAGAGAAGACTTTGACAAAATCAAGGAAAATGCTGAACTATTGAAAGAGAAGTTTAAAATTAGGTTTGTGGATTTTTATCCTTTGCCTTACATCAAGGAAGATGATGGAACAGACAACAAGCATGGATCTTGGATTGACTTGTTTGTCCATAATAGGCTTAATCCAATATATGATGACAAAGAGGCAAAGAAGATTGCCGACAATGTAAGAAAAGAGTATGGAATTCATAAAGGTCTTTGGACCAATGACCATTCTAAAGAATATGAAGAAAGAAAAAAGGCGCTCCAAAATGCCAATGAAGTTTTGCGAGCTGGAAAGGACGACAAGGCAATCTATATTTTTCGAGAAATGATTGGTGGAGGTTGGCATTCAGTAGACTGGAACGAGATATTTCCACTCAAGTTGGAAACATTTGAAGGCCATGATTTTTCCATTCCAAACAAGCCATTAGACAGATTGGAACACTACAAAGTGTATGGAGATTGGACAACATATCCTAAAAATAGAATGCTGCATCCTACACATCATGCAAATCTTCACGCAAAACGTCCATCTAAAAAAGAATTTGAAGATGCAATGAATAAAAAATGTGCTTTAAGTGATGAAAGTTTGGAGAAGTTTGAATAGGCAATCAAATATTAATGGATTTCCTTGAATTTGGTGTGGAGCATTGCAATGTTGACTTTTGATGAATGGCTTAATGAAATGGACAAGTCTCCTGTTCTTGAGGTTCCAGAAGGAAAGAGCGTTTCTGATTTGCCACTAAAGCATTTCTTGGCATTGGTCGAAAAGAAAGGCAGAAAGGAGATTGTACGAGCATTGACTAATCTGGAAGTGTGGTTCAGCAAGAAAAAGCCTGAACTGTCTGCATGGGCCAAGAAGATGAAGGAAGACTTACGAAAGGAATTGGATGGATAGAATGTTAAGGAGGACGCAAGTCCTCCTTTTTTCTTGACATTGCAAGCCATTAGAATATAGTAGACAGACTAGAGAGGAGCATATGGACATGAACCAAACCATTGTTGATCCTGGTCCATCTGGAGATGGCATTCATTTGGAAGATGGCTTCCATAAGGTCGAGAACAAGCATGTCGACTTCTCTGGCCATCCTACATCTGAAATAGATGAATGCATTGGAATGACTAGAGGAGCATATGGCATTGTAAGGAATTGCATTTTTGAAGGAGCCGAAAAGATTGCCTTGATTGGCTCTGGAGATGAGGAATTCAGAAACATTGAAGAAGGAAAGGCAATTGTCTTTGAGAATTGCATTTTTCGTAATGGCTCCAGAAGGATGCCAGAGGTTCAATGTGGAATGCATTGCCTTCTGTTGAATTGCACGATAGAGAATTGGGCTGAACCATCAAGGCAGCCTCATGATCCAAGAAAGGCTAGAGGCTTTGGAGCATGGGCGCATGATGAAGGACATATCATTGCAATCAACTGCCATTTTAGGCAGAATAGGCTATGGAAAGGCTTGCTTAACATGGTCAGCGACATATTAGGACACTTAGGAAATGCAATCAATGAGGAAGGTCCTTCTGCGATTTTTCACTGGAAGTCTTGGATTCCTGGATCATTGAGGGGATTGGTAACCAGTGATGGAGGAACTGCAGTTGCCATAAACTGTACCAAGAGCCATCCGTTGATACTAGTTGAAAACAATTGCCATATTGAGAATGCAGAAGAGCGTTTAAATCTAAGCGCAGAAGAATTTGTGGCGTTTCCTTATGACTTGCTGGCTGAAGCAATGTCTTTGTCTGCACAATGCTAGAAAACGCCATAGGAAGCATCCTCGTAGCCTATATAGGCATGTTAAGGAGCAGGAAAAATGAGTCTGAAGACATTTCTTTTTGGCAGGCCATCAAGACAAAGAGAAATAGAAGTTAGATGGAAGGAATCGCTTCTGCGTCTAAGAGCACGATACAATCCAAAGATAGACTCTTTAGAGAAAATCAAGATGGATGAAATTGGCTTCCCTGCAGAGAATGCTCCTAAAACCATTGACGAGAAGATTGGAAGGCTTGAACGGCTTGATTCTCAAATTGAAGCAATTCAAAATGAATTGGATGCTGAAGAAGATCGTCTTTGGTTTGAAATGATGGACAACATAAAGAGGGATCAATTTGAGAGTGCAGGAATTTTTGGACGTATGTGGCTATGGTTCTATTGGCATGTATAAAGGAGATTGCCATGACTTTCATTGAATGGGTTTTTGGAAGAAGCCATGATGAAATGATGAAGCAGGCACGGGACAAGTGTCTGGAACGAACTCAATTAGCTGTTGATGCATTTCATGGACGAATGTTGGACATATGTGGAAACAAAAGAGATGAATGTTCAGAATGCTGGAATGATATACCACCAGAAGATGAATATTGGTTCAACAAATGTCCTAACTATGAACAAAGATGCATTGCTAGAAATGCAATGCATGATTCCTGCAAGGAGATAATGAAGGAATTTGAATCTGATATGGATAAGGCATTCATTCAAAGCTTCAATTTCATCATTAGGCCATTTGCAAGAATGTATGTTGCATGTGGTGGATTGAGAAAGACAAGAAGGAGACTTGAAGAAATGGCAGAAGGCATTTCAAGGATGGCCATCACATTGCTTGCTGGAGCATTCATTCTTTGCTTTATGGCAACTGATGCAGATGCAAGGAAAGACAATTCTAGGCCAGTTGCCGCATCTCCAATAAAGCCAGACAGCAGTGCTGGCTCAACTGTTGGAAATGTTGTTCGTGGCATGGGCTATGATGCATCAAAGGATGACAGGCAGACAAAGGTTCCTGTTTCTGATCAACCTCAAATGCAGAAGCCTTCCACTACAAGCAGGAATTGCAGATGCCAGGGAAACTGATTGGCCTTATTGGCGCTCCTGGATCAGGTAAGACTACCTGTGCTGCATGGCTTTTTTCCCAGATGAGGCTTAAGGGACTACGATGCGAGATGGCTTCCGAGTTTGCAAAGGACCTCTTTTGGGATGACTCCAATGCTTGGAAGGATCAACTCTATGTTTTTGCCAATCAATGGAGGATGATAGATAGAGTGCTTTGCAGAACGGACTACGTCGTCTGCGACAGTCCTCCTATATTGTCGATGTTCTACAACAGGCCACACACTTCAGCCTTTGAGAATCTTGTAATGGAACGATGTGGAGAATTTGATACAATGCTGTATCTTCTGAAGCGCACTGCTCCATATGATCAGGTTGGCAGAAGGGAGACCGAAGAAGAATCTGATAGGCTTCACGACGAGATGGAAAGCTGGCTTGGATTGCATAATGTGTGCCATAGCGTTGTAGAATCAAGCCTAGATGGATGGACTTGGATTTTGGAGAATGTTTGCAATGAGCATAGATCTAACGGAAATGTCGTCTAAGCTGGAAAAGCTGGACGAGATGATTGACAAGCTTGATTCCATTGTCAAGGAAAGCAATCCTGCTGCCGATCTTCCACAGGCAGTTGGATTGATACGGAATTGCCAATTGGAAATGCTTGACATGTTTCATTTTCTTGATTCCAACAACATTGAATATTGGCTTGAGGGAAAGACGCTTCTTGCAGCTTGGAGAAATGGTCAGTTTCTTCCTTGGGACACGTTTGCCCATATTGGAATGCTTGAATCGACTTGGATTGAGCTTCAGGAATCAGGCATTTTAGACAAGAGTGGATTGAAAATTGAATATGACATGTTGACTTCTCGGAAAGAGCCTGTGCGAGGCTCTCTGGTGCCGCAGCTGCATGTAAGGAAGTGGAGCGTTTACAGCGAGATTGCCATATCAGGCAATGGAATGTCGCTGTCTTCCAATCAAATTTGGCCACTAGGAGAAATGTCCTTTGAAGAAGGAAAGGCTCCAACACCTAAGGATGCCATAGCAATGCTGAAGGGCGAGTTTGGAGACAACTGGAAAAAGGTCCTTTAGAAGGCTTGACATTTGTTCATTTTTGGAGCAACATCGACTTGCTTGAAAGGAGAGGAGCATGAATTTAAATGTTGGGTGGTCCATAGAGGAGTTAAAGTCTGAAGCCTATGAAAGCCGAGAATCCATTACATTTTTTGCCAATAAGGATGGCTTTGATTGCAAAGCTATGGCAGAAGCCTGCCATAACTCGACTGAGTGCATATTGGATGCTTCTGGAGCATGTCCATTCAACAAGTGGTGCAATGAAATCGCTGAAGAGGATTGGGCTTCCGTCATTGCAAGCAAAGCCTCTCCTGAGACATTCTATAGTGGAATGAAGGATGCTTTTGGAAGGGTGCTGGGAAAGGATTTTCTGGACATGTTCTGGACCGAAAAATAAAGGCTTGACAGGTTTAGGCTGAAGGAGTATATCCTGTATTGTCTTGAACAAGGAGGCTAAAGATATGAATCTGAAGGCTAAGTTTGCTGGCTTCGTAGTTGATGCGCGCAATGCTGGCATTGATGTTGACAGGACCTACTCATATGAGGAGTGGAAGGAAGCTACTGAGGGCATGCGTGGACGTACTGTCAATGCTTGGAGGTCTGCCAAGGACCCGACTCCTTCCGTTGCCAATTGCATTGACGGTCATCTTATCAGGTATGTCCGTAGAGGCAAGGTGACTCAGGAGGAGGCTGAGAAGATATTTCAGGCAGTAGTGCCTCAGGCAATGCCTCCTAAGCTGGAGGATGACAACTATTCGGGGTATGTCCCTGACGTTGCCGATGCTTTTGTTGAGACTGGTCGCAATTGGCGTCTGATTGACAAGATTGTTGACGAGAAGAGGTTTTTCCCTGTATACATCTATGGCATCTCTGGCCTAGGCAAGACGATGCAAATTGAACAGGCCTGTGCAAAGCACAAAAGGCCGTTCTTCCGTGTGCAGGTGACGAAGGACTCCACCTCGGAAGATTTGGTTGGCTCATACTCGCTCATAGATGGAAACACTGTTTGGGTTGATGGTCCTATCTTGAAGGCATACCGCTCTGGTGGAATACTTCTTCTTGACGAGATTGACTTGAATCCTAGCCTGATGGTTCTTCAGGGAGTGCTTGAAAACAAGCCTCTCTACGTGTTTCAGACTGGAGAGTTGGTGAGGCCAGAAGCTGGCTTTCAGGTCTTTGCAACTGGCAACACCAAAGGTGATGGCTCCTCGTTTGAATATGTTGGAACCACTTCATTGAACAAGGCATTTCTTGAAAGGTTTGACTGGATCATTGAGCAGAAAGTGCCTTCAATCAAGGTAGAAAGAAAGATCATAGACAAATGGCTCAAGGTTTCCAACATCAATATGGAATCTGGTCTGCTCGACACTCTCTTCAAGTTCATTGAAATAGTCTGGAAGTCTTGGCAGAGTGGGGATGCTGGCATCTTCCTTTCAACCAGACGCATTCAGTCCATCATCAAGGGATACATGGTTTGCGAGTCGATGGAAGATGCAATTGCAATGGCTTTGGCACACTACCCTGAAGAGGAGTCGAAGGCTCTTGTCAATGTCTGGAAGGCCATTGTCCCTTCAGGGAATGCTCCTGCAGTGGAAGAGGAGCCTGAAGGCTAGTTGACATTGGTTGGAGCCTTTGCTATCTTTCTTTTGTCAGCAAGAGCTGACAAAGGAGTCTGAATGATTGAGGAAGCAAAAAGGTGGGAGACATACTCTCAGGTGTTGTCTGCTAAGGACATAAGGCTTTCGTACTCTCAGTGTGCTTCTACTGCCAGCTATGACCTTCTTACCCATGAAGTCATTCTCCCGATGTGGGACTGCCTTGATGAGGAGTCTACGCAGGCTCTCACCAGCCATGAGATTGGCCATGCAAAGTTTTCCGACTATGAGTTGGAAGCATTCAAGGACTTGTTTGCTCGCTACAAGGACTTGTTCAATGTGGTGGAAGATGCCAGAATTGAACGGCTAATGAAGCAGGAGTTCAAAGGACTCAATCGCATATTCAAGGATGGCTATTCAATTCTGGCTAATGAAGGCATCTTTCCGTTAGATGGAATAGACAAGGCTTCATTGGTTGAACGTCTCAACATCTTTGCAAAGTTTGGCTTCATGGTTGAGGTTCCTTTCTTCAATAAAGAGGAGTCGTCGTTTGCATTCAGGTTGATGAACCTCTCCACTAAGGCAGATGTAGTCGATCTTTGTGAAGATGTCTATGTCTACCTCAAGGAAAAGATTGATGAGGAAAGCAACCAGCAGGATGAATTGAAGGCTTCTGATGATGGCACTTCTCTTGATCAGCAGAACGAGAATGGAGAAGATGCCGATGATGGACTGGATGCTTCTGCTAGTTCAAGCAGCAACGGAGGTTCTGGAAAGAGAAAGTCTTCTGAAGTTGAAGGCAAAGAAACTAAGCCTTCTTCTTTGGATGGAATGCTTGAAGATGGTCGTACTCGCCAGTTTGCAGAGTCGATCGAGAAGATGCACATTGAAGAAAGAGAATCCAATGACTCTGGCAAGCCTATAGTTCTAAGGTCAAAGGATATTCTCGATGAAACCTACATGAAGCTTGACAAGGACCACATCAAAAAGTTCGAGTGTGGCTCCAGGGGAAAGAGAAACAGAAAGAAGCTGATCGACATGGTGGAACGAGCTGCAGCGGAAGCGGCAGCTCTATTCTCTCAGAAGAAGAGCGCCTTGGAAAACTCTGCCAAGAGAAGGATGCATTCAGGCAGGCTTGACACAAGGAAGCTGGCCAAGCATTCCGTCAGCGATGCCATCTTTAGAGTGACTGAAAAGCTTCCTAAGGGAAAGAACCATGGTGTGGTTCTTCTGCTTGACTTGTCAAGCTCTATGGGAAGAGACAAGAATGTTCAGAAGTGTGCCTGCCTGCAGGCGGCAATACTTGCTCGTTTCTGTCAGATTGTTGGCATCGACTTTTCAATCATTGGCTTTGGATGCGAGTTGATTTCCTGTTGGTCCAGAACAGACTCGAAGGTTGTCATAAAGTTGGCAGACAGCAGTTGCCTTAATCTTGACTTTCTTGTATCTGTTGCAACCATGTCGTCTTCCAGTATAGTCAGAATAAAAGAGGAGAATGGAAACTTCTACTCTATAGGACTTGGTGGCTGCACTCCTACCATCGAAGGCCTTATTGCCGCTAGAGAGGAAGTTAAGGCAATGAGAGGCAGGGGAGTTGAAAAGGCCGCAATCATCATATCTACGGATGGAGGCTACAGCACGCAGATCCATTCAACTGACGAAAGGATTTATGTTGGCGAAGCCAAAAGAATTCTTCTGGATGGCAAGGCTTTTAAAGTTTCTGACCTGAAAGGCCTTGATGCTTCCAAAGCATCTCAGGCAAGGGACTGGGGCTTTGAACTTGTAGCTGGATATATCAGAAAGGAGACTGGAGCATCAATCATCTTTTCCTGCATTGGAAGCGACTATACAATCAAGTTGGCTATGGACATATGGAAAGGAGTTGAAGTTCAGGCTGATAATGGACACAAGCTCAATGTTGGGTGGAAGTCATTTGAGCCTTATCTTTTCAAGCACATGTATGTCTCTGGACAGAACCTTTATCCAATAGATTTCGAATCTGTCTTCTTCAAGACCTGCACAAGCATGTCGATAGCCAAGCCATTTCTTATTGACAACTACATCGTGATGAATTCTTCAAAGGTTTTCATCGAGAAGTCGGAAAAGAAGGACTTCAATGGATTGGAATCGGATGACATAGTTGCAAAGCTTGTCCTTTCCAATAGGACTCTTGAAGCCTGCAAGGCATTTGCCAAGGCCTTTGTTGAATTTTTCTCCTAAGTCTCTTGACATGTCAATCAGACTATGAGAGAATGCAAGAAATTGAGCAAGTAAATCATTGTTGGGTGATTTTCCAACATAACCAAGGAGGATGCAATGAAAATTTCTGAAGCGACTTTAAAAATGCTGAAATGGATGGCTACTGTCAACGGTGGCATCAAGATTGATCCAGGCAACAAGCTGTATTCCAAAGCGGAATCGCAGGCTATGGCATGCGTTTGTGAGGTCACCGAGAATTTTGAACAGGCTTTTGTCACTACCAACCTGTCCAAGTTCCTTTCTCTTGTCGAGCTGGTTGACGATCCTGACTTTGAGTTCAATGAAGATTCCGTCATCATTACGTCTGGTGATGGCAAGAATAAGGTTCGTTTCCTGCAGTCCAATCCTGCTCTTGTCAACCAGTCGAACAAGGTTCCGAAAGAGCAGGAAGAAGTTGCTCTGAAGTTCACTTTAAAGTCTGAAGATCTTCAGAAGGTGTTCAATTCTGCCAAAGTGCTGTGCGTTTCCGACATCACCTTGCACACGAAGGAAGGCAACATCTACATGACCGTGTCGAACAAGTCGATGAACAATTCTTCCGACTATGTCGACATCAAGGTAGGTGACGTGGAGGATACGAATCTTGAAGTGTCGTTTGCCTTCAAGAAGCAGAACCTTAAGCTGATTCAGGAATACAACTATGAGGTTACTGTATACTCGGTTGGCCTTGCTAGATTCCTTGCAGATGACAATTGTGGCTATACGAAGTTTGACGTGTATGTTGTCACCACTCCGGAGACAGTCTAATGCATGGCTTGGCATTCATCTCTCAGCCTATGAAAGGAAAGACTGAAGAAAGAATCAGGAAAGAACGTCAGGACCTTGTTGAGCGTCTTATGGAGATGGGCTATGATGTCGTTGATTCGGTATTTGGAGATTTTCCTGAGTCAGAAGATGACGTCAAGTGCATTCCATTAGCCTATCTCGGCAAGAGCCTTGCTCTGATGGCCAAATGCGATGGAGTTGCATTTGCTCCAGGTTGGGCCAATGCTAGAGGATGCAGGATTGAGCATGATTGTGCGGTAGCCTATGGAATACCTATCCTAATTGAATAAGGAGTTTAGGATGGACAATGTAGTGGTTGACACTCTAGCTATATGGGCTGCCTATTTTTGGCAATGGATGGTGCAGTCTGAAGATTGGCTGGAAGCTTGGGTAGGCTCTTTCAACTAAACTAAAAAGAAAGGGAGGCGTTAGCCTCCCTTTTTGTTTCTATATTAGCTTTACAACTTCTCTGTCCAATCCAGGAACAATATGCGAGTTGTGCTTCTGCTCTATCAGAATTCTGTCTCCGAACTGATATGCCTTCAGCATCAATGTCTCGTCTGAAGCATATCCCCAAGCAGGAGCTTCAAGGGCATCCATCCATATGATGTTGCTTGGCCAAACAATTCTTGCGTTGGAAGTCTTTGCAATGAACAACAGGCTCTTTTCTGCATACTCGGTCCTTCCAGTTGATTCGGCATCTCCAAGAACGAACTCGACCGTGCAAGGAGCAGTCACCTCAAAGATTTGTGCCTTCTCTGATGCCATGTTGATGGAGATAATGTTGGATGAAGTCTCGTAGGTCGAGCTTCCTAGCATCGTCTCCCTCGACATTAAGGACCAATTGATGACGCCTTCATTTGTTGTTGGGTTTTGAGTGAAGGCGGCCGTATCTCCTTTGCCAAGAACTATTGGATGCAATGTGCCACCAATAGTGAATCCAACATCAGGAGCAATTGTTAATGTATAGTCGCTTTCATTAGTAATTGTTGCTCTGAAGTGTGGACGGCAATTTCTCAACTCCAACGTTGCTGGACCAAAAGCATCCTTGAAGACATATACGCCATACTCTATCTTGGAAGCATCCACTACAAGGTCTTCCGAAAAGAAGTATGTTCCTAAGCCATATATGTCATTTTGAATGTCTTCAATGCTGCTCTCTATGGCATCTACTCTGGAATCCAACTGATCAATGTCATCTTCAACGTCATCAACGCGTCTGTTGACAGTCTCGAAACGCTCGTCAATGTTGAATCCATCAACATAGGCAATGGCATCATCATAGGCATCCTGCACTGCCGATGGAGTTGCCGCATTTCCATCATCCACTCCAAACAAAGGAGATCTTGTGTCATTCAACTTCAGATGGCCATACAGGAAAGCATTGCCTTTGCCATATGTCTCTTCGGCAGAGGCATGGTAGATTGGAGCCTTTCCAGCATTGGATTCAACAAGCTCGTCAATCTGCTCCTGCATGTCCGTTCTAAGCTCCTGCAGAGAGGAGTAGAAAGCTTCTTCAAGCGCATCTATCCGTTCAGTGAAGTTGGAGATGACGGCATAGATTGCCTTTGGAGTGGCCGCCGTTCCTGAGTCGGCATCCAACTCTTCGCTTGGATTGTCGGTGAGCTTTAGATGGCCATAGAGAAAGTTGTTTCCAATGCCATACATGGTTCCTTCCGAAGCATGTTGGATTGGGGCCTTCGTCTCCAATAGGTCATAGATTTCAAGCTCTTCGTCAATGATGCCATTAATTTCTTCAAGCCATACGCGGAAGATTGTCGAATGCGTAAGGTGCTGTGGAACGGTCAGTTTTGACATTTTTCGTAGGTTGACAAAATATTTACTTGACTGTGAGGAGTGGATAGGATACAACGTTCTTGAAGAGAGAAAAAGTCAACCTTTAGCCCGAGGAGCTTCTCTATGACGATCAAGGAATTCTATGATGCTGGTGGTCCTGCCGTGAGTGAATCTACCTATGAAAAGATAGAGGACATCTACACGGCCTACAACAGATTCAGCGACAAGGTCCAAATTGCCAATTTCTGTCGTGAATATGGTGCAGATGGCATCGAAGCTCTGATGGAGCCACTTCAAGAATACCGCTCTCTGAAAATGGAGGACGACGGCATTAAAAGGCAGATTTCTGAACTTGAAGAAAGGATTCAGAAGCTAAAGAAGGAGCAGGAAGTCATTCGCAGCAAAAAGAAACAGCTAACTCTTCAGTGCGACCTTTCTTTCCATTGGCGTGCGTGGGCCTAAAAAATCTCTTGACATCAGACATCGGTTTTGATAAGTTTAGCTTGCAAAGAGCAATGATGCTCTAGCAAGTCACAAGGAGGCAGAGATGTCCAGCATAGCAAAGGGTCAGAAGGTTGCCGCAAGGGAAGGAAGCGAATGGTTTGCTGGCGTCTACAATGGACACTGGCTGGACTATGACGAGAAGTCTGGCAAGGCCATAGTCAAGCACAAGGTGGCAAGGGGTAGTCGTGAATATCTCAACACCATTGCAGACGAAGTAGTGCCGCTGGAGGACTTCAAGGGTGAATTGTCCAGCAATGCATACTACGACGATGCAGTTTCATATAGCTACTAGAAGAGGAGAAGATATGGACTTTCAAAAAGGACAGGTGGTTCTGGCAATGAATGAAGCC
>JAEEGH010026187.1_pt1 | contig 11638 bp, 17 predicted proteins | sample 9134181 | NCBI WGS metagenome assembly JAEEGH01 (sample SAMN16246544, study PRJNA631951) | gut metagenome | biome: gut microbiome; feature: rumen; material: DP-attached | host: Bos | place: Iran: Karaj | collected 2018-10 | reverse complement strand
GATGTAGACGTTCGCCTTGTGATAGCGGTTGAGCATGGCAGCCATGGACCTCAGCCCTTCGGCCATCTCATCCATGCTGTCCACGAACTCGGTGGTCTCGTTCTCGACGCCAAGGCTCATGGACGCAGTAATGCTATGTACGTACAAAAACGGGATGCGTTCAGCGCTTCTTCTCGTTCGGGTACAGCGCGTAGTAGTCCACGCCTTTGATCTTGGCGTAGAACTTGGACATGAGCTTCCCGAAGCCCCACATCTGGTGGAATGTGGTGATGACCACCTTGTCGTTGAGGTGGCTGTCCCCTTTCTCCCTCTTCTCGAACTGGTACTCGACCTTCCCGATCCTCAGCTTCCTGTCGCTGTGCTTCAGGAGGTCTGCCAGGACCTTCCATCCGGTGAGCTCCATGTCGTCCCAGTTCTTCTCGATGATAGGCTTGAACACGTCCGTGCGCCCGCCGATGAGCCCGCTCATGAGGTCGGTGGTGGTCTGCTTGCCGTGGATTTTCAGCTCCAGCGCGTACCAGATGTTGAAGATCCAGGATCCCATCCCCCTGGCGAATCCCATGATCATGCGGTTCGTCCTGGTCCCGACGACGAGGTCGTATCCCGCTTCGAGCTTCTCGTAGATGGGGCCGAGCGTGGACAGAGGATGCTGGAAGTCGCAGTCCATGTTGATGAAATAGTCCGTCCCGCAGATGCAGAACCCTTGCATGACGGATGCGGCGAGCCCCCTCTCCTCCGGCTTCCTCACGAACATCCTCACGTAGGGGTCGTCCAGCCCTTCGATCAGCGACCTGCTGGCGTCAGTGGAGTTGTCGTCCATGAAGAGCACGCGGAATTCAGGGTAGGATTCGCGGAGGGCCTTGGCCATTCTCACGATATTGTCCTCCTCGTTGTACGTAGGTATGACTATCGTGCAGGTACCAGGCATATGCTCACTTGCCCGAGTTATCGCTAGGTCCTATAATTATATTCCCGATGGTAGGCAGGCCGTTCCGCAGGGAACCGTGGAATGGAAGGAGGAGCCCGCAGCCCCTGTTCTCAAGTTTCTTCATTATCTATAGAGCTTTTAGGACGATGATCTTGCGAAATAGTTCTGGCAGGTCAGCGGCGGCGATGGTTGTCATGCACAAAATCAAGGCCCGGGTCTCATCAGTCGATGGCCCTTTCCCGACCCAATATTTATTAATAACATGCCACTACGCAACCCTCGAGGTGTTCAAATGGCAGAACTTGAATACAAGGTCGTTGTCAACGACGTGAAGACCGGAAAGTCCTACAACGTCAGTGTCAAAGGAAACCACGCGGCATCCCTGACTCGCATGAGCTTGGGAGATGTCATCGACGGTGTTTTCCTTGGGCTCCCCGGGTACAAGCTTAAGATCACTGGCGGCTCCGACAAGAACGGAACCCCCATGAGGAAAGACCTTCCTGGAAACAAGAGGATCAACCTTCTGCTCTCCGACAGCCTCGGGTTCCACGAGAGATACCCCGGCGAGAGGAAGAGAACCGCAATCTGCGGACGTGTCATCTCTGAGAACATCACTCAGATCAACATGGCCGTCGCCGAGTACGGACCTAAATCCATCGAGGAGTGCCTCAACCCTGAGACACCCGCGGAGAGCTGATGAAAGTACCTCAGCAGCCCGAGATCAACATCGGGATGATCGGTCACGTCGACCATGGAAAGACTACGCTCACCAAGGCGCTTTCCGGAGAGTGGACGGACCGTCACTCCGAAGAGCTCAAGAGAGGCATCTCTATCCGTCTCGGGTATGCGGACGTAGCGTTCTACAAATGCCCCGAATGCCAGGGGCCTGCCGCGTACGGTACGAGCAAGAAGTGCAAGAACTGCGGTGCGGAAGCCGAGTTCCTCAGAGCCGTCTCCTTCGTGGACGCTCCCGGGCACGAGACTCTCATGGCCACCATGCTCTCTGGTGCGGCTCTGATGGACGGAGCCCTCCTCCTGGTGGCGGCCAACGAGAAGTGCCCCCAGCCTCAGACCAAGGAGCACCTGATGGCGCTCTCGATCATCGGGATCGATAAGATCATCATCGTCCAGAACAAGATCGACATCGTCAGCAGGGAGCAGGCCATCCAGAACTACAAGGAGATCAAGGAGTTCGTCAAGGGCACTATCGCCGAGAACGCTCCCATCATCCCCATCTCCGCCAACCGCGGCGTCAACATCGACATGCTCGTGAACGCCATCGAGGATCACATCGTCTCCAAGGTGAAGAGGGACCCCGACGCATCCCCGCTGATGCACGTCGCGCGCTCCTTCGACATCAACTCGCCCGGAACCGTCCCTGAGAAGCTCAAGGGCGGAGTCCTCGGAGGAACCCTGATCCAGGGAACCCTCAAGGTGGGGGACGACATCGAGATCCTCCCCGGCAGGAAGACCGAGATCGCAGGAAAGACCGTCTACGAGAGGATAACCGCCAAGGTGACCTCCCTGGAGGCGGGCGGAAAGAGCGTCAAGCAGGTCCTTCCCGGAGGCCTAATCGCCATCGGAACCGGACTGGACGCCTCCATCACGAAATCCGACGGTCTCACCGGAAGGGTCATCGGAGTCCCCGGCAACCTGCCCAAGGTCGCCCACGACTTCGTCATGAAGACCACCCTGCTCGACCGCGTCGTAGGTTCGTCCGCCGAGCTGTCCGTCGAGGACATCAAGAGCAACGAGCCCCTGATGCTGAGCGTCGGAACGGCTACCACCGTGGGAGTCGTCAAGAGCGCCAGGAACGGAGCGGCTGAAGTCGTCCTCAAGATCCCGGTGTGCATCCTTCCCGGCCAGAGGGTCGCTATATCCAGAAGGATCTCCAACAAGTGGAGACTCATCGGCTACGGCATAGTAGAACAGTGAGACCATGCAGACCGTGGTCCTGGACACAAACGCCTTACTGATGCCTTTCGAGGTCAGAATAAACCTGGACATCGCCCTCAGAGAGCTTCTGGGCGAGTCCAGGATAATCGTTCCCGGCCCCCTCATAGGGGAGCTGAAGCATCTGAAGCACAGGTACGCCAGGGCCGCCCTGATGCTCGCGCGCAGGTACGAGATCATCCCTACGGTCGCCTCCGGGGACAACTCCGTCATCGAGCTGGCGGTGAAGGAGGGCGCTTACGTCCTCACGAACGACAAGGAGCTCCGCAGGAGGCTCAGGAAGGAGAACGTCCCCCTGATCTATCTCCGCTCCGGAAGGCACCTTGTGGTGGACGACTACCTCGTCCAGTGAGAAAGAAGAATGGAGGGCGGTCCCTCCGTGGTTTTCCTTTCAGTCGTCGAGGACCTGCATCCTCTCGATGACGACGTCCTTGAGAGGCTTGTCGTTGCGGTCGGTCCTGACCTTGCTGATGGCGTCGGCGACGTCCATCCCCTCGATGACGGTCCCGAACACGGGGTGAGCGTAAGGGGTCGTGGGGTTCTCCTTGTCGAGGTAGCAGTTGTCGACGGTGTTGATGAAGAACTGGCTTCCTCCGGTGTTGGGACGTCCGGTGTTGGCCATGGCGATGGTCCCCCTCACGTTGGAGTGGCCCTTTCCGAACTCGTCCTGGATCGTGTATCCCGGTCCGCCGCATCCGGTTCCGTCCGGGTCGCCGCCCTGGATCATGAAGTCTTCGATGACCCTGTGGAATATCACTCCGTCGTAGAATCCTTCGTTGGCGAGCTTGACGAAGTTGCCGGTGGTTATAGGCATGTCGTCGTGCAGCTTGATGACGATGTTTCCCATTGACGTGTGCATTATGACGGTTGTCATGATAGGAGGATGCACGTTCATATCAAAAAGATTCGTCTAGGAACACGCTAGGGTGTCGTTCATTCACAAGGGATATAATCGATGGACGACATCTCCAACCGATACCATGGCATCAAAAAAAGCGCTTTTAGTGGTCAGCTTCGGAACGAGCTATAACGACAACCGCGACAAGACCATCGGAGCCACCGAGAGGCTACTCGCGGAGAACTTCCCTGAGTGGGAGGTCCGCAGGGCATTCACCAGCAAGATGATCATCAAGAAGCTCAAGGAGCGCGACAACGAGGAGATCGACTACATCGACGCCGCCCTCCAGAGGCTCGTGGACGACGGATTCGACACGGTCGTCGTCCAGCCCACCCACATCATGAACGGGACCGAGTACGAGTTCGTCGAGTGCTTCGTCCGCAGCTTCAAAGACAAATTCAAATGCATCAGGATCGGAAAGCCCCTCCTCACCACCAAAGAGGACTACGTCAGCGTGGTCGAGGCCATCGAAACCGGCATCCTCGAGCCCGCCAAGGCCATGGCAGGGCCCGACGCGGCCGTCGTCCTCATGGGACACGGGACAGACCACTACGCGAACTCGGCCTACAGCCAGCTCCAGCTCGCCCTGTGGCTCTCCGGACTCGACGACGTGTACATCACCACCGTCGAGGGATTCCCCGACTTCTACGACACCATGAGCATGATGAAGGGCAACGGCATCAGGAACGTCGTCATCCAGCCCTTCATGGTCGTCGCAGGGGACCACGCCAACAACGACATGGCCGGAGACGACGAAGACTCCCTCAAGTCCGTCCTCGAGTTCAACGGATACAAGGTCTTCCCCGTCATCAAGGGGCTCGGAGAGATCCAGGAGTTCCGCCAGCTCTTCGTCGGCCACGTCAAAGAGATCATCAGGAACTGATCCAAGAGGGGGCTCCGGCTCCCTCCTTTAATCCTCGTCGCTGTTCTGCATAGAAGTTATATCGTTGTGTCATCTATCCTCATCGAACCGAGGCGATGTCATGGCATATTGCAGGAAGTGCGGAGAGGTCATAGACGACGAGGCCGTGTTCTGCCCCAAGTGCGGGGTCCAGCAGACTTCCGTGAAGACGGAAGGGTCCGAGGACGACGGCAGCGTCCTGTGGCTCGTGTTAGGTTTTCTGATCCCCATAGCGGGCCTGATACTGTGGATCCTGTGGAGAGAGGACAAGCCCGAGAGCGCCAAGATGGCAGGCATAGGGACCCTGGCGGCTGTCATACTGACGGCGATATTCGTCCTGCCCATCATGCTGCTGTTCAGCTGGGGCTGGTGGCACTGACACCGAGGAGGCGATGGTTTGGCGTATTGCAGGAAGTGCGGAGAGGTCATAGACGACGAGGCCGTGTTCTGCCCCAAGTGCGGGGTCCAGCAGATGCCTATGAGGACCGAGAAGGTCGTCAACGACGACGGCAGCCCGCTATGGGCGGTAATAGCGTTCTTCATCCCTGTCGTGGGGCTGGTCCTCTGGGCGGCCTGGCACGACGATAAGCCCAAGTGCTCCAGGATGGCCGCCTATGGGACGATAGCGTCCTTCGCGGTCATCGCGATCGGAGTCATAGTCCTGATCTCTCTCGGATCGGTCCATATCCACTACGGATACTGAGCCGGAACGGGGCGTCCTGCCCCCTTTTCTCTTTATTTGACTCCGCAACCGTCAGATTCGGGCGGCCTGCGATGGAAAGCTATGAATGAGCTCAGGTCGCCTCGGAACTCGAGGGAGGGAATCCTGTTCGGGCGCATCATTGCGCCGCTGTCGTCGTTCATGATCTGAGGATGCAACGCTGGCCCAGCCATGGGCAAGCCGTCAAGCCTGCGGTCTGAACAGAACGTGAAACCAGGGGATCATCCATAACGGTAAATACCAAGTTCCGCAGTGGGTGTTCTATGGATGGCAAGAGCCTCTACCGCAGCATTATTGAGTCCGTTCAGGAGATGAACATCACCATCGGCGACACCATGGGCAGCACCTCGCTGTACTATCCGTTCGCCGGAGATCTCGAGACGCTGAAGCAGGAGTTCTTCGTCGCATCCAAGGGGGCGTTCCCCGGAGTCGTGCTGGAGCAGGCTCCCGAGCGCGTGAAGGTGACCGTCTCCGAGGACGACTGCAAGCGCATAGCGCTCATGCCGGTGAAGGAGACCATGAAGGACGTTCTGGTCCTGGTGAGCGGCAACGTCAACATGGACAATCTCAGAAGGCATATCTCCCAGAAGTATCCCGATTCCAGGTTCGGGAAGACCGGCGGAGTGGAGTTCGACTGGGCCTTGGCCTTCCCCGAGGACGTCGACGACAACGTCTACTGCTTCTCCGAGGAGATGGGCAGCGTGACCTGCCACAGGTTCTCCAGGGAGGAGTACCTGGCGTTCGGATTCCAGCTGCCTTGATTCTTCGAACGATTTCGGCTTTTGTCCACCAGGTCGGCTCTCCGGCCTGTCCGCTGGAATCGTCGTTCATGTTTCGCTTAATTACTTACCTACTAACTTGGTAGGAATTACTAAATACGCCTGGGAGCATGACAATGGCAGAAAGGTGTACAGATGCCACAGATCTACTTAGACAACGCAGCGACCTCGCGCATGAAGGAGGAGGCCCTCGACGCCATGATGCCCTACTTCATGGAAGAGTACGCGAACCCCTCCAGCATACACGCCATGTCTCGCAGCCCCAGGGCAGCCGTTAAGAAAGCCAGGGCACAGATAGCGGGATGTCTGAACGCCGAACCCTCGGAGATATTCTTCACCTCCGGCGGAACGGAATCGGACAACTGGGCCCTGGTCTCGGGCGCGGAGATGAGCGAGAAGAGAGGGAAGCACATCATAATCACCACGATCGAGCACCACGCCATCCTGGAGACGGCGAAATACCTCGAGAAGAGGGGATTCGAGGTCACCAGGGTGAACGTGGACTCGGAGGGGATAGTGAAGCTGGACGAGCTGGAGAAGGCCATCCGCCCGGACACGGTCCTGGTCTCCGTGATGACCGCGAACAACGAGATCGGCTCCATACAGCCCATCGCGGAGATCGGGAGGATGCTCGAGGGCAGGGGGATCCTGTTCCACACCGATGCCGTGCAGGCCTTCGGCCATATCCCGCTGGACGTGAAGGAGCTGGGAGTGGACATGCTGAGCGCCAGCGGGCACAAGTTCGGGGGACCCAAGGGAGTGGGTTTCCTGTACGTCAGGAAGGGCCTAAGGCTCCCTCCGTTCATGCATGGCGGCGAGCAGGAGGAAGGCAGGCGCGCAGGCACCACGAACGTCCCTGGTATCGTCGGGATGGGAGTGGCGGCAGAGATATCCTGCGAGGACATGGAAGCCAAGAACGACAGGATGGTCAAGCTAAGGGACCATCTGATCGAGCGCGTCCTGAGCGAGATACCTTACTCCAGGCTGAACGGCCACAGGACGCGGAGGCTCCCCAGCAACGCCGATTTCAGCTTCCAGTTCATCGAGGGGGAGTCGATGCTGATGAGCCTCGGGATGAAAGGGGTTTACGTCTCTACCGGGTCCGCCTGCGCCTCCGGCTCACTGGACCCCTCCCATGTGCTTCTGGGGATAGGGCTGCCGCACGAGATCGCCCACGGCTCCATCAGGGTGTCCATACCAGAGGACGCGACCATGGAGCAGATGGACTACGCCGCGGACGCCCTGAAGACAACCGTGGAGACGATGAGGTCCCTGTCCCCGCTCTACGACGACTTCGTCAAGAAGCAGAAGGTGATGTGATGTACGATGGAGAATACAGCGACAAGGTGATAGACCATTTCACGAACCCCAGGAACGTCGGGGAGATAGAGAACCCCTCCGGGGTCGGGACCGTGGGCAACGCGAAGTGCGGGGATATCATGAGGATATTCCTGGACATAGACGAGAACGGGATAATCCGCGACTGCAAGTTCAAGACCTTCGGGTGCGGAGCGGCGGTCGCGAGCAGCAGCATGGCCACCGAGATGGTCAAGGGGAAGTCGGTCCAGGAGGCCATGGAGATAACCAACAAGGCCGTCATGGAGGCTCTGGACGGGCTCCCCGTGGTGAAGATCCACTGCTCCCTCCTCGCGGAGGAGGCCATCCATGCCGCCCTCTGGGACTACTGCCAGAAGACCGGCACCGCCATAGAGGGGCTGAAGGCTCCCAAGGCGGACATAAACGACGAGTGAGGCTCGTCCGGGAGGGGCCGCGGCTCCTCCCTTCCTTTCCGACCGGATTTTCAGGGCCGACACGCCAGGCCGTTTCAGATCTTGAATCCGAAGAGGTTGAACCCCTTCTTCTCGGAAGGCTGGTCGCGCTTCTCCTGAGGGGCGGATCCTCCGCGGTAGCTGATCTTGGTCTTGGCGGGGAAGGCGTCCTTCCCGACGGTGGCGGTCTTCGGTATCGTGGCCGATTCCAGGGCGGTGCACATCGTGAACGCGCGGTCGCCGATGGTCTCCACCGTGGAAGGCAGGGTCACAGACGTGAGCGCGGAGCATCCCGAGAACGCGGCCGCACCGACGGACTTGAGGGACGACCCGAAGTCGACCGAGTTCAGGGCCTTGCATCCGAAGAAGGCCTTCTCGCCGATCTCGGACACGGAGGGCATGGAGACGCTCGTCAGCGCCGCGCAGTCGCGGAAGGCGTTCCCGCCCACGGAGGCGACGGACTTTGGCAGATCCACCGACCTGAGGGCGACGCACTCGCGGAACGCGCTGTCGCCGACGGAAGCAGCCGACTCGGGGAGCCTCACGGACGACAGCGCCCTGCATCCGTGGAACGTGCCGGGCTCTATCGATTTGACGTTGGGGGACATCGTTATGGATGTCAGCGACCCGCATCCCTGGAACGCGCGGCCGCCTATGGACTCGACGGACGTGGGCATGGTGATGCTGGAGAGCGACCCGCAGTTGTTGAACGCGCTCTCCTCGATGGTCTTCACCAACGGGGGTATAGTTATTCCGGACAGCGACTTGCAGTCGGAGAACGCCCCCCTTCCGATGGAGGTGAGCGTCTGGGGCAGCTCGATCGACGCCAGCGACCTGCATGCGGAGAACGTGCCGGTCTGCAGGACCTCGAGCGAGGAGGGGAGGCCCACGGACGACAGGGAGGTGCATCCCGAGAACGCGTCGCATCCCACCTCCTTGACGGAGGGCGGCAGCGAAATCGACGCCAGCGACGTGCATCCCTGGAAGACGCGGTCCCCGAGGGACTTGACCGCAGAGGGTATCTCTATGGTCGGCAGGGACTTGCATCCCGAGAACGCCCTGGCGTTGACGTACTTTATCGTGTTGGGCAGGGTTATAGATTCGAGCCTCCTGCAGTCGGAGAACATGTCCGAGTCGACGCGTCCGGTCCCCTGGGGCAGCTCGTACTTCTTGAACCCCTTGATGAGGGTGCGGAGCGGCACCTTGCAGGACTTCTGGTCGATCTTCGTCCTGGCCTTCTCGAACAGCTTGACGGCCTCGTCGTCGGAGCGGAAGCGGTCGCTGTTGGAGTAGAGATAGGCGAGCTTGTACTGGGCCTAGGCGTCGCCGGACTTCGCAGGGCTCTGGAGGACGTCTATGGCGAGCTTCTCCACGTATTCCTTGCTGTACTTGATCCCGGAGAGGACGCAGCTGTTCTCGAGCGAGCGCTTGGCCTGCTCGGGGACGTCCTTGAACGGATACCCTCCTCTCATGAGCTCGCAGACCCCGTCGATGCGCCAGATGTCGGCGTCGGCGGCGTTGATGGCGATCAGCTTGTTGGTCATCTCCTCCGCCCTCTCGTAGTCCCCCTTCTCGCAGTAGGCGGCGGCGAGGGGCTTCAGGCTGGAGCGCTGGTCCTTGACGGACATCTCGACGGTGATGTTGTTGACGTCCCTGGTGATCATCACCTTGGTGCCGCAGTACATGCAGAAGCCGAATTCGCGGGAGTCGTCCAGCTCTATATCGCCGGCGCAGTTGGTGCATTTCAGGGAGACGATCGCCATGCCGTGCGGTATGTTCAGCATGAGTAATAATCCTTACCCGGGAACAGCGCCGGAGCGTCCCGCCAGGATTAGCGTTATATACGGTGCACGACGGTGCTTCATCATGGCGATGAACGTCGTTGGAAGATGGAAGATCAAGGAGGTCCAGATGCTGGATTCGGACCTCAACAGGACCTGGAGGACCGTCGAGGACGTCCTCGCGGACGACAGTGTCGACGACAAGGCCCTGTTCATGAGCAAGGTCGTGTTCACCGAGGACGGGAGGATCCTCATGATGCTGGAGAAGCCCGCTGACATGTCCCAGGAGGAGGTCGACGAGATGGTCGCGGCGGGCGAGATGGAGCTCTACGACGGCTACCTCGTGTACGAGAAGCACCCCTGGAAGGAGGAGGACGGCAAGGTCCTGTTCGACTCCGGGATGAAGGGGGAGGTCTTCGGAGAGGCCGTGTCGCCCTGGGTCGAGATCAAGGGGAGCGACGACGAGCTTTTCCTGTTCTCCTACAAGCTCGTGAGGGACTGAACCCTTTTTTCCGGCCCCTGTCCCAAGCCGGCAGGGGCGCCATCGTTCTTCTCGGCTCATTTTTTATAGCATGCACGACGATTCGAATCGCAGTCGGACCGCGGATATCGCCGGCCGATGCGGAGAGAGAGCCATGAGCATAGAGGGTCTGTGGAAGGTAGGCGAGATAAACGCACTGGATTCCGATTTCAATCAGGCATGGAGGAGCGCGGAGGGCCTGGATGCCGACGAGGGCGTTTCGCCGATGCAGAAGGCCATGGCCAGGTCCATGTTCCTGTTCGAGCAGGGCGGAAGGTACCTGCAGCTCCTGCCGAAGGACCTCGGCCCCGGAGAGAGCTACGACGACGACCATGTGATAGGCCGCGTCGGCAGCTGGAAGACGGAGGACGGGAAGGTCTTCGTCGACACCGAGGAGAACGGAGAGCAGGTCTGGTCGGAGACCGTGCCCGTCGGGGACGGGTTCGAGGTCTTCGGGTTCTTCAGGCTGGTCAGAGCATGACGGACGATCCGGGGGCGTCGACCCATAAGCTCGTCTACGGATGGGGATTCAAGTCGGAGAGGACGGAGTACAGGAAGGGGGAGGCCGTCAAGGTCGTCTTCCCGTACATCGCTACCGATACGAGCTACTCGTTCTATGTGGACGGGCAGGACGCGGACATGAGATACGAGGACGGCGTCTTCGTCATCCGGTTCATCATGCCCGACCACGACGTCGAGGTCAGCTACACCTCCAGGAACACCATGGTATGCAGAGGGCCCGGCCCGGACCTCTACCGCATGCGTCCGCCCGACGGCTCCGAAAAGCCGGCGGCCAAGGAGGATGTCCCGCTGTCCGAAGGGGAATGGGCCTGCGAGTGTTGCGGCGCCAGGAACCAGGGCAGGTTCTGCTGCGAGTGCGGAAGCCCCAGGCCCAGATGATAGGCGGGCTTACGCTCTTCTAGCAGCTCCCAGGGGGCGGTCCCAGAAGATCTCGGCGCCGTGCTCTGCGGCGATGGCGTCCGCCCTCTCGCGGAACGTCGAGAGGATCTCCTCCTCCCTCTTCTTGGAGCGCCTTCCCGGAGCATCGTATACGGTCTCCTCCCAGCAGGCGTCGTAGGATACGCGGAAGTCCTCGGGGTCCTCGTGGGGGAAGAAGCTGAGGGACACGTAGTATCTGATGCGCCTGTCGCGGGACTCCGCCACCAGGGCGGCCTGGACGGCGCGCCTGGGGACGCCGTTCGCCTCGCATTCGGCCTCGAAGTACTGCTTGTACACGTCTATCGGGTCCATGGTTATCGATGCCTGGTAGGGCGTCGGGGGTCTTCATTGTAGCGGACGGGTCTGGGACGGTCCAGGTCGACATCGAGAACGGATGGGTCGCTCGAAATCGGACCACCCCTCGTCCAGTATATAGGGCCTGGAACCCA